>WNFB01004381.1_pt1 | contig 18646 bp, 20 predicted proteins | sample 5400501 | NCBI WGS metagenome assembly WNFB01 (sample SAMN13153341, study PRJNA577476) | soil metagenome | isolation source: 200 cm saprolite under Douglas fir tree site 2 hole 1 | place: USA:California | collected 2015-04-18 | reverse complement strand
AGGAGACTTCCAGCTGGTAGGGTCCCGGGATCAGGTCGGCCTGGTCCAGCAGCGGGCCGGCGACCTGGCTGACCCGTTCGCAGTCCTCCAGCGACACGCGCCCTTCCGGCTTGTCGATGCTGATCCGGAGGGTACGGCCGCCGGCGCCGCCCTGCTCCACCGCGTAGAGCTCGTAGCCCATGTGCCGGAGCGTGGGTTCGACCAGCTCCCGGATGGACGCTAGTGGCCAGGTCGGCATGTTGGCTGCGGCGGAAACCTACCGCATCGCCTGCCAGCGCCGCCAGACCACCAGCAGCGGGGCGGCGTTGAAGATCGAGCTGTAGGTACCGGAGACGATGCCGATCAGCAGCGCCAGGACGAAGCCCTTCAGGGTGTCCCCGCCGAAGAGCAGCAGCGCCACCAGCACCAGGACCACCGTGAAGCTGGTGATGATCGACCGGGCGGCGGTCTGCATGATGCTCAGGTTCACCACCTGCTCGAAGCTGAGCCGCTGGGAGACGATCAGGTTCTCCCGCACCCGGTCGAAGACGACGATGGTGTCGTGCACCGAGAAACCGACCACGGTTAGCACCGCGGTCAGGAAGAAGCTGTCGATCTCGCCGATGCGCAGCTGCAGCACCTTGCCCAGGATCGAGAAGACGCCGGTGAGCAGGAAGACGTCGTGCAGCAGGGCCAGCAGTGCCGAGCCGGCGAACTGGAAGCCCGAGCGCCAGCCGCCCTGCACGCGGCGGAAGCGGAACGCCAGGTAGAGCAGGATCAGGAAGGAGGCGCTGACCAGCGCCACCAGGGCGTAGAACACGGTCTCCTGGGCGACCACGCCGCCCACCGAGGCGGCCCGGTAGTTGCCCTCGTCGATGGGCCCGACCTTCTTGATCAGGTCGCCCCTAACCTGCTCCTGCTGCGCCGGCGTCAGGACCCCGGTGCGCACGATGAAGACGCCGTTGCTCCCCGCCTGCACCGTCCCGTGCACGTTCTCCTGGGCGACCGCCGCCTCCACCTGGGCCGTGCTGGGGCTGTTCTTGAAGTTCAGGAAGAACTCGGTCCCGCCCTGGAAGTCGACGCCCAGCAGAAAACCCCGGGTGGCCATGGAGACGATGCCGGGGATGATGATCAGGAGCGAGAGGCCGAAGAACCAGTTCCGGCGGCTGATGACGTCGAAGCGGCGCGTGCGAGCCGCCGGCCGCGCCTCGGCCGCGCCGACGGTGACGCCTTCAGACAGCTCGGCCACGTTCCACACCCAGCACCGCCGGCTGCCGCAGGCCGCCGAAGGTCAGGAAGATGGCCAGCAGGTTGTGGGTGACGATGATCGAGGAGATCAGGCTGCAGGCGACGCCAACGATCAGGGTCAGGGCGAAGCCCTTGACCGGGCCGGAACCAAAGCCGAAGAGCAGCACGCTGGTGATCAGAGTGGACACGTTGCTGTCCCGGATCGCCGGCCAGGCCCGCCGGACCCCGGCGTCAACGGCGGCCGCCACCGTGCGGCCGGCCCGCATCTCCTCCTTGAAGCGCTCGAAGATCAGGACGTTGGCGTCCACGGCCATGCCGACGCTGAGGATGAAGCCGGCCATGCCGGCCAGGGTCAGGGTGACCGGGATCGCCTTGAACAGCGCCAGCACCAGGCCCGCGTAGAAGAGCAGGGCCACGCTGGCCAGGAGGCCAGGCGCCCGGTAGTAGGCGACCATGAAGATGATCACGATCACCAGTCCCAGCAGGCCGGCGCCCAGGCTCTTCTTGACGGAGTCCGCGCCCAGGGTGGCGCCGACGTCGGTCGACTGGAGGATGGTGAGGGTCACCGGGAGCGCGCCGGAGTTGATCTCGGTGGCCAGGTCCTTGGCCGTCTGGGCGTCGAAGCCGCCGGTGATCTGGGCCTGGCCGCCCAGGATGGGCTGGATCGTGTAGGGGTTGGTCAGCAGCTTGCCGCCCTGGTCCGGCGACTTCGTCACCTGGGCCACCCGGGCGGGGTCCTCCCAGCGGTCGATGTCGTCCTGGGTGAGGTCGAGCCAGATGCCGAGGTGCCGCTGCGGGCAGTCGGTCTGAGGGCACGCGTTGACGTTGTCGGTGGTCAGCTTGCCGAAGAGGTCGGAGCCGGTCGAGTTGAACTGGACGTTGACCGCCCACTGCCCGTTCTGGTCCAGGGCCGCGTTCGCGTTGGTGATCATGTCGCCGGTGAGTCCCGTGAACTGCGGCTTCCAGCCGGCCGAGGTCTCGCGCCCGGCGGGAGCCTTGTCGGCCTGGACCCATTTGGTGTACTCGAGGCGGGCTGTGCGGCCGATCACCTCCTGGGCGCGGGCGCTGCTGATTCCGGCCAGCCCGACGACGATGCGGTCGGAGCCCTCTGTCCGGATGTCGGGCTCGCTGACGCCCAGCTGGTTGACGCGCTTGTTGATGACGTCGACCGTCTGGCGCTGGACGTCGGAGGCGCTGCGGCCGGGGGGCAGCCCGGTCAGCCGGTATTCGAGGATGGTGCCGCCCTGCAGGTCGAGCCCGCGGTGGACGTAGAGCTGCCAGTCACCGTAGCGCGGCGGCAGGCCGGGCACCTGCCCCGTCAGCGGATAGTGGTTGACGATGCGGTACACGTAGCCGGCGCCGTCGACCAGGACGGAAAAGAGGAGAAGGCCGATCACGATGATGCGGACCGGCCAGCTGAGGACTAGTTGCATTCGGCGAGTGAGTCTACCGAGAGCGGATCAGGAGATTCAGCAGCACGGTCAGCACGATGGAGATGATCAGGCTGGTGGCCAGCGGGGCGTAGAGGGTGAAGTCCCCCCGCCGGATCACGAAGTCGCCCGGCAGCGTGAAGCGCCCGAAGAGCATCATGCCCCCGCCGATCAGCAGCAGCACCACACCCAGGATGACGACGAAGCGACCGGCGTCGGCCATGCCCTCAGATTAGACGTCAGATCAGTCGCTGCTGCATCCCGCCCTCGGGCGGGTTCAGCCCCAGGTGCCGGTAGGCGAGCTCGGTCGCCATCCGGCCGCGACTGGTGCGCTGGATGAAGCCCTGCTGCATCAGGAAGGGCTCGTATACGTCCTCGATCGTCTCCGGCTCCTCCGAGAGCGAGGTGGCGATGGTGTCCAGCCCCACCGGCCCCCCGCCGAAGCGGGTGATGATCGTCTCCAGGATCCGCCGGTCGAGCGGGTCCAGGCCCTCGCCGTCGACGTCCAGCATGGCCAGCGCCTGGCGGGTCACCTCCAGGCTGGCCCGCCCGTCCGCCCTCACCTCGGCATAGTCGCGGACCCGGCGCAGAAGCCGGTTGGCGATGCGGGGGGTGCCGCGTGACCGCCGTGCGATCTCGCCGATCGCCTCCTCCTCCACCTCCACGGCCAGGATCCGTGCCGAGCGGCGCACGATCCGCTCCAGCTCCGGCCGCGTGTAGAAGTCGAGGCGGTAGACGGCCCCGAAGCGGTCGCGCAGGGGCGCGCTGAGCAGTCCCTGACGGGTGGTGGCCCCGACGCAGGTGAAGCGCTGCAGGGGCAGGCGGACGGCGCTCGCCCCCACCCCCTTCCCCAGGACGGTGTCGAACGTGTACTCCTCCATCGCCGGGTAGAGCGCCTCCTCGACGACGTGGCTCAGACGGTGGATCTCGTCGATGAAGAACACGTCGCGTTCGGCCAGCTGCATGAGGATCGACCCCAGGGCGCCGGCGTGGTCGATGGCGGGACCCGAGCTGGTCCGGACCGCGACCCCGAGCTCGTTGGCGACGATGTAGGCCAGCGTGGTCTTGCCGAGGCCGGGCGGCCCGGCCAGGAGCACGTGCTCCAGGGGGTCGCCGCGCCGGCGGGCGGCCTCCAGCTGGATGCCCAGCTGCTCGCGGACGGGCTCCTGGCCGACGTACTCGTCCAGGCTGCGCGGCCGCAGGCTGGTGTCCAGCTGCTCGTCCTCGATCACAGCCTCGCCGCCGACCAGCCTTTCTTCCTCTCTGTCGTCGCTGCGCGGGCGGGTCATCTCCTGGCCAGTGCCTTCAGGGCCTGGGCCAGCGCCTCCTCGGCGTTGGGGCCGGCCGCCCACTCGACCGAATCCACGCCCGCCCTCGCCTCCGTGGCCGAGAACCCGAGGCCTCGCAGCGTCTGCTCGACGCGGCGCGCCAGGTCGCCGTCGGCCGCCGCCGTCACCCGCGGCAGGGGGGCCAGCGTGGCGTCCGCCTCCAGCTTCGGCTTCAGGTCGATGATCACCTTCTGCGCGGTGCGCAGCCCGACCCCGGAGGCGCGCCGGATGGGGCCCACGTCCTCGGACAGGATGGCGCGCTTGAGCAGGTCCAGGTGGGCAGAGCTGAGGATGGCCTGCCCGACCTTGGGACCCACGCCGTCGACCTGGATCAGCAGCCTGAACATCTCCAGCTCTTCGGCCGAGGCGAAGCCGAAGAGCGCGATCTGGTCCTCCCGTACGTGCGTGTGGACCCAGAGCTCGACCTCGCCCCCGGGCGCCGACACCCGCTCCCGGGAGGCGGCCGTCAGGGTCAGCTCGTAGCCGACCCCGCCGACGTCGAGGACGACCGTCTCCGCGGTCGACCGCAGCACCCGCCCGCGCAGGTGGGCGATCACCGGGTCCCGGCCGTGATCGGCCGGCTGCGAACGTGGCAGAGCGCCACCGCGATGGCGTCGGCGGCGTGCTCGTCGAGCCCGTCGAGAGATCCGCGGACCTGGAGCGAGAGCATGCGCCCCAGCTGCGCCTTGTCAGCCATGCCGTAGCCGGTCAGCAGCTGCTTGACGAGGCTGGGCTTGTACTCGAAGACGCGGAGGCCGCGCTCTTCCAGGAAGGCGAGCAGCGCGCCGCGGGCCTGCGCGACGCCCAGGGCGCTGCTGCGGTTGCGCCCCATGAAGAGCTCCTCCAGCGCGGCCTCGGCCGCCGGCTGCACCTCCATGACCTCGCCCAGCCGGCGGACGATCTCCAGCAGCCGCGCCCCGTCGGGGCCGGGCGCGGTCCGGATGCAGCCGCAGGCGGCGACGCTGAGGTCCTCGCGCAGGAAGGCGTAGCCGGTCGCCGCCAACCCGGGGTCGATGCCGAGGATCGGGCCGGCTAGCCTGCGGGCCGTCGCCATGCCGCCAGCAGGCTAAACCTGGGCTGAGACTCGTTCAAGGACGTCGGCTGGAATGTCGAAGTTGGCGTAGACCTGCTGGACGTCGTCGTCCTCCTCCAGCGCCTCCAGGAGGCGCAGAACCGCCGCGGCCTTGTCCTCGTCCACGGTGACGGTCGTCCGCGGCTGCATCGTGATCTCGGCGTTCTCGATCCGCACCTTCTCGCGGTTGAGCGCCTCACGCACCTTCTCGAAGTTGGCCGGCGAGGTGGTGATCTCGAGCGAGCCGCCCTCGACCGAGATGTCGTCGGCGCCGGCCTCGATCGCGGCCAGCCCCACCTCGTCCGGGTCGCGGCCGAGGGCGTCGGCCGCAATGACACCCTTGCGCTCGAACATCCAGGCCACCGAGTTGGATTCCCCGGGCCGCCCCCCGTACTTGGAGAAGATGTGTTTGACCGAGGCCGAGGTGCGGTTGCGGTTGTCGGTGACGGCGTCGGCCATGATGGCGACCCCGGCCGGGCCGTAGCCCTCGTAGCGGACCTCCTCCAGCCTCGCCCCCGCCAGCTGCCCGGTGCCGCGCTTGATCGCGCTCTCGATCCGCTCGGTGGGCATGTTGATCTCGCGCGCCTTCTGGATCGCGAGGCGCAGGCGGAAGTTGCCTTCGGGGTTGGGGCCGCCCTCCTTGGCCGCGATCTGGATCTCCCGGCTGGCGCGCGTGAAGGCCTGGCCGCGCTTGGCGTCCACGACCGCCTTCTTGTGCTTGATGCCCGCCCACTTGGAGTGTCCGCTCATGCCCTGGCTCCGAACATGCTTTCGGGGATTCTACTCACTTCAGTCGAATGTTCCGACGTCGGGCAGAGATCACGTCTCCAGCCAGCGGCGCCGGACTGAATCCTACTTTCGCACCGTTGACGCGGACACCGCCTTGTTCCACCAACCGCCGCCCATCGTTGCGGCTCTTGGCGACTCCAGTGGCTACCAGCAGACTGATGATGTCAGTCGGCCCAGCGATCAGGTGCTCCTCGAGCACCTCCGGAAGCTCACGTCTCCGGAACCTGCGGTCGAAGATCAGCACCGCCTCGACCTCCTTCTCAGGCAGGCCGGAGACCAGCCGCAGGTAGCGCTCGGTCAGGGTGTCCGGCAGGGACATCGTCTTGCCGTAGATCTCCTCCGGCGGCTCGGCGATGCCGATGTAGTTGCCCAGCGACTTGGACATCTTCTGCACCCCGTCGGTGCCCTCCAACAGAGGAAAGACCGCTATGTCCTGCGGCTCCTGCCCGTAGGCCTTCTGGATCTCGCGGCCGAAGAGCAGGTTGAAGAGCTGGTCGGTGCCCCCGATCTCGACGTCGGCGCGGACGGCCACCGAGTCGTAGGCCTGGTTGAAGGGGTAGAGCAGCTCGTGGGCGCCGATCGGGCTGCCCTCCTTCAGCCGATGCGCGAAGTCCTCGCGCTGGAGGACCTGCTGGAGCGTGGCCCTGCCCAGCAGCCGCAGCACGTCCGCGGCCCCCATCTCGGCCAGCCATTCCGAGTTGCCATGCACCTCCGTCCGCTCGCGGTCGAGCACCAGGTAGAGCTGCTTGAAGTACGTCTGCGCGTTGGCGTCCACCTGCTCCCGCGTCAGCAGCGGCCGCGTCTCGGAGCGGCCGCTGGGGTCGCCGATCAGCGCCGTGTAGTCGCCGATGATGACGACCACCGTGTGGCCCTCGTCCTGGAACGCGCGCAGGACGTCGAGCACGACCAGGTGGCCGACGTGGATGTCGGGCGCGGTCGGGTCCAGCCCCAGCTTGACCCGCAGCTTCTCGCCGCGCTCCAAGCGTCGCAGGAGGTGATCGCGGACGTGGATCTCTACCGCCTGCTTGAGGCGGTCGCGGAGCGACACGGTGTCGCCCCTAGCCGCCGCTGAAATAGGTGGGCGGCTCGGCCGGCAGGACGGGCCCGAAGATGCGCTTCATCGGGCCGCTGAGCAGGTTGGCCACCGGCACCGCCAGGTGCGAGCCCGAGACCGTGTCGCGGATGCTGATCTGGAGCGGGTCCGCCTGGGTGCCGGTGGCCGTGGAGGCGGTCGCCTGCACCATCGTGGTCCCCAGCACGGCCAGGATCAGCGCCGTGATCACGCCCAGGGCCGCGCCGCTGGCGCGGTTAAGAACGACGTAGCTGATCTGAATCTGGTCGTGGACCGCGATGGCCATCCCCTCGACCACGATCAGGATGAAGAAGAGGATCCCGAAGAAGCCGTAGACGCGGCCGTCGACGGTGGGCAGGCTGGGAAACTGCTGCTGGAAGATGCCGCCCGTCTGCACGCCCATGTTAGTGGCGGAGAAGAAGGCGACGTACAGCGCCACGAAGCCGATCGCTCGCTGGATCAACCCGCTGAAGAAGCCGATGACCCCGTAGCCGACCAGCGACAGCAAGAAGGCGCCGTCCAGCCAGGTCATGCTCGGAAGCGCGCGCGCTGTCGGGCGGCCAGCGCCGCCCGGATCTGGGCCAGGCTCGAATCCACTTCGGCGTCCGTCAGGGTGCGCGAGGGGCTGCGGAAAGTCAAGGCGAAGGCGACGCTCTTGAACGCCGCGTCGACCTGGCTGCCGCGGTACTCGTCGAAGGCGGTCACGCTCTCCAGCAGCTCGCCGCCGCTCTCCCGGATCGCCGTCAGCAGGTCGGCCGCCGGCAGCTCCTCCGGGACAACCACGGCCAGGTCCCGCGTCACGGCCGGAAAACGAGGCAGCGGCGCCGCCTTGCGCTCGCCTGTGGCTGCGACGAGCGCGTCCGCGTCCAGGTCGAAGGCCGCCACCCGGCCGTCGAGATCGAACACGGCCAGCGTCTGCGGACGCAGCTCGCCGACCCAGCCGATCTCCTTTCCGCCGATGGAGACGGCCGCGGTGCGGCCAGGATGGAAGAGGCTCGCCCGCGCCGGCCGGTAGGCGGCTGGACCCGCCGCCAGGTCGGCTGCGAGGCGATCGATCAGCGCCTTGAGGCGGAGAAAGCCGTCCCGACCCGCTTCCTGGCTGCTCGCAGTCGGGGCCACGGCGGTGAGGTGGGTCGGCTCCTCGGCCAGACCGTCTGGTCCACTGCCGTGGTAGATGCGCGCCAGCTCGAAGAAGTCGACGCGTTCGTGGGCCCGGTTCTGGTTGAACACGACCGCCGACAGCAGCGACGGCAGCAGCGAGGTCCGCATGGTGTCGAGCTCGTCGCTCATCGGGTTGACGATTGCTCGCGCGCCCTCGGCCAGCCCGAGGCGCTGGAGCAGCCGCCCCGAGACCAACGCGGGCGTGACGGCCTCCTCGAAGCCCGCGCCGATCAGCACTTCCCGAATTCGCCAGGCCGGGTCCTCAGCCCGCGCCGGCTTCCAGGTGGACTGCCGCCGGCCGGGCAGCGTCGCCGGGATGCGTTCGACGCCGTAGATCCGGCCCACCTCCTCGACGATGTCCTCGGCCAGCCGGACGTCGAGCCGGAAGACGGGCGGCAGGATGTCCCAGGCGCCTCCCCCGCCGGCCCGGACGTGGAATCCGAGCCGGCGCAGGATCGCCTCCGACTCCTCGAGCGGCACGTGCACGCCCAGCAGCTCGTCGATCTTGCGAGGGTCGAGGTGGATCCGCGCCGGCTGCTGCGGCCGGGGATAGACGTCGACCCAGTCCGCGTGGACCTGGCCTCCCGCCCACTCCCTGACCAGGGCGGCGGCTCGCCTGGCCGCCGCCATGGCGAGCTCAGGCGCCAGGCCCTTCTCGTGGCGGATGGAGGCCTCGGTGCGCAGTCCAAGTGCTCGCGACGTGGCCCGGATGTTGATCCCGTCCCACCCGGCCGACTCGATCACGACGTCTGTGGTCTGGTCCGAGACTCCCGATTCCTGCCCGCCGATGATGCCCCCGATCGCGACCGGGCCCCTGGCGTCGGCGACCACCAGCATCCCCGGCTCCAGCGTCCGCAGCTGGCCGTCGAGGCAGAGCAGCGACTCGCCCGCTCGCGCCTGGCGAACGTGCAGCTGCCTGCCGGACAGCTTGGCCGCGTCGAACACATGGGTCGGCTTGGCGTGCTCCAGCATGACGTAGGCGGTGGCGTCGACCACGTTGCTGATCGGGCGGACGCCGGCCGCGCGCAGGCGCCGCTGGACCCAGTCCGGACTGGACCCGATGCGGACTCCGGTGATGGGCACGGCGACGAAGCGGCTGCACAGATCTGGGGCCTCGATGGCGACCTCGACCAGCTCCGCGGCCGGGGGTGGGAGGCCTTCGATGTAGGGGGGCATGAAGTCGGCCTTGAACTCGCGGCCGGCGGCGGCGGCGAGCTCTCGGGCCACCCCCAGGTGACCGAGGCAGTCGGGCCGGTTGGGGGTGATCTCCGCGTCCAGGATCGCGTCCACGGCGATGTACCTGGCCAGGGACTCCCCCGGCGCTCCGCCGTCCAGCAGGTAGATCCGCGGCTCCGTCTCGTGGCCCAGCTTCAGCTCGTCGGCGGAGCAGAGCATGCCCTGGGCCGCCTCGCCGGCGATCCTGCCGTCGCGGACCCGCGTCCCGCTGGGGACCACGGTGCCCGGCAGGGCGACCGGCACCAGGCTGCCGGCGACCGCATTGGCGGCGCCGGCGATGATCTGCAGGACGCGCCCGCCGCCCACGTCAACCTGATGGATCCAGAGCGGCTTGCTCGAGCGAGGGTGGCTTTTCTGCTCGAGGACGCGGCCGATCAAGATCGCCGAGAGGTCGACCACTTCGACCGACTCGATCTTGGTCCCCGACATGGTCAGCAGGTCGCCGGCCTGCTGCGGGGTCAGGCCGCCGAGGTCGAGGTAGTCGCCCAGCCATTCATAGCTGATCCGCATCAGGTGACGACACTAGCCTGGCGGCGAGAGCTGGGATGGCCAGGCCGCCGAGGCCTAGGCGCGGGTGGCGCTAGGAGGAGCGCATCGGATGATGCGTGACGACACGGCGCCGGGCGCCGCAACAACGGCCTCGGCGAGCATGGGCGGACCAGATCCGTCGACACGGCTGGTGGCGTCACCTCAGTGCCTCAGTGCACCACGATCAGAACTGGCGGTTGAAGCGGGCGTCGTTCTCGTAGAAGAGCCGGAGGTCTTCCACGTCGTACTTGAGCAGCGCCATCCTCTCGATTCCGAATCCCCATGCGTAGCCGGAATAGCGCTCGGGGTCGATGCCGCCGTTGCGAAGCACCTGGGGATGCACCATGCCGCAGCCGCCCGTCTCCAGCCAGCCCTGGCCGTCGCAGCTCCGGCAGCCCTTGCCGAGGCAGCGCCCACACAGGGTGTCGAACTCGAAGCTGGGCTCCGTGTAGCCGAAGTGGTGCGGCCGCATCCTGACCTGGCGCTGCGGGCCGAAGAGCGACTGGACCATGTAGAGGAGGGTGCCCTTCAGGTCGCCGACCGTGAGACCTTCGTCCACCGCCAGCCCCTCCAGCTGCATGAAGTAGGGCAGGTGAGTGGCATCCAGGTTGTCGCGCCGGTAGACGCGCCCGGGGGCGATGACGTAGATCGGCGGCGCGCCCAGCCGCTCCATGGCGCGGATCTGGACCGGAGACGTGTGCGTCCGCAGCACGATTTCCTCCTTCTGGTCGAGGAAGAACGTCTCCTGCACGTCCCTCGACGCGTGCCCGACGGGCAGGTTGAGAGCCTCGAAGTTGTACCAGTCGGTCTCGATCTCGGGGCCTTCTTCGACCGAGTAGCCGATCCGCTCGAAGATGACCTCCAGCTCCCGCCGGACCTGGCTTAGAACGTGGGCGTGGCCGCGCCGCAGCAGCGGCGCCGGGAACGTGACGTCGATCGCCTCGGTCTCCGCCAGGTCGGCGAGCCGGGCGCCCGCCAGCTCCTGGGCGCGGGCCGCCAGGGCCGCCTCCAGGGCTCGCTTGGCCTGGTTGGCGGCCGCGCCGACCGTGGGCCTCTCCTCCGGGGCAAGCTTGCCCAGGCTCGAGAGCAGGCCGGCCAGAGGGCCCTTGCGGCCCAGAAACTGGACCCGGATCCGCTCCAGCTCGGCGGGGTCCCGCGCGGCCCCGATCGCCTCCAGCGCCCGCTTCTGGATGGCCTCGACGTCGCCGCTCACGCCACCTTCCGCCGCCGGATCTCGAAGAGCAGGACCGCGGCCGCGGCGGCCACGTTCAGCGACTCCACGCCGTCCGCCATCGGGATGGTCACCAGCTGCAGCCCACCGCGCCGGAGGCCGTGGGCCTCGCTGCCCAGCACCAACAGCTCGGCCAGCTCGACCGCAGACTCGTCCAGCGGGCGGCCCCCCTCGGCGGCGGCGCCGAAGCCGCGCAGGCCGTCGAGGTCGCTCCACGCCGCGCGGGCCACCCGCAGCCTGAAGACGTTGCCCGCCGAAGCCCGGACGGCCTTGGGCCCGTAGGGATCGGCGGTGCCCTCCAGCACGGCCAGCGCCGGCGCGCCCGCCGCTGCCGCGGTCCGGCAGATGGTCCCCACGTTGCCCGGGTCCTGGACCCCGTCGAGCACGACCAGCGGCCAGCCGGCCGAACGGGCGGCGGCCAGGCACTCGGCCGGCGACGACTCGGGCGCCGCGGCCACGGCCAGCACGCCTTGCGGAGTGACCGTCTGGCTCAGGCTGCGGAAGAGGCCGCGGGCGAGCGTGACCCGGCCGGCGGCGGGTGCGTCGAAGGCGTCACCCTCGCGCACGGCCAGCAGCTGCAGGTGGACGCCGGCGGCCACCGCCTCCGCGACCACGCGCGGACCTTCCAGGAGGGCCAGGCCTGGCGGGCGCCGGCTGGCAAGGCGGCGCAGCTTTCTGGCCACCTCGTTATCCGGGCTCGTTATCGGCTGATCAGAGGCTGTTCTTGGCAACCTCCACCAGCCGGGCAAAGGAGCCGCTGTCGCGCACGGCCAGGTCGGCCAGCACCTTGCGGTCGATCTCTACTCCGGCCTGGCGAAGGCCGTGCACGAATCGGTTGTAGGGCAGCCCGGACTGCCGGGCCGCCGCGTTGATGCGGGCGATCCATAGCTGCCGCATCTCCCGCTTCCGGCGCCGGCGGTCGCGGAAGGCGTAGGCGAGGGCGTGCAGCACCGCCTCGTTGGCGGGCCGGAAGAGGAGCTTCTTGGAGAGCCGGAAGCCCTTGGCCCGCTCCAGGATGGAGCGGTGCCGGCGGTGGGCGGGGACTCCGCGCTTGACGCGTGCCATCGTTTAGACGCCCAGCGCCCGGCGCACGGCCTTGCGGTCGGCCGTCGAGACGGGTTGCGCGATCTCGTAGTTGCGCTTGCGGCTCTTCTGCTTGTGCTCCAGCAGGTGGCTCTTCCAGGCGTGCGCGCGCACAAGCTTCCCCCGGCGGGTGACGCGGACGCGCTTGGCGATGCCCTTGCGGGTCTTGAGCTTAGGCACTGGCCTGCGGAGCCTCCCGGGCCTGCTTGTGGGTGGGCGCCAGGATCATGAACAGGTTGCGGCCCTCGAGCAGCGGCTGGCGCTCGACGACGGCGATTTCCTTGGCCGCGTCGGCGACGCGGTCAAGCAGCCGCCGGCCGATCTCCTGGTGGACCATCTCCCGGCCCCTGAACATGATCGTGACCTTCACCTTCTCGCCTTCTTCGAGGAACTGCTTCACACCCCTGAACTTGGTCTGGAAGTCGTGCTCCGCCACCTTCGGCCGCAGCTTCATCTCCTTCAGCTTGATGACGTTCTGCTTCCGCCGCTGGTCCTTCTCCCGCTTGATGGTCTCGTACTTGAAGCGGCCGTAGTCCAGCAGCTTGCAGACTGGCGGGCTGGCCTGCGGTGCCACCTCCACGAGGTCGAGGCCTTTCTCGTTTGCCAGCCTCAGCGCAGCTTCCAGGGAAAGGACCCCCAGCTGGTTCTGGTGGTCGTCGATCAGCCGCACTTCCTGGGCGCGGATCTGCTCGTTGATCCGCAGCTCCTTAAACGGGATGAGCCGTCACCTCAATGCAGTCCAGTGTTGTGTGCTTCCTCCTCAAAAAAATTCGCGGACAGCGAAGGCCGTCCGCATTCCGAACCTCTTCGACGTTCTCGAGGTGAGGGGCGGGCCCCTTCTTCAGGTGGCGAATCCTACCAGCAACGTAACCGCGAACGCTACGCTGCGGTTCGAGATCAGAGAGTGAGGGCACTCACCTTCTTGCTGGCAGTCGTCGCCGGTCTCGCGCTGGCCTGCGACGGCCAGCACGCGGCCGCCCCGACACCCTCGCCGAGCGCCTCGGCCTCGCCCAGCCCGGCGGCTTCGCCGAGCCCGTCGGCCGCGCCCTCGCCCACTCCGCGCGCCGGGCCGTCGTTGGCAGTGCTCGTCAACCCCCTGCCCAGCGGCCAGTACGTGATCACTCTGATCGGGAACGACGGCCGGGTGCCGGCCACGGCGCGGGCGAATCAGCGCACGCAGATCTCGGGCCCGGCCGCGGTCGCCACACCGATGCCCGAGGTGGCGACCTCGCTCGCGCGCGTCTACTACCTGGACGGGGACGCCGACCTGCACTACCTGGCCGCCGACGGCAGCACGGGCCTGGCCGCCCGCCTCGCCGGCTCCACCCAGGTGCACGCCGGCTTCGCCGTCAGCCCCGACGACCGCCGGCTGGCGGTCTCGTTGATCGACTACTCGCACAGCCCGGCGACGGTGCAGCTCTACGTGGGCGACCTCGACGGTGGCAACCGGAGCGCTCTCTTCACCTCCAGCACCGAGTACCTGTGGCCGGTGGGCTGGCATGACGGCAACCTGGTCGTGGCGGCGGGGCCGGCCTACGTCCAGAACGCGGCCGCCAACCCGTACAACGCGTTCAACGGGTACCTGCTGCTGGACCCCGCGAACGGCAGCCTCGTAACCACCATCAAGCCAGGCTGCACCCTGACCGGGCCACTCTCCGCCGCCGGCAGCGCCTGCTCCAGCCAGTCGGTCAGCGCGGTGACCTGGCAGGGCGCGGCCGAGATCTACGGCCCGGCCCCGACCGGCCTTGCGCTGGGGGCGCTCTCGCCCGACGGGCTCCGGATCGCGGTCTGCTGCGACGAGACCGGCCGGGTCTTCATCCTGGTGAAGCCGGCCGTCGCCGGCAGCGTGCAGGCTTCCCCCACCCCGCTCCACGACCGCCAGGTCGGTTGGGTCGACGACACTCATCTCGTCCAGGGCGGCGGCCCGCAGCAGCAGGTCGTTATCTACGACACTGGGTCGGGGGCAATCATCCCGGTCGCGGCTGAGGGCCAGGTGGTGGCGCGGCTGCCGGGCGGTTTCTAGGCCGGTCCGCGGAGGCCGTCAGCGGCCGATCCTTGGCCCCTCCCCACCCTCCCCGCAAGCGGAGAGGGACGCTAGCGGGAGCGGGCCCCGACCTCCCCCACCACCCGCGCAATGAAGTCCTCCAACCCCTCGTCCGACTGCTCGCCCGCACGGTTGCGCACCGACACCCGACCCGCCTCCGCCTCCCGCCCACCGACCACGGCCATGTAAGGCACCTTCTGCCCTTGGGCGTCGCGGATCTTCCGCTGCATCCGCTCGGGCCGGTCGTCCAGCTCGACCCGCAGCCCCGCTTCGCGCAGCCGGCCCGCCACCCGCTGCGCGTACTCGGCGTGAGCGTCGGTGATAGGGATGACCACGACCTGCACCGGGTGCAGCCAGGTCGGAAAAGCCCCCGCGTAGCGCTCGATGAGGTAGCTGAAGAGCCGCTCCATCGCGCCGGCGGCTCCCCGATGGACCATCACCGGCCGCTGCCGAGAGCCGTCCTCGGCCACGTATTCCAGCTCGAACCGCTCAGGGAGCTGGAAGTCCACCTGGACGGTCGAGTTGGTGAACTCGCGGCGGTGGGCGTCCCGGACCTGGAAGTCGATCTTCGGACCATAGAAGGCGGCCTCCCCCGCGCCCAACTCATAGGTCTGCCCCATCGACTCCAGGGCTTCGCTCAACGCGGCCTGCGCGAGCTGCCACTGCTCATCGCTGCCCAGCCATTTCTCCTTCACGTCGTCCCGCACCGAGAGCCGGTAGGAGAACTCGTCGATGCCCAGCACCTTCGAGAAGTAGAGCGCGAGGTCGAGTGAGCCCTTCACCTCCTTCATCAGCTGATCCGGCGTGCAGAAGATGTGTGCGTCGTTGAGCGCGAAGGCGCGCACGCGGTTGAGGCCGACCAGAGTGCCGGAACGTTCGTAGCGCCACTGGTTGCCGATCTCCGCGATGCGCATCGGCAGCTCCCGGTAGCTGCGCAGCTCCGACTGGTAGATGACGATGTGATGCGGGCAGTTGACGGGCCTCAGCTCGAGCTCCTCCCCGTCATCGAACTTCATGGGCGGATACATGTAGTCGGCATAGAGGTCGGCATGCCCGCTCTGCCGGAAGAGGCCGAGGCGCGCGACGTCCGGCGTCCTCACGTGCAGATAGCCGCGAGCCAGCTCCTCATCGACGATGAACCGCTCGAGCTCCCGCCGCACGGTGGCTCCTGCCGGCAGCCATAGAGGCAGGCCCGGACCGACCCTCTCGTCGACGATGAAGAGCTTGAGCTCCCTGCCAAGCTTCTTATGGTCGCGTTTCTCGGCTTCTTCGAGGAACTTTAGGTGCTCGTCAAGCTCCTTTTGCGAGGGCCACGCCGTGCCGTAGATGCGAGTCAGCTGCGGCTTCTTTTCGTCCCCGCGCCAGTAGGCGCCCGCCACCCGGAGCAGCTTGAAGGCCTTCAGCTCGCGCGTCGACGGGACATGCGGCCCGCGGCAAAGGTCGAGGAAAAAGTCGCCGATCCAGTAGACGCTGACCTCGTCTCCTTCAACGCGGTCTTGAATGAGCTCCAACTTATAGTCCTGACCGCGCATGGAGAACGCTTCTGTCGCCTGCTGTCGCGATAACAGCTCGTGCGTGAAGGGAAGGTCCTGGCTTGCCAGCTCGCGCATGCGCTGCTCGATGGCGTCGAAGTCGGCCTCGGACAGGCGGTGGTCGAGGTCGAAGTCGTAGTAGAAGCCGTCCTGGACGGGCGGCCCGATCCCGTACTTTGCGTTCGGATGCAGGCTGGTGACCGCCGCCGCCAGCAGGTGAGCGGTCGAATGACGCAGCACGTCAAGCGCGTCCGTCGACTCATGGTCGGCGAAATGGGACATCGGAGACCCCAGTATATGGAGGCACTTTGAACGGCCAGAGCCTCATCGACGCGCTCGACTACCCGCTCGCCGGGCTGGGCATCCTGGTCGAGTCGGCCGGGCTGCCGCTGCCCGGCGAAGTGGTCCTCCTCGCGTCCGCCGCCTGGGGCGCCGCGCACCACCTGTCGCTGCCCGGGATCGTGCTCGGCGGCTTTGCCGGCGCCCTGCTCGGAGCCGATCTCGGCTACCTGGTCGGATACCGTGGCGGCCGTCCCTTCCTGGAGCGCTTCGGCCGCGCCATGCGAATCGACCCCACCGCGATGGCGCGCTCGGAGATGTTCTTCGCCCGCTATGGGGACTGGGCGATCCTGGTCGGGCGCTTCGTGCTCGGCCTGAGAGCCTGGGGCTCGTTCCTGGCCGGCATGGCGCGGATGCCCTTCTGGCGCTTTCAGCTCTTCAGCGCGGCCGGTTCCCTGCTCTGGGCGCTGGCCTTCGTGGCCATCGGCGACCTGCTGGGCACGCTGCTGGCGACCCGTCCGTGACCGGCCTGGTCAGCCAGTACGGCTACCTGGCGGTGCTCCTCGTGGTCGGCCTGGAATCGGTCGGGATCCCGCTGCCCGGCGAGACCACCCTGGTCGCCGCCTCCCTGTACGCCGGAGCCACGCACAAGCTCGCGATCTTCGGTGTCGTGCTGGCCGCCATCGTAGGCGCCATCGCCGGCGACAACCTGGGCTACCTGATCGGCCACTGGGGCGGCTACCGGCTGCTGGTCCGCTACGGCCGCTACGTCCGCCTCGACCAGAGCAAGGTCAAGGTCGCGCGCTACCTGTTCCTCCGCCACGGCGGCAAGGTCGTGTTCTTCGGCCGCTTCGTGTCCGTCCTGCGCGCCTACGCCGCCTTCCTGGCCGGCACCACCCGGATGCCCTGGCGCTCCTTCCTCTTCTACAACGCGAGCGGCGGCATCGTCTGGGCGTCGCTCTACGGTGGCGGCGCCTACCTGCTGGGTCGGGAGATCGAGCGGCTGAGCCGGCCGCTGGCGATCGCCTTCGGTGCGGTCGCGGTCATCGTCATCGTCGTGGGCGTGGTCCTGATCCGGCGCCAGGAGAAGCAGCTGGAAGCGGCGGCGGAGGCGGCCTTCCCGGGTCCGCTGGAGGGCTACCCGGGCGGCAAGCCTCTCTAGTGCACTAGGTTTCGACCGGCTCGAAGATCCTGCGCGCGGCCCGGCTCACGCCCAGGCCGACTCCCACCAGCAGGAGGCCCAGCCCGCCCACAACGCGGTTGGTCCCCACGGTGTCGGCGAGGGCCGCCGCCAGCAGCACCGGCACCGCGGTGACGCCGTTGTAGACCATGTAGAGCAGAGAGAAGATGCGCCCGCGCACACTGTCGGTCGTGTGCTCCATCAGGTAGGTGGCCGAGGGGATCATCAGGGCCCCGAACTCCAGCCCCAGCAGGAAGCTGAAGGCGGCACCGAAGAGGCGGGTGCTCTCGCGCAGGGTGGAGATCTCGCGCATGAAGAGCGGCACCGAGGCCAGGCTCAGGAGGGTCAGGCCGGTGGCGACCAGGCTCGCGACCAGCAGCCGCGAGCGCCGCAGCCGGCGGCCGAACTGGCCCAGGACGACACCGCTCACGATGGAGCCCAGCGTCGCCGGGACCACGATCAGATAGCTGTCCTGGCTGTTCAGGCCGAGGACCGTGCTGACGTAGGCGGGCGCCAGCGTGAACATCGTGAAGAGCACCAGGACGGCCAGCGTCAGCTGGGCGAAGGACAGCCTCAGCACCGGGGACGCCCGCAGCGCGTCGATGCCCTCCTTCAGCTCCACGCCGAGCTGGTGGAACCACCGGCGGCGGCCGGCCGCCGCCAGTCGGCCGGCGCGCGGGATGCGGGCGAAGGCGATCAGCACGCCCGCCAGCGCGAAGAGCACCACGCCCCACCAGTAAGGCGCGTAGAGGTCGATGCGGGAGATCAGCGGCGCCAGCGCCACGCCGAAGACCAGCGTCAGCACCATCGTCATCAGGGCCATCGAGTTGGCGGTCAGCAGCGCCTTCTTCGGCAGCACGGTCGGGATCGCCGCCGCCTCCGCCGGGCTGAAGAGCTGGCCGGCGGCAGAGAAGAGGAAGGTGATCAGGAGCAGGTAGTAGAAGCTGCCGCCCAGCACCGGAAAGAAGGTCGCGATCGGGATCAGCGCCACCAGGGCGGCGCGTCCGAAGTTGGCGCTGACCATGATCAGCTTCCGGTCGTAACGGTCGGCGATCACCCCCGCCACCGGCGCCACCACGATGGCGGGAACCGTGTAGCTGAGCAGGACGACCGCGACCGGCGTGCTGAGGCCCGAGAGCCGGTAGGCGAGAAGGATCAGCGAGAAGACCACGAACTTGTCCGCCAACTGCGAGGCGAGCTGGGCGAACCAGATCAGCCGGAAAGCCGGCTGCCCGATGACGAACCGGAAGCCCTGAGCCTCCCGTTCGAAGTCGAAGCCCAGGTTGGGCGCCGCCATGCCTAGTTGCCGGGACCCGCCGAATGAGCCGCAGGCCGGAGGCGCGCCAGCCCGGCGTTCCAGGCGGCCGGAGCCAAGGAGAGGGTGGCGCTAGGAGGAGCGCAGCCGAAGCTGCGTGACGACGCGGCGCCGGGGCCCTCGACGCAGGCTTCAGCGC
>WNFB01004002.1_pt1 | contig 18646 bp, 14 predicted proteins | sample 5400501 | NCBI WGS metagenome assembly WNFB01 (sample SAMN13153341, study PRJNA577476) | soil metagenome | isolation source: 200 cm saprolite under Douglas fir tree site 2 hole 1 | place: USA:California | collected 2015-04-18 | reverse complement strand
TGTAACTGGGCTGCCAGTTGCAGCTGAGCAGGCCGGTGGTTGTGTCTGCCGGCCCGCAGGGCTCCTGGGTCGGACTGAGTGGCATATCGACATGGAGCCGAAAGCGGGCGCCGGTCCCGTTGTACCAGCCGATGCGATAGAAGTCCATGGCATAGCTCTGTGGCGGATTGACCGAGATGTAGAAGGTGATGGGCTGGCCCTGGCTAACGCTCGTCAGACTCGCATAGCCCTTGATCTGTCCGAGCATGTCATTGGCCAGCGTGTTCTGGCCATGGAGCCAGGCGGTGGTGCCCGGTTGCTGGTTCTCGGTGACGATGGGATTGCTGGCTGCGAGCGCCGGGGTAACGCGGCTAGCGGTGGTCGAGACGACCAGACCGAGGAAGATTGCCGGAATGAGAACGGTCGCACTTCGAACCCGCAGACCCATGCTCGCATCCACCTCTGTGAAAGATTGACGCGACCATTTGCCGCGTCTTTGATTTCGAGTCTATGTACGCGAGGCCCGAATGGAGAATAGACAGGTCCGCCAGCGCTGAGGCAGCCGCCACTCAGGAATCCATGGCAGTCCCGGACGCGCAGGACTTATGTCCCAAACCGACCGACCCTATTCAGCTGAGGTGAATTGCAGGAGGGCCACCACCGGCGTGGCCCTCCTGCGTCTAGAACTCTCTACATCAAGGTGACGTTGACCGTCTTGGTATCGCTCAGGCTACCATTCCCCGTGTCGGCCGCCATGATGGTCTGGTTGCCAATCGTTGCCAGCGCTGCCGTGAAGGTATGCGTTGCGCCATCCGCGGCGGTGAAGGTGTAGTCGGGTGGCATGTCGCCCAAGGTCTGGGCGAGCAGGTCACTGGTCGAGAAGTGGACGGTTCCACGATAGCCGGTGGCGAGGTTTCCGTACTGATCCTGGAGCGCCACGGTCACGTTGAACGCGTGGTTGGTCGGGGCCGAGCTCGGAGCGGTCAGGGTGAGCTTGGTGGCTGCGCCGGCAATCACGTTCAGGCTGGCGGTCGCGGTCTTGCCCGAGTTGCTGCCGCTCACGGTGTGGGCGCCGGCCACGGTGGCCGTGCAGGTGGCGCCCGCGCAGGAGCCGTTGGGTCCGATGCTGAAGGACGTGCTGGCCGTCACATCGCCCAGACTATTGCCGTACTGATCCGAGCCACTGGCCGTGTAGCCCTGGCCGCCACCCGCGGTGACGGTGGCTGAGGTGGGCGAGATCGCCAGCTGGGTGAGCGGCCCGGGTGTCACCGTCAGGCTGGCGGTCGCCGTTGTGCCCGCGTTGGTGCCGGTCACCGTATGGGCGCCGGCCGTGGTAGCGGTGCAAGATGCGGCGGTGCAGGAGCCGTTGGGCGCAATGCTGAAGGACGCGCTGGCCGTCAGGTCGCCCAGGCTGTTGCCGTACTGGTCAGCGCCGGTGGCGGTATAGCCCTGGCTGCCGCCGGCGGTCACCGTGGCCGATGCAGGACTCAATGCCAGACTGGCAAGGGGACCGGCGGAGATGGTCACGCTCTGGTTACCCGTGACACTTGACGTCCCTGTGTCAGTTGCCGTCACGGTTTGGGTCCCCGCCGTCTTGAGAGTGACGCCTCCCACGAAGGTGTGGGCGCCGTTGTCGGCCGGCACGAAGGTGTAGTTGGCGGGCAGGCTCGCCCCGGCGTCGCTGCTGGTAAAGGCGACCGTTCCTGAATAGCCCGTCACCACACTGCCAGTTGAATCTCGCGCGGTCACCGTCACCGTCTGGGCGGTACCCGCGGTGGCGTTGGTCAGACCGGTGACGCTCAAGCTGGCGGCAGCGACCGACGGGGTGATGCTCACGGCCTGACTCGAAGTCAGGGCCGCGTTCGCGGTGTCCGTCACGGTCAGCGTCTGGGTGCCGGCTGTTCGCAGGGTCACGCCACCGGGGAAGCCGTGCACGCCGCCGTCCGCCGGCACAAAGGCGTAGTTGGCGGGCAGGCTGGCGGCGGAGTCGCTACTGGTAAAGGCCACTGTCCCGCCGTAGCCGGTCGCCAGGTTGCCATAAGCATCTTTGGCGGTGACCGTGGCGCTCTGGGCCGTCCCGGCGGTCGCGCTCGTGAGCCCGCTGAGAGTCAGGCTGGCAGCGGCGGCCGGCCCGACGGTCACCGTCGCGCTACCGGTGATGGCGCCTGTCTTGGTGTCGGTCGCGGTGATGGTCTGCGTGCCGGCCGTCTTCAACGCCACACCCTGGAACTGGTGCGTGCCGTTGTCCCCTCCCGTTCCAGTCGTAAAGGTGTAGTCAGCCGGCAGCACGGCTGCGGGATCACTACTGCTGAAGTGGAGGGTTCCGGTGTACGTGGTGGCCGGGTTGCCCTGGGCATTGACGGCCGCCACGGTCGTGGTGAACGCTTGTCCGGCCGTCGCGCTGGAGGGTGCCGTGACCTTGAGGGCCTGGGCCACCGGCGCGCCGTTCAGGAACGCGCCCAGAATGTTGGTTGTCGTTTGCTGGATCCGCGCATCGGCCACGTTGTGGCCGAGCCCGTTGTCCAGCCCCCAACTCCACTCGATCGTCCCAGCCGCAAACACCCAGGCGCCGCTGGGCGCCTGGTAGACGGATGAGTTGGCGTAGTCCGGCTGGCCGCTGTTCACGTCGGTGTAGGGCGAGTGCGAAAGCAGGACCTGGTTCCCGGTCGGTGGCGGCGGATAGGGCGGGTTGGGAAACAGCCGGTCCATCTCGTATCCGACGATTCCTGGCACGGAATCTCCGTCATGGAATCCTGTCCCGGCATACACCCAGTGAGAACTGTTGCTAACGACGTAGGGCACGGCGCTGGCAAACGCCAGGTTGCCCGTGAACTGGACTCCTTCGAGCGTCTGCTCCGGCATGTTCACCGGCGCGTTGCGGAAGTTCGTCGTCGTCGTGGGACCCTGAATTGGGTCCTTGGTGGCGTCCTTGTAGCAGACCACCACTCGATCGGCCACTCCCGTAGACGACGACTCGAACCGGATCTGCCAGTAAGCCGCATTGGCGGTGAAGAAGCCCAGGTTCACCCCCGCGTCGCGGGCCGCGGCCGCGGCGTTGAACATCGGCATTGACCAGTACTCATCGTGAGCCACCGAGAGGAATGCCTTGTGGTTGCGGAGCTCGGCGCCATTCAGGTCCGTATCCACATCGGTCGAATAGGTGATGTCGTAGCCATTGCGCTCCGCCCAGTGGACAAAATAGACCTCAAACCAGAAGAATTGGCCGGAGCCCATCGACGTGTACGGTCGATCGAACGAAACTTTCACGGCGCGCGGACCCCCAGAGACCGTAGTGGCCCCTTTACTGTTGAAGTCGTACAGGCTTTTGCCGGTGAGCCCGTCGTCGGGATAGTTATTGTAGGCTTCGAAGGTTGTGAAGGCAGACTGGTAGAGAAAGGCTGCCGGCCGGCCGTCCTTGACCACGAAGATCACATAGTTCTGAAATCCCGCGGCATTGGTCAGCAGCGCCACGTACACCCCACTGGTCCAGGATGTGTCTGGAGTCAGGGTGAAGCTCTTGGTCCACTTGCAGGCGAGCAGACCGGTGGTCGGGTCGGTGGGCCCGCAACCTGCCTGTGGCGCTCCCTGCAGCCCTGGGTCGCCGAGGCATAGCCTTTGATTTGCCCATTGACGTCGTCGGCTTGCAGCGACCCGATAAGCCAGGCGCCGGTACCCGGTTGCTGGTTCTCGGTCACGATCGGGTTGGTGGCTGCGACCGCCTGAGAGGTCACCTGCATGGTGCCCGAGGCAGCGAGACCGGCCAGCAACAACGCCGGGATGAGGAATTTCGCGCCGAACACTCTCGCACCCATTTCTCACATACCTCGAAGTCGGTGGCCGTGCCGCGGGCCCGTGCCGCGTCCTGATCTGAGTGTGATCGGCACGGTACTAGGCTGAGAATGAGACAGGTTTCCATCCTGCTCCGCGCAGTCCCGGCAGGCGTTAGCCACAGGGCTGGCGCCGCGTATTGGAGTCCCGGTGGCGGGGGACAAACGCACCATCGCGGAAGACCCGCCAGTTCGGTACGGTCGAGGTAATGGCCAGCATGACCGCGCGGCCGACCCGGCAGCCTGGCCTGCGCCAGCACGTCTCGGCCGACGACCACGTCGCGTTTGTCGACCTGCGAGCCCAGACCCGGGCCCTTCAACCCGCCCTCACGGCGGCCATGGAGGCGGTACTCCGCCGGGGGGACTTTGTCCTCGGTGAGGACGTGTCGGGCTTCGAGCGTGAGTTCGCCGCTTACTGCGGGGTGGACCAGGCGGTCGGCGTGGACTCCGGCCTGTCGGCGCTCGAGCTGGCCCTTCGCGCCGCCGGGATCGGGCGCGGTGACGAAGTCATTACCCAGGCCAACACGTTCATCGCGACAGTCAGCGCCATCCTGGCTGTGGGGGCGCGGCCGGTGCTTGCCGACTGCGATCCACAGGGAGCGGTGGACCCGGCCGCCGTGGCCGCCTGCATCTCACCGCTCACCGCGGCCATCATCCCGGTCCACCTGTTCGGCCGCATCGGGGACATGGAGGCCATCCTGTCCCTGGCATCGGCCCATGGGCTGGCAGTGATCGAGGACGCCTGTCAGGCGCACGGTGCCGTGTGGCGAGGGAAGCGAGCGGGAAGCTTCGGGCTGGCCGCGGCCTTCAGCTTCTACCCGGCCAAGAACCTGGGCGCCTTCGGTGACGGCGGCATGCTGGCGACCAGCTCGCCGGATCTCGCCGACAAAGCCCGGTTGCTCCGGAACTACGGACAGCGAACCAAGTATGAGCATGAGGCAACGCCGCTCAACCATCGCCTGGACACGCTGCAGGCCGCGGTTCTCCGGGTGAAGCTGCCGCACCTCGACCGGTGGAACGACCGCCGCCGCCAGCTGGCCGATCGCTATCGGGACCGCCTCGCCGATGCGCCCGTCGAAACGCCGCCAGCAGACGAAGGTCGACGCCACGTCTACCACCTGTTCGTCATCGGCGTGGATGGTCGCGATGCGCTGCGTGCCACGCTAACGTCAGCCGGCATCGAGACCGGCATCCACTATCCGATCCCGCTTCACCGCCAGCCCGTGCTGGCGTCTCTCGGCTATGGCGAAGGCCGCTTTCCGGAGACCGAGCGACTCGCCGCCCGCAGCCTGTCACTGCCCATGTATCCGGAGCTCCCGCTGGATCACCTCGAGGACGTGACGGCGTCGATCCGGCACTGGCTCCATGGCTGAGGCGACTGCGTTGGGCAAGGAGCTGGCAGCGTGATGGAAGGCCCTCACAACGCAGACGTCGTCATTACCGCGACCTATAACGAAGCCGAAAACCTTCCCACCCTGGCGCCGCAGGTGCTGGCGCACGGCGTCTTCGACCTGTTGGTCGTGGATGACAACTCCCCGGACGGGACCGGACAGGTTGCCGACGACCTGGGTCATCACTTCCCCGGAAGGATCAGGGTCCTGCACCGTCCCCAAAAGCAGGGTCTCGGACCGGCCCTGCTTGCCGGATACGAGCGAGCGCTGGCCGCGGGCTACGAGCACATTTACCAGATGGATGCCGACCTGTCGCATGACCCGAGCCTGCTCCCGCAGCTCCGCCAGGCGCTGGAGCGAGCCGACGCGGTCATCGCGTCTCGTTACGTCAGGGGCGGGCGCACGGTGGGCTTCTCCAAGCGGCGCCACCTGCTGAGCCGGCTGGGGTCAGCCTATGCCGGGCTGCTTCTCGGTCTCGAAGTACACGACCTGACGGGCGGGTACAAGGGTTTCCGCCGCCAGGCGCTGCTGGCCCTGCATCCGGAAAGCATCCGGTCCAGTGGGTACGCCTTCCAGATCGAGGTGACCTACCTGCTCACCCGTGGAGGCTTCCGCGTCGTCGAGGTGCCTACGGTCTTCAGGGAACGGCTCTATGGGTCTTCGAAGATGAGCTGGCGCATCGTTCTGGAGGCGCTCCGGGTCACCGCCTCCCTGCGCCTTGCCCAGATTACTCCACGTCCCATCCCGACCGGTCACGTCTGAGACTTCAGCCGCAGGCGTCGGTGCCCGGGCCCTCCAGGTCGTAAATCCGGATCGTCTCCTCTCCCCGGCTGACCCTCAGCGTTTGATCGCGCAGGGCTAACATGCCGCCGTAGTCGAGATCGAGCCCATTCGCCTCCTCCAGGAATTGCACCCGTGACCAGCCGGCGGGGTCGTCAAACACTGCCACTGGCCGGCCACACCCAATCAGTTGCTCAAAAACCGAGCTCTTGCTGTTGATGAGGGCGTGCCCATCGACGACCACCCAGCGGGCGCCCTGCAGGCGGAGACTCCCGATGGTGGCGTCGGCCCCTGGCGTAATGATTCGGTGTGCCGGATCCAGCCCGACGTTGACATTCCAATGCCGTTCCGTATAGATCACCAGGTCCGGAGCGCGGGTCGCCACCATCGGCCCCGGGTGGGAGGCCAGCCAGCGACCGGCTGCCCCGGTGCCGCTGGCCTCTCGAGCCGGACCGCTTCCGGTCCAGCCGGTGACCAGGAATGCTCCGCAGACAATCAGGGCCATGGTCCACCGGAGGGCTGGCCGTTCCAGCAAGGTGACGGCCCGGGCCACGACGAGTGCCCCAAACACCACGCACACGACGATGGCCCGCGGGACCTTGTCGTGGGCCGCCGTGTAGAAGAGAAGCGACCCCATCAGGCTTCCCGCGGCGATTGCCGCCAGAGGATCGAGTTTCTTCCAGTTCCAGGTGAGCGCCGCCATGCCAACCGCAGCCGCCACGATGATCGCCGGGCCCGAGAACTCCCAGAACGTCCGGGGATAGAAATCGAGAAACGCGAATGGGAGCGCGACTGTCCCATCAGAGCGAAGAACGTGATTCTGGAGTTCCGCGGGCAGCCGGAACCAGCTGAGGCTTCTGCCGGCAAGGGCCAGCCCGTAGATAACCGCCAGGGCGAGGAGCGGCACGACGACGCAGAGGCTCGCCAATCGGCCTGTGGGCGCCCGGGGGGGCACATCATGGCGCAGGTACCACCACCCCAACCACACCAGCACTGCCAGGAGCGGCAGGAGGACCGGGACCAGGCGGTAGCTGAGGCTCAACGTCGGGAGGAAGACGCCCAGCGTCAGGAGCACCAGGCCTCTCGAGGGCCGTCCATCCCACCAGCGGTCGATCAGATAAAGCACGATCGCCACGCCGGCCAGGCCGGCTGCCTCGGCCACGATCCGGTGCCCGTAGATGATGCCGAGTGGCACGGCTCCGGCGAAGGTACCAGCGACGGCCGCCGCCGGGGCGCCCCATCGTCGCCAGGCCAGTGCCATCAACACCATCACCATCACCACCCCCGCCAGGCCGCTGAACCACGTCAGATTCTCCGGAGAGACGCCGGCGGCCATCAATGTCCCCAGGATCAGATCGTGCCCGAGCTTCCAGTGGCGGCCAAAGATCGACACATGGAGGTTTCCGTGACGAAGTTGAGGCCACACGCCTGGGTGGGTGAGGAGCGAAACCAGGAAACGCCCGGTCGTCGCAGCCCAGCCTTCGTCGTACGCGACGGGGCCGCTCCCCGGTAAGCCATCGAGACGGAGACGCACCGTCAGCAGCAACAGGGCGCCGACGCCCGTCAGACTCGCGAGGCGGCGAGCGCGTGGGGGAAGGAAAGTCTGTCGGGCCGGCGCTGGCGGCGCCCCGATGCGAGGGACATCATGGCGTTCCACAACTGCTTCGCGAAGCGCGGCAAGGGAACGGCCAAGGACCATGGGCGGCTTTTCTTCAGGCCCGGACGAGACGGCCTGGCTCAGGCTCGGTGGCCGCCGCCGCCTCCTGAGGTGCCGAGATGGGAGAGGCATGGTGTTCCGGCCAGCCCTGCTGGAGGATGTCCAGCCGGCTGTAGACGGCCAGTCGGGTGCCGACGATGTGGAAGATCGGTCGATCCAGCTGCGGGGAGAGCTCGGTCACGACGCGATAGATGCCGGGGTAGTAGAGGTAGTCGTCCCAGACGATGGTGCCGCGGTCGGACAGGAGGCGCAGGGCGGCTTCGGTGTCGGACTTCACGTAGTCGTAGCTGTGGCTTCCATCGATGAAGACGAGGTCCATCGTTCCGAAGTACGGCGAGAAATCGAAGGTGGCGGAGTCGCCAAACAGCTGCGTGATCCGGGCCGCCTCAGGGGTCCCCCGGAACCTGGCCCCGCGGTTCCAGACGACGAAATATTCGGGGTCTGTCACCTGGTAGCGGAGCTGGTGGACCGCATCCAGGCTGGGCAGATCGAGCGTGAAGACCTGCGCATCTGGGTTGTTGTGCGCTACCACCCAGGTGGTCTGGCCGAGATACGTCCCGATTTCGAAGACCGTCCGGCATTGCAGCAGCCTTCCCATAGCAGCCAGCACCAGCCGGCAGTGCCGGGTCACGTCACCCTCGACCAGGGTGGTATCCACCCCGAGGTCAGGCAGATCCACATTCGTGACATTGGGAGCCAGGAACCGCTGCAGCTCGATCCAGAGGTGGCCGAGCAGCCGGTACCGGGCGCCCTGTCCGCCCGTGAGCATCGTCCGCACCAGGCTGGCCGAAATCGACCCGATCAGGCTCCGGTTCGCCCAGAGCTGTGAACTCAACCGCTGCCCGTTCAGGCGGCGGGCCAGGGCACCGGGCGTCAGGCGCAGCAGCTCCGCCTGCTGGGCCTGATCGCGCGCCGGCTGGGCAAGGCCAGACTGCTGCACTAATCCGAACATAGTTGGCGCGGGCCCGGCGCTCAAGAGGACAATCTGCCTGCCGGCAAAGCGATGTCCCGGCCCTGGGCCCGCCGACCGGGACAGGCCGCCAGGCAGGTGGGACGGGTAATGGGGCGCGCGGGACGGGCACCCCGCCGGCGCGGGCGCGGTTGCCCATTTCGGCAGCCCGCCGGCGGCCCGTAGCCTTGAAAGTAAGTGGCCGGATCGCGCTTGTCGAGGTATTCCGCCCGATGAACAGGCAACCGACCGTAGTGATCGGCGCCGGCCCGTACGGGCTGTCGGTCGCCGCGCACCTGGAAGCGGCTCGCCTCCCCATGCAGGTGTTTGGCAAGCCAATGGAGTTCTGGCAGGGCATGCCGCGCGGGATGAAACTCCGGTCCGCCTGGAGCGCGAGCAGCCTGTCGGCGCCGGGCGGCGCCTACAACCTGGACAGTTACCGCACCGCCGTCGGCGCGCCCCAGCAGCTGCCGATTCCGCTGCCCTTCTTCATCGACTATGGCCTGTGGTTCCAGCGCCATGCCGTCCCGGACGTCGACCCCACCTACGTCGACTCGGTGACGGTCGATGATGGCGGGTTTCGAGTCGGCCTGGTTGATGGGCGCAGGCTGACCGCCGGCCGGGTGGTGGTGGCGGCCGGCATCGACAAATACGCCCATGTGCCGCCGTTCGCCAGCGGTCTTCCCGAGTCGGTGGCCTCTCACACCCGGGCTCACCACGACTTCGGCCTTTTTCGCGGGGCGACGGTCGCGGTCGTCGGGGGCGGGCAGAGCGGCATCGAGTCGGCCGCCCTGCTGAACGAAGCCGGCGCCCAGGTGGAGCTGATCGCGCGCGGACCGATCCGGTGGCTCAAGCTGCACGACTACCGCGGTCCGGGCCGGCGGCTGCTCTATGCCCCTAGCGACGTGGGTCCTCCCGGCCTGAACTGGCTGCTGCATTTCCCGCTCGTGTTTCGCCGATTCCCGGTCAGGACTCGGAAAGCCATCACCCGGCGAGCGGTGCGCCCGGCAGGGGCGCGCTGGCTGATCGACCGCGTCATGGGCCAGGTGCGAATGACTACTCAGACGGAGGTACTCCGAGCCAGCCACGAGGCCCCGGGCGTCCGTCTCCAGCTGAGCGACGGTACCACCCGCCTGGTCGACCATCTCCTCCTGGCCACCGGCTACCGTCCCAATGTGCAGAGGCTCCCCTTCATTCCGCCCTCGCTGGCCGGGCGCATCCGCCAGCGCGACGGGTTCCCGGTCTTGAACCGGTGGCTGGAATCGTCGGTGCCCGGCCTGCACTTCGTCGGCGGGCTTGCCGATCACAGCTACGGGCCGATCTGCCGCTTTGTATCGGGTGCGGACGTGGCCGCCCGTCAGATCACGACCTACGCCCGGCGCGTGCCGTCTGGGTGATCACCCAAAACGACGTCGGTGCCGTGGTCCTGGGTGGCGACTACCAGGGCCTGGGGATCGTCCGCAGCCTCGGCCGTCGCGGGATCCCGGTGTGCGTCATCGATGATGAGCGATCGATTTCGCGACACTCTCGCTACACGACCCATGCGGTGCGGGTGGACAGCCTGCGGGATCAGGACCGCTCGGTCGAGCTGCTGGTCGACATCGGGAATCGGCTGCATCTCGACGGCTGGGTGCTGTACCCGACCCGGGAGGAGACGGTGGCCGCCATCTCCCGCCACCGGGTGAGGCTGCGGGAACAATTTCGGGTCCCCACGCCGGGCTGGGAGACCGTCCGGTGGGCCTGGGACAAACGCAATACATATGAGCTGGCGGAACAGCTCAGGATCCCCATCCCGCGGACGTGGTATCCCCGCGACCTGACAGACCTGCGTGACATTGCGACCGCGCTGCCCGTGGCCATCAAGCCCGCCATCAAGGAGCACTTCCTGTATCCGACCAAGGCGAAAGCGTGGAAGGCCGAAACGACAGCCGAGCTGGAAGTGCTCTTCCAGCGCGCCCGCACCATCGTCGGCCCTGGCGAGATCATGGTGCAGGAATTCATTCCGGGTGCCGGAGCGCAGCAGTTTGCCTTCTGCGCGTTCTTCAAAGATGGCCGAGCCGTCGGCCAGATGACCGTGCAGCGACTGCGGCAGCATCCACCGGAGTTCGGACGCGCCAGTACGTTCGTGGAGACCACGGACGTCCCCGTGCTGGAAACCCTGTCGCAGCGGCTGCTCAAGTCCATCGACTACTACGGCCTGGCCGAGCTGGAGTTCAAGCTCGACCCGCGCGATGGGGAATACAAGCTGCTCGACTTCAACGCCCGCACCTGGGGGTACCACTCACTCGGCTGGCAGGCGGGCGTTGACTTCCCATACTTGCTGTTCGCGGACCAGGTCGGAAGGGCACCGGATCCATGTCGAGCCCGGGTCGGAGTGCGCTGGATCCGCATGCTGACGGACCTACCCACGGCGCTGACCGCGATAGTCAAGGGCGAGCTCGAATGGCGATCCTATGTACAGTCGATGCAGCGGCCCCACGCCGAGGCGGTCTTCAGCAAGGACGATCCGATACCCGGGCTGGTCGAGGTCGCGCTGCTGCCATACCTCTCGGTAAAGCGCGGCTTCTAAGCCGGAGCCCTTTAGGCGGCGTTAACCACGATCGGCGGACTGGTGGCGCTCAGGCTGGCGTCGGCCGGATCCGTCGCCGTGATGGTCTGGCCGGCGGAGCCGGGGGTTGGGGTCACGAGGGTGACGGTGAAGGTGTGGCTGCCGGCATCCGCGCCGGTGAACGGGTAGTCAGCCGGCAGCTGGGCCAGGGGATCGCTGCTGCTGAACTGGACGGTCCCGGTATAGCCATCGGCCACGTTTCCAAAGGCGTCCAGGAGGGTGACGCCCAGGTCGAACGGCTGGTTCGCCGTCGCGCTGGCCGGCGTGGCGAGGCTGAGACTGGCCGCGCTGGCCGCATGAATGGTGACGGTCAGGGCGCCGGTGATGCTGGGAGCCGCCGTGTCCGTCCCGGAGAGTGGCGCGGAGCGGCCGTCGCCGCAGCCGACGTCCAGGCACTCGGCGCCTGGGAACAGGTGCTGCTGAAGTAGTATGGCGACCCGGCGGGGGGCAGGCTGGTCCGGGTGCGTCTCGGGTGTCCAGTAGTCGTCGTAGTATTGGTGCAGCTGCTCGCTGACGGATGCCGCCTCTCCGGGAGCACAGCTCATGACGGCGTCCCGATCACCAATCGTTCGCGGGTGATTCCGCCCACCCGATAAAAGCGCCGGACGAGACGGGCGGCGGCCACCTGGGCCGGACGGATTCTGACCACGTCGGCCCCTGCCAGTCCTAGGGTGAGGAGGCGGCCGATTCCATTCATGAGCCGCGGGCTCCAGCCCCACCCCCACTGCAGGCAACGGTCGACCGGTCCTCGGATCGCGCTCCCCGCAAACGCCGAAAGCTGCAATCCATGTTTTCGGGCAACCCGGACCACGGCCCGCCCTTCACTGAAGCTATGCTGGCCGAAGCCTTTAGGGCTGACCACGTGCAGATGCTGGGTACGGGCGCGCGGTTCGAAGATGAACGGAATTCTCTGCGCCGCCACCCGCAGGCCCAGATCCGTGTCCTCGCCCCCGTACTCACGGAACGACTCATCCCAACCGCCGACCTCGAGCCACGTCTGACGGCGAATCGAGAAGTTGCCCCCCCAGACGTGCCAGGAGGCCGCGCCCTCGGTCCGGAGCTTCGACATCGCGCCCCGCCGGGCGCGCTCGTACACCAGCGACGCGCCGCCAGCGTCATGGCCGGCGGCGAGGGGATAATCGCCCTGTACCAGCACCACGCCATGGCGTTGGTGGGCTTCGAGGTGCGCGGCGACCAGCTCGAATGAGGCCAGCTGGTCGTCACCCAGCACGATCAGGACTTCGTGGCGCGCCAGGCGGCCAGCGACGTTTGCCGCAGCCACGGCTCCCCGGTTCTCCTGCACCAGCCATCGCAGCGAGTAGGTGGGGCGGAGTCCCACCAGCGCCTCGGCCGTGCCGTCGGTCGATCCGTCTACCGTCACGATCACTTCGTAGCGGTCGGGCGGGACGGACTGGCGCTCCAGACTGGCCAGGGTCTGCAGGAGCAGCGCCCGACGGTTGTAGGTGGGGATGGTGATGGACGCAAAAAGGCCGGTTTTCGGACCGGCATTCACGGCGACGGCCGGGATGTCAGCAAGGGAGAGGACGGTCTGCACAGCGCGCTCCTAAGTCGGATAGTTTCGTTAGTACGCGCCGCGGCAGCTGAGGACGACGAAGATGGTCCTGACCAGAATCCAGGCGTCCAGCCCGAAGGACTGGCGGCTCACGTACTCGCGGTCGGCAGCCATCCACCCTTCGACGGTGCCGTCCGAACGGCCCCGTATCGCCCACAGGCAGGTCAGCCCCGGCTTGGCCTTGTGCCTGATCAGGTCCTCAGACCTGAACTGTTCGACGTGCGCCAGGATACACGGCCGCGGACCGACCAGGCTCATCTCACCCTTCAGCACATTGACGAGCTGGGGCAGCTCGTCCAGGCTGGTGCGCCGCAGCACCCGACCCACCCGGGTCACCCGGGGATCGCGGCGGAGCTTGTAAACGGGCCCGACAACATCGCCCCGGCGGCGCATCTCCTCCAGCCTGGCCTCCGCATCGATCTGCATCGTCCGGAACTTCACGCAGCGGAAGCGCTGTCCTTTGAAGCCGACCCGCTCCTGGACGAAGAAGACCGGTCCACGGGAGTCGAGCTTGATGGCGATGGCGATGGCGATCCAGACGGGGATGGTGGTCATCACCACAATGACGCTCACGGCCACGTCCACCATCCGCTTGAGCACCGGATAGAAGGCCCACTCGACCCCCACGCCCCACCGGGAGGGCGATCCCGCCACAGCTTGCATTCGAGTCGACATGTGCTTGTGACTGAGCGTAACGCTCACCTGGGCTTCGCTTAAATGGGCAACAGGCCACCCTCTGATAGGCGGACAGCGCGCACGTCGCGGGCATGTCCCGGGACGTTTAGCTCAGAGCGTGGGACAGCCCGCGGCGCTCATGGTGGTACCGGTGGGCGGGTTTTCCACGGAACGCCCATTCCCACCTACGGCCAGTGGCACCTACGCTGGGGTCAGAGGTACATGGAGTGGCCGTCGAGATCACGTCCCCGGAGGAAGCCAGTCCAATCCGACGGCTTGCGAGCTTCGCCAGCCGACCGCCGTCGGCCGTGCCGCCGCCCGAAGTCGCTCCCGCACCCACCATCCGCGTGGCGGTCATCGGGTACGGGTACTGGGGTCCCAACCTGGTTCGCAACTTCTGGGACCTTCCGGGTTGCCAGGTCTGGGGCGTTAGCGATACCCGGGAGAGCCAGCTGGCCCAGGCCCATGCCCGCTACCCGGCGATCACCACCAGCCTCGACTACCACGCCCTGATCGCGGACCCAGCGGTGGATGCCGTGATCATCATGACCCCCGTGTCCACCCACTTCCAGCTGGCCCTCGAGGCGCTCCAGGCCGGCAAGCACGTGCTGGTGGCCAAGCCCCTGGCGGCCAGTTCCGAGCTGGCCATCCGGCTGATCGAGGAAGCGGCGCGACGGCACCTGGTCTTGATGGTCGACCACACGTTCATCTACACGGACGCGGTGCGGCGCATCAAGGAGTTGGTGGACAACGGCAGCCTGGGGCAGCTGTACTACTACGATTCCGTCCGGGTGAATCTCGGTCTCTTCCAGCACGACGTGAACGTGCTGTGGGACCTCGCCGTTCACGATCTCTCGATCATGGACTTCATCCTGGGCGAGGCACCCTGCGCGGTAGCCGCCACCGGGGCGGCGCACATTCCGGGCCAGCCGGTCAACATGGCCTACCTGACCTGCTTCTTCCGCAGCAACCTCTTCGCCCACCATCACGTCAACTGGCTGGCGCCGGTGAAGGTCCGGCGCACGCTCGTCTGCGGCGAGCGCCAGATGATCGTGTATGACGACCTGGAGCCAAGCGAGAAGGTCAAGGTCTACGACCGGGGGGTCACGGTCAACGGCGGCCCGGAGCGGGTCGCGAAATCCATGATCGATTACCGGAGTGGCGACATGTGGGCGCCCAAGATCAGCCTGACTGAAGGTCTGCGGGTGGAGGCCCAGCATTTCGTGGAGTGTGTCCGAGGGGGCCGGACGCCGCTTTCTGATGGCCAGGCGGGCTTGCGGGTGATCCGGCTCCTCGAAGCGGCCACCCGATCCCTGGCGCAACGGGGTCAGCCGGTGGAGACCGCCATCGAGCCGGCCGAAGGGCAGCTCGCCGTCTAGGGGACGCGAAACCCTGGGAACCGTGTCTCCGCTCGGTACCACCCGCCGGGTGCTGATGGTGAGCCAGCATCCGTACGCGTCTCACGAGACGCAGCCCCCGTTTTGGGGACACCCGAACGTGAGCCGGAACGTGGCAGAATTGCTGGCCCACGGCGTCGAGGTTGACCTCGTCTGCACTACCCCTCGTGTCTGCTATGGGCGGCGGCCGCCCGGGCGGGCGGGACTGCGCGTCTACGGCATCCGGATGAAGGAACGGCGGTCGCCCGCGCTCTGGTACCCGGTGCAGTACGCGGTTTTCTTCCTCTGGGCCCTGTTCGTGGTTTCCGGTCTGGCGTGGCGCCGGCGCTACGACGTGGTCCAGGTTGACAATGTGCCGGACTTCCTGGTGTTCTCGGCGCTGGTCCCGCGGCTGCGCCGGGTGCCGGTCATCTTCTTCGTCTTCGAGCTGATGCCCGAGATGACCGCGGCACGCCTGCACCTGGGCCCGGACGATCTCCGCCTCCGGCTGGTGAGTCGGCTCCAGCGGGCCGCGCTGGCCTGGGCCGATCGCGTGATCACGGTCAGTGAGCGCCTCCGCCGCATCATGGGAGAGCGCGGACTGGACGCCACTCGGATCACCGTGGTGCCCAACTCGCACCCGCTCGGCGATCTCCCAGCCGCGGTGCGGTCTCGTACTCCTGTCCTCATCCTGCCCACCACCCTTATTGGCCGGTACGGAGCGCAGGTCGCCATCCGGGCCGTGGCGGAGCTGCGCCACGAATGGCCGCACATCACGCTGCGGATCCTGGGCGACGGCGAGTACCGGTCACGGCTGGTGGCCCTCACCGAAGAGCTGGGCCTACAGCGGCACGTCAGCTTTTCGCCCGGCTTCGTTCCCTGGCGCCAGGCCGTGGAGGAAGTCCGGCAGGCAACCATCGGGATCGTGCCCATCATCTCGGACGGCTACGGCGAGTTGATGCTGCCCAACAAGGTCTGCGAGTTCGTCTTCCTGGAGATCCCGTTTGCTTGCTCCCGGTTGCCGAGCATTGAGGAGCATCTGCCGGCCGATGCGGTCGCCTACTTCGAGCCCGGGGATGCGGCCGGGCTGGCAGCCCAGATTGGCTGGCTGCTCAGGAATCCTGAGCAGGCGCGGCAGCAGGCGCAGCGCGCGCGGCGAGCGATGGCCGATCTGGAGTGGGAAAGTGCCTCGCCGCGATACCTGCGAGCGCTCGGCGTCGCCTCCACCAGCCGGCCGCCCGCTGCCACGGGGGAGCCAGTGCCGCCACCTATGTTCCTCCCCGACGCGAAACCTTTGGGCCTGCGCCGCCAGCCGGCTGGGCCGGTGCCCCCTGGCCTGTCCCTGACCGAGGGAGAGAGGACATCTCTTTGCGATCCCGGGCTGTTTGCGGCCAATACCCCGGCCGCGTTCTGGCGGCTGCTGGGCGAGCCGGAACCCACCGCCGCCCAGTGGGCCGCCGCGGTCACGGCTGCCGCCGTGGAGTTGCCGGAGACGGCGCGGGTCGCCGGCGATGACACCGCGCTGGCTCACCGTGATCCTCCGGCGGTCGCGCCGCCGGTCTGCCTCCGCCCGTTCTACCCTGAACTGGCCGATCGAGGATCGGTATGTGCGGTTCCAGTGGGCGGTGGCGCAACAGGTGCTGCGCCTCTTGGGCCGAACCACCCTGCCCTTCATTCATTTCTGGCCGGACGGGCACCAATATGCCTTCGTGCTCACCCACGACGTGGAGACGGCGATCGGCCAGGGACGGGTGCGCGCCCTGGCCGACATCGACGCCAGCTACGGGTTCCGGTCTTCGTTCAATTTCGTCGCCGAACGCTACCCGCTGGACCTGGACCTGATGGGCGAGCTCCGGGAGCGCGGGTTCGAGGTCGGCGTCCATGGGCTCAAACACGACGGCCAGCTCTTTCGCTCGAGCCACGAATTTCTCCGCCGCGCCGAACGGATCAACCGGCACGTCCGGGCCCTGGACGCGGCCGGGTTCCGCGCTCCCTGCACCCACCGGAACCCCGAGTGGATGCAGGCGCTGGACATCGAGTACGACCTGTCATTCTTCGACACCGATCCGTTCGAGCCGATCCCGGGCGGCACCATGAGTTTGTGGCCATTCCAGATGGGACGCTTCCTGGAGCTGCCCTACACCCTGGTGCAGGACTACACCCTGACCTCGGTCCTGAACGAGGCCTCCCCCCGGCTGTGGCTGGAGAAAGTCGACTTCATCCGCCAGCACTACGGGATGGCCCTGGTGAACACGCATCCGGACTATCTGAGCGACCCGGGGACGCGGCGCGTCTACACGACGTTCCTGGAGGCCATGCGGGCCCGGTCAGACTCCTGGAACGCGCTTCCGTCCGAGGTGGCGCGCTGGTGGAGCGCGCGCCGGGAGGCCGTTTCGATTGCGAGTCTTCCGGGGGCGGTCCAGAACACCATCTCCGCGTCCGAGGCGGTGAACTCGACCCGAGCGAACGTCTCACTGGCTGGATGAGCGGCCAGTGTCCCCGGGAACCGGAGGACTGGGCCAAATGACCCAGCCGGCCTGGGAAACAGGACTATTGACACAGGACGGCTGGGACGATTACTTAGGAAACATGATTCAATCCCAACCGAGTCCGATGGCAACCGCCCAGGCCGCGCCGCCGGTGGCCCGGGTCCTGATCGCCGACGACCAGACGTTGTTCCGGTCCGGGTTGGCCCGGCTCCTGGAAGAGGACCCCAGAGTCCAGATCGTGGGACAGGCCGTCGACGGCCTGGACGCGGTGAAGCAGGCGGGCACGCTGAAACCCGATGTCGTGCTGATGGACCTGAAGATGCCCAACCTCGACGGCGTGGAGGCGACCCGGAAGATCGTGAACGAGCACCCGGAGATCCGGGTGCTGGTGCTCACCACCTTCGATGCGGACAGCTACGTCCTGCACGCCTTGCGCGCCGGCGCCAGCGGGTATGTGCTCAAGGACTCCCAGGCGCCCGCGATCGTATCCAGCATCCTCGCCGTGACGGCCGGAGAGCGGGTGATGGCGAGCGCCGTGGCCAACCGCGTGGTCGACATGCTGACGGGTACCACCACCCCCAAAGAGTTCTACGATGGGCTGACCGCTCGCGAGGTCGAGATCCTCAAATTGCTGGCCACCGGCCAGGCCAACAAGCAGATCGCCTATCACCTGCGCATCAGCGAGAAGACCGTTCGCAACCACGTCAGCAACATGTACGCCAAGCTGCAGATCTACGATCGCTCGCAGGCGGTGCTGTACGCCGTCCGCAAGGGCCTGATCGAGCTCTAAATTCGTCCAGATCTCGGCCACTGTGGGTGAGCGGCCCACGGGGGGACTGTGCAGTCCCTGCCCCGTGGGAGGACTGCCCCATTTCGTGTGGCGGCCTGCTCAGCTACGGTCGCAGTGTGGTCATCGTTTCCGGAATGCGGAACGGGGCAGCCACCGTGAGCGTGGCTCCGCGGTCGGTGCGCGTCCTGGTGATCGACCGCCAACCACTCTTTCTGGACGCCATGAGCCGGCTGCTGGCTACCGCGCCGCTTCAGGCTCAGGTCGTGGTGACGCGCAGTTCGCAGGAGGCGGTCACCATCCTGCAGGCGGCTCCCGTGGACCTGGTCGTCTGCGACGTGCGCGCCGAACCGGTGCCTGGGCCGGAGTTGCCAGCGCTGTTGGCCGAGCACAACCTGGAGGCGCCCGTGGTCCTGCTGGCGGACAGTGAGGATGTGCCGCTGCTGGTGGCCTCCCTGCTGTGCGGAGCCTCCGGCTTTTTCACCAAGGACGCGC
>WNFB01001756.1_pt1 | contig 18657 bp, 19 predicted proteins | sample 5400501 | NCBI WGS metagenome assembly WNFB01 (sample SAMN13153341, study PRJNA577476) | soil metagenome | isolation source: 200 cm saprolite under Douglas fir tree site 2 hole 1 | place: USA:California | collected 2015-04-18 | reverse complement strand
GGGAAATCCCCACCGCCACAGAATATAGAATACGATACCGAAGCTGACCAGCTGCGAGATGAAGGCGAGGGTGTTGATGCCAAGCCCAGAGCCAACGTCAGCAAGAATGAATATATGCACTGTACGCGCCTCCTTTCATCAGAGTTGACACAATACATCCTCAAGAGTCTAGCATAGAGACGCAAACTGAGGAGAGGTACGACTCACCGGGTCTCTATGCTACCAAAGGAGTAGTATTACAAGGGTTATCAGACGACGAACTTGATGATCAGGGCGATGACCAGTGCATAAATTGCTATAGCTTCGGCGAACGCGATGGCTATGAACATATTAACCTGGATAAGGCCCGAAGCTTCGGGGTTGCGCCCAATGGCATTCAATGCCCCTGCTGCAAGAATGCCGATGCCAATGCCCGGGCCGATAGCGCCCAAACCGATTGCCAATCCTGCTGCGAGTGGTACAAGATTAACCATGAGAAATCCTCCTTACAGGCAAACCTATTATTTTTGTTACTTACGAAGGTAATTTATGCGACCGCAGCATGCACATACGCCTCTGCGAGTAGCAAGCACGATTGATTACCTGGTGGGGGCTGTCCCCGCCAGTTCCTCTTCTTTCCTGGCTTCCTCGTGCCGGTACTCCTCAAGTGCTTCATGTTCGGTCTCAGCGTGAGGCTCGTGACTGGATGTCGCGATCTGCATGAACACCAGGGTGAGTATGGCAAAGATGAACGCTTGTATAAAGGCAACGAACAACTCCAACGGGATAAAGATAACATCGGCAAAGAAAGGGAGCAAGAAGGCAAAAACCGTCAGCACCGCGGCCCCTGCGAAGACATTGCCAAAGAGTCGGAAGGAAAACGAGAGAATGCGTGCTGCTTCGGTCACGATCTCTAAGATACCGACAAAGAAATCGACCGGCGATTTGAAGTTAAAGTATTTGCTCAGATGCTCTTTCCAACCTAACCAGTAGAAGCCGAAGACCTGGGTCGTGATTACCGAGACAAGCGCCAGGGCCAGCGTCAGGTTGAGATCACTGGTAGCAGGACGAATCCAGGGAATGATATTGTTCGAGTACTGGCCGAAGAGCAAAAAGCCCCATACGGCATGGCTTCTAGCGGCAGATGTACTAATAGTTCCAATGGTATCCACCCCTGGGATCACATCGAGCAGGTTAGCGAAAAGAATGAAGATAAAGAAGGTGGCTACCAGCGGGAAGAACTTTTTGCCTTTTATCTTGCCTGCCACACTCTCTACCAGCCCAAGTAGCAACTCAACGGCCCATTCAACAAGGTTCTGTAAGCCAGAAGGGATCATCTTTTGATTGCGTGTGGCCAAAAAGAACAGGACGACCAAAATGACAATCGTGATCCAGGTAGCGAGTAGTGTGTTGCTCACCGGAAATGAGCCAATGGTGAAGATAGTGTCCGGCGCAATCCTTATATCAGGAAGTTTCCATAAAGGGTACACTCTGCATCCTCCCTACAAGCCGAGCCTCGCCAGGTCTGTGTCGTTGTAGATGGTTCCGTTTCGTCTATCCTCTCTGGAAGACTCGTGACAATAAACGATACGCTCCATATATTCCCGAGATCAGGCCAAGCAGCAGCCCGAGCAATACGAATAAAGGTTTTGTATGTGTATAGCCATCAAGGTAGTATCCCCCGATGGTGAATACAGCAATCGGCACAGCTATGGTAAAGCCAAGTCCGGCTAAGGTCCCTAGAGCTTCCCATATAGTAAGCGGTGGCCTCTTGCTCATACATTGTCCTCGTCACAAGCCACCAGGCTTGCGCTAGCGATCATTGACCTGCTGCCTCTCTTAGTATACCATGAGGATTATAGCATATAGAACTGAGCGCTTGCAACAATGCGGATGCGGGTTCATAAGTCTTGCCACAGGGACGTAGTTGCGATAGACTGAAGAAAGAAAAAGGGGCCCGATTCCATTTTAAGGAGTGATTTATGGTGACTACTCATCCCAAAGTGGTAAGTACCTTTTCATTTTCCCCTGAGTCGCAGGAGGTCTTGCGCGAGGCGGCTAATGCAGAAGTGCTCTGCATAACGCGAACCAACGAATTCAAAGAATTTTTAATCCATCTGCAAGAAGCCGAGGTCTTATGTGCCTATAGCTTACCAGACAACGTGCGCGAACTTGCTCCGAACCTGCATTGGCTCCAGTATCCGGGTGCTGGAGTTGACTCGCTTCAGCCGACAGGCTTGCTTGCAGCTGATAGCGGCATCATCGTGACGACTGCATCAGGTATACACGCGACAAATATCAGCGAATACGTCTTAGGCAGTATGTTAGTGTTTAACCGCTCCTGGCCGGAGATGGTGCGGCTGCAGGACCGGCATGTCTGGCCGCGCAACGCTAACTGGTACAACCTGAGGGCGCGGGAGTTAGCAGGTCAAACGCTAGGCATCGTTGGGCTGGGAAGTATCGGGCGGCGAATTGCCCAACTTGGGCGTGCCTTTGGTATGACTGTGCTGGGTATGCGGCGTTCAGCAACCCCTGGCGAGCAGGACCCTGATGTAGACCAGTTGTATACGTTGGAGCAATTGCAAGAGCTTCTGAGCCGGAGTGACTATGTTGTCCTGGCCACGCCGTTGACCCCGGCAACCGAGAAGATGATCGGCGAACCTGAGCTACGGGCTATGCGACCTAACGCCTACCTTGTGAATATTGCACGTGGGCGAATCATTGATGAGGCTGTGCTGATACGTGCGCTCAAAGAGGGCTGGATTGCTGGTGCGGGCCTGGACGTCACCGAAAAGGAACCCTTACCTGCCGATAGCCCGCTCTATTCGATGGCAAATGTCATCCTGACCCCGCATATATCGGGGGCGAGCGACAATTACGATAAGCGCCTCACAGCGCTTTTTGCCGAGAATCTACGGCGCTACTGCGCCGGTCAGCCGTTACTGAATCAATACGACCCCCAACGGGGGTATTAAATCACAAATGGGAAGGAGGAGGAATACTATGAGTAAAGACTTAGGACACGTCAATGCTTTCGGTGCCGAGGCTATAGGCCAACCCGGTCAACGCCGTTTTCGTCTCTTCGCCCGTAGTAAGCGTGGTGCTGCTTTTTTCTGGATGGAAAAAGAACAACTCAACCATCTCTCGCTCATCATCGATCGATTTCTGGCACAACTGACACAAGGGCAGATTCTGCGTACCGAAGCCCAGGTAGGAGGCTTGCAGGGCAAAACTACGGGGCTACCAGCCGACTTTCCTCTCTCGCCCGACTATGATTTTCAAGTGGGAGAACTGCGCATCAACTACGAAGAACGCCGTTCCATGTTCCAACTGGTGGCTGTTCCGATTGAGATAAACATGCGACCTGGGGAAGAACTGGAGGCGCGTATCAACGAAGAAGACGCTATCTCAATTCTCTTTACGCAGCAACAGGCACAAGCCTTGACCACCATGATTGCCGCCATAGTGCCGGCTGGCCGGCCAGTTTGTCCTTTGTGTGGCACGCCGCTTGAAGGTAGCCCGCACGCCTGCCTAAGACAAAATGGTCATCGTGAAATAGTACCGCTACTGGAAGATGATGAGGAAAATTGAGAGGAGGCGAGTGCCTCCTCTTTAGCGTCCCTTCTCGCAGCTCGGCACACAATACACCCTTGGTATGGTCGATTTGCCAACCATACCGGTGGTGAGATCATGAGAGCAATGACGATTTGAGCTAACGCAACCCGGGGCAGAAAGCGCCTGGGAGGTTAGGCTCAACCGCCAACGACTCGCGGGACAAGAAGTATCTGCTCGGCTGTTTTATCGAACTGATCGATGCGCTGTGCTGGCTTCCCAGAATCAACGCGGAAGGCGGTGGCTCCTCTTGCGCGCTCCTGTGCGAAAATACGCTCTGCTTCTCGCACGGCAGCAGTTGCCTCGGGGTCTCCTACCAGAACTTTCTCGACATCCCAGGTGACACGATCATCGCCGCGCCGTGACATCACCCGTAACATTCCCACAGTCGTTCCTCCTTCGTAGTTTATGCCGTCCATACTAACGGATTTCAACGAATACCGAGTCATGACAAAAAACGAGCTACAAGGTACAGAGAAGTGGATACCTTCGAGAGGCATCCCTGCGTGGATTAGGTTTTGTTCTAAAGGGTAGAACCTCCAACCCAGGTACAAGGCAGCTTGTACGAACTTCTGTCAGTCTTCTACTACTATATTGTACGTGACAGATGCCAGTACGTCAATGCCCTGCCTAATTTAGGGTGTATGAACAAGTTGTAGACAATCAACCGACCGTGTGGCCCTTCCCCGCCCCGCGGACGCGATAAATCGGGTCCCTACGCCCCGTTGCAACATCTTTTTCATACACCCCCAATTTAAGACATGTTGACCTCTTTTCTTACTTTGCGGCGATCGCCACGACTCCGCAGGTGCTAGGTCCTGTGTAGGTGCCGATGACCGCACCAAGTTTATAAGTGGCAATAGTACCTTTATAGGTCGTCTTCAATGCTTGTATCAGCTGCTGACCTACTTCATCGTCAGATTCAACAACGATCAGTTGCTCCAATTTGCCCATTTCGCTAACTAATTGGGCTATGCGCTCAAAGGCCTTGTTGCGAGTTCGTGGTCGTTCCACCGGCACTACCTGGCCATCTTTCAATGAGAGGATAGGCTTGAAGCTGAGCATGCCGCCTAGCAGGGCCGAGGCGGCACCAATGCGTCCGCCACGCCTTAAATATTCCAGTGTATCCAGTGCGAACAAAATATGTGAGCGCGAGATCCGGTCAAGCAGGTGCGCTTTGATTTCTTCAAGCCCTGCCCCTTCCCGTGCCTCCTCTGCTGCCTGCATAATGGCTGCTGACATACCTAAACTGACACTCTGCGAATCGACAATTTCGATTGGTATCTTCCTCAAATCAGCTGGCAGTAAATCGCGGCCTGTACAGGCAGACTGGTAGGTTCCGCTCAACTTCGCCGAGAGATGCACCGACAAAATAGCCTCGGCACCTTCATTGATGAGCTGTGTATAAGCCTGCTGAAACGCCCCAGGAGAAGGCTGCGATGTGCGCGGTGATACCCTGCTTGCCTGCAGTTTGCGGTAGAAACTGGCATTGTCTAATTCCACGCCATCGAGATAGGCTTCGTCGCCGAAAAAAACGGTTAGTGGGACTACCTTGATGGCCAGAGCCTCCGCCCGATCTAGCGGGATATCTGCTGTACTGTCTGTGACGATACGAACAGCCATGGCTTACCTGCCTTTCAAAAACTATTGCACTTTATTCCGCCGAGAGAATATAAGCGTAGTAAGGTTGCCCTCCATCTACCACATCGATCTCAAGTTGTGAATGCCGACTTTTGATACGCTTAGCGGTTTCCTGCGCTTGCTGCAAGGTCACATCCTCGCCGTAGTACAGTGTCACGATCTCGTAGCGGTCGATATGCAGACGTTGCAGCGTATCATCGATAACATGTTCTATAGTTTGACCTGCAACGGCCAGGTTACCGTTGATAAGGCCAATGTAATCGCCTTCGCGCACACGCACACCGGCAATATGGACCGAGCGGACAGCGGTTGTGATCTCCACCGTCTGAATCTTTTTCGCTGCCTCGGTCATCGCATTGCAATTGGCGCTGAAGTCGGCGTGGAAATTAAAGCCAAGCAGAGCGGCAATACCTTGCGGCATAGTCTCGGTCGGCACGATATAGACTTCTTTGTTTGTTAAGCCGGGTACCTGGCCTGCGCTCAAGATGACATTACCGTTGTTGGGCAGGATCATTACCTGGTTGGCTGCCACGTCGTTTACTGCCGCCAGCAACTCCTCGGTGCTGGGGTTCATCGTCTGTCCACCTGCCACAATGGCACTGACCCCGAGTTCGCGAAAAACTTTTTCGAAGCCCGGGCCTGCAGCCACAGCAACAGTCGCGATCTGGTGGGTCATGGGCAGCGTGCTTGCAGCTTCAGTCTCAGCCTCAGCGGCGTGTTCAGCTTCACTCTCTGCTGCATAGGCCAGGCTTTGCTCCTGTAGATTCTCGATATTGATATCCAGCAGGCTGCCCAGGCTCACGCCGTAGTCGAGGATCTTGCCAGGCGTTTGAGTGTGTGTATGCACCTTGAGCATCTTCTCATCTCCCGCTACAACAGTAGAGACGCCGCCCATATCGATGATCGTCTGGCGAATACGCGCAACGTCAAGTTTCTCGCCGCGCAGCAGGAAGACCACCTCATAACCGAACTCTTCCTCGATCGTCACTCGCCCTTTTTTGGTCTGCGTAGCCGGTATCGAAACCTGAGATGTAGTAGGTCCCCGATTTATCGTGGATACCTGCCCCCCGGGCAGGGTGCTACCACTTGCGGGTGCTAGTGGGGTGGTAGGCAACGGGGGCGGAGCCAGTGTACCTGCCTCACCGCGTACATAGCGCCAGATACCTTCGAGGAGGGTGCAGTAGCCCTGGCCGCCAGCATCGACTACACCTGCTTGTTTGAGGAGAGGGAGCAGAGTGGGCGTGTTTGCCACGGATTGCCGGGCGGTAGTAACGACTTCTTGCATCATGCCTACCAGGTCATCGCCGCGCTGCGCGCTCTTCTGCGCCGCCTCCGCGCTTTCTCGCACAACCGTGAGGATGGTTCCTTCCACGGGTTTGATGACGGCCCGGTAGGCCAGACGAGAGGCTTCTTGTAGTGCGGCGGCCAGATCAGAGGCGATGAACGTCTCTTTTTTATCCAGTCCTTGTGCCAGGCCACGCAGGGTCTGCGAGAGGATAACACCGGAGTTGCCACGCGCGCCCAACAGTGCGCCGTGGGCCAACTTCGCGGCGATGACTCCTGCGGAGGTCTCCTCACTGTTTTGGATCTGGCGAATCGCAGCTTGCATCGTGGCGGACATGTTAGAACCCGTGTCCCCATCGGGGACAGGAAAGACATTGAGCGCGTTAATAGCCTCACGGTGTTCCTCTAACCACGCGGCCCCTTCCAGCATTGCCCTCTTGAGGTCCTGTCCATCAAAAACACTTATACGTCGCGGGCGATGTAACCGTGCTGTTGTACGTGGTGTTTGTTCCTGCATCCTGGCTCCGCTCTACTATTGCTCTTTTGCTGTGGGCGATGTGCTATGGGCCAATCCCTGAACGTTGACATTCACCTGCCCGACAGGGACTCCTAGCATCTTCTCAATCGAGAACTTGACGCTGCTCATGATATTATGCCCAATTTCCGATATACGTAGTCCATATTCCAGGACAACGTAGACCTCAACAATAATCTGATCGTTGGCCACACGTACGCGGACTCCTTGATTGCAATGCTCCGTTGGGAGCAACACAGCCTGCCCATTGCGCAAGCGCGGTGCCGCGATTCCAACAACGCCATAGCACTGGCTGATGGCGTTGATTGCAATGGTATGAATGGCATTGGGCAATATCTCGATCTTGCCACGAGGACTTAACCCTTGTTGTGGCTGGATGGCTTGTGTTTTTGTCATGTGTATATTTTCTCTCGCTCTTGCCAAAACAAGCGACATCGTGGTATACTCGCATCGCACGCTGAGGCGCTCTAAAAATGGCCTTTGAAATAAAGAGACTGGAAAGAGTATATCAAAGCCTCTGTGGATAATCAAGAGAACGTGGCTTCATCAGCCTATTGAAATAGGGAGGAGAGTTCGAAATATGTCAGGTCGTTGTGATGTGTGCCATCGCAAGCCGCTACACGGCAATAATGTGAGCCATTCGCAGCGCCACACGCGCCGCCGCTTTGTGTTAAACGTGCAGCATCGCCGCATCTATATTGACGGCGAGATGCGCACGCTCAATATCTGCACCAGCTGCATGCGGACACTCAATAAATTGCCCAAAGAGCGCTAGCCCTTCGCGCGCTGCTTGTGTGGGACTTCAGGGCGGGGGCTTGCCCCCACCCTGGTATTCCTCAAAGAGAATCTCATGATTGGTACCCACCTTCCTCAATTAGACGATATGCTACACCCGCTTCTTGTGGAGGAAGGTAAACACCAATTTGCTGGCGAAGCCCACGAAATACAAGCTATGCGGCACCATCTTTTCCCCATCACGCGCAGTAGTATCTACTTCAATCATGCATCGAATGGACCACTGCCCTTACCCGTCGCGGATGTTTTGCATGACTATATCGAGGACACCAGTCTCTTCGGCAACCTGCATTACCAGCGATGGACCGAATACGCGCAGAATGCCCGTCAACGCCTGGCACGTTTGATCAATGCCCGTCCAGACCAGATCGCCTTCACTGCCAACACCGGCGACGGACTGACTACTATTGCACAGGGCCTACGCTGGCAACGAGGCGACACTATTGTCAGCGCAGCAGGCGAGTTTCCCACCAATGTCTATCCCTGGCTGAACCTGCATGAGTACGGTGTACGGTTGCATACCGTGGTAGCACATGATCATCGTGTCCTCGTTGAGGATGTTCTTGGGAGCATCACCGAGCGCACACGGCTGGTCAGTCTGGGGCTCGTCGAGTTTTCCACGGGCTTTCGCAACGACATTGCTTCCATCGCTCAATACTGCCATGAGCGTGGAGTTCTCTGCGGCATCGATGCCATGCAGGCGCTAGGCGCATTGGATATAGACGTACTGAAGCTTGGCGTCGATTATATGGTCGCTGCCTCACACAAGTGGATGCTGGGTCCACAAATCTGCGGCATTCTTTACCTGTCGGACAACTTGTTGGCCCAACTGAGCGTTCCACGCAGGGGTTGGCAGAGTGTAGCGGAACCTTTCGACTTCTTCAACCACGCACAACCTCTAAAAGCAGGGGCGGTACGTTTCGAGTATAACACTCCCAACGCCTTACCAATTGTTGGCCTTGGCGCCTCCTTAGACCTTTTTGAGCATGTCGATGGCGGTATGCAAGCGGTCGAAGCGCGTATCTTAGGGCTGACTGCTCATGCCATCGCAGGACTGGAGCGCCTGGGATACCCGGTTGTCTCCCCTCAAGGGGCAGGGGAACGTTCAGGCATCGTCTGTTTCAAACCTCACTCTGAGCGCCAGGAGCTGACTGTGCAGCATATCGTAGATCAACTGGCGGCGCGCAACATCTATACGGCAGCCCGCAGCAGCGTGGTACGTATCTCACCGCATTTCTACAACACTACCGAAGAAATCGATCTTCTGCTCAATGCGCTCGAAGAAATGAGATAGCCATGCTCACTGTGTTACGTCAACGTAATTTTGCCCTGTTATGGTTTGGGCAATTGATTTCGCTGACCGGAGACTACGTTCTCATCGTGGCCCTGCCGTTCTACATATACCAGATCACCGGCTCTGCCCTTGCCACGGGCATTATGTTCCTCGTCCAGGCCTTGCCGAGCCTTTTTCTTGGCTCCCTGGCGGGCGTGTTTGTGGACCGTTGGAACCGCAGGTGGACCATGATCGTCGCCGACCTGGCGCGAGCAGGCATACTCCTACTTCTGCTCTTTGTTCATTCTCGCGACTTGCTCTGGGTCATCTATGCGGTCGCCCTGATCGAGCAAATAATCTCACAGTTCTTTATTCCGGCCAAAGGTGCCATTATTCCCAACCTCGTCGAAGAGCAGTATCTGCTGCCTGCTAACTCTCTGAATTCTACTAGCGATGCCATTACTCGCCTGGTTGGGCCTCCTCTGGGTGGAGCTTTGCTGGCACTCTCCGGACTAAGCAGCGTCGTGCTGATAGACTCGGCCTCCTACCTCATCTCCGGCATCATGATTCTGCTGATCCTCATGCCGTCTCAATCTGCGGAAAGCGAAAGCGAAGCGGGAGCTGAGAAGCAGGGAGAGACTTCCCAACGCCAGCAAACTGCCACAACGGCCCTGGCAAACGTCTGGCACGAATGGCTGGCAGGGCTGCGGCTTGTGGTACAAGAGCGTCTTTTGACGGCACTTTTCGTCGCACTTTGTTTCATCATGTTGAGCCAGGGTATTATCAACGTGCTGATCGTGGTCTTCGTGAAAGCGGTATTACACGGTAATGCATCAACATTTGGCCTGCTCATTACATTTCAGGGTGTTGGAATGTTGCTTGGTTCTTTCCTCGTTGGGCAGTTGGGAAAACGCTTAAGCCCCGCCGTCCTGCTCGCATTGGGTACGGCACCTGCCGGGGTAGTGTTATGGGTCATCCTCAATGTTCCCAACATCTTCTTAACATTCGCACTCATTACTGTGTTAGGCGTATTGGTCGTAGGTTTTTTTATCACTGAGCAGACGTTGCTCCAAAACGGTGTTGCCGATGAGTATCGCGGGCGTATCCTGGGAGCATATGGTACAACAAGTTCGCTGTTGTTAATCATCGGCATCGGCTGCGGCAGCGTTCTGGGAAACTACCTTGGCGTGATAGGAGCGTTGGACATTGCTAGTGGACTCTTTGCGCTAGCGGGTCTGATCGCCTTTGCGATGTTGCGTGGGACTACGCCGTCCTATCTTCAAGCACAAAGCCGATCTCGACGGTGACCTGGTACTCGATGCCGTTATCAGTGATGCGCCCCCGCTGCTCCTTCACCTCGAACCACTGCACATTGCGCAGCGTCTTCATTGCACGCTCTACCGCCCGTTTTACTGCATCGTCAAACCCGACCATTGAGGTTCCTACCAGCTCTGTTTTCCGGTAGATTTTGTTTTCCTGACCTGGCATAGCGTTGCCTCCTTATATTACTATACTCATCTGTATAACTTATAGTACCATGATGATCTTACCACCGTATAAATCATCGGATCAAGGATGACCACAAACAACCCCAATTCTTAAAAAGCCAAAAAACGTGTAAGGACAGCAAACGAGGTCGAAGAAATGGCAAAGGCAACCGTCTCGAACGAACCTCATATCTGATATAACCCCCCTTTCTTACTATTCATTTGACATCGGCGTTGGATTCTTCTAAGATCAAACCACCGGTATACCATGAATCCACGAAACATGTACATGTAGGGTCATCCCTCGGGCTGCGCATTTGGGGGTAAGATGCAGCATGCCAGGAGGAGACCGTGCAGAAGGAGAGCAGTGAGGATGGCGGACCATGTGGGAAAACAGCTTGGCAATTATCACTTAATTTGCTTGCTCGGACAGGGGGGCTTCGCCGATGTCTATCTCGGTGAGCATGTGTATCTCAAGACCATGACCGCCATCAAAGTGCTCCAGACGCGCTTGCTCAACGAGGACTTTGAGGCGTTTCTCAACGAGGCACGTACAATCGCGAGTTTAAAGCATCCACATATTATCCAAGTTTTGGACTTTGGCATAGAAGATGACATGCCCTTTCTTGTCATGGAGTATGCCTCCAATGGCACTTTGCGCCAACGCTATCCAAAGGGCGCGCCGCTCCCATTAGACTCCATTGTCTCCTACGCTAAGCAAGCGGCCTCTGCCTTGCAGTATGCACATGATCGAAAACTGATCCACCGTGATGTCAAGCCGGAGAACATGCTACTGGGGGCCAACAACGATATCTTGCTCAGCGACTTTGGCCTTGTATTAATGGCTCAGAGTTCACTGCAGCAGAATACCCAGGATGCCATTGGTACGCTGGCATATATGGCCCCCGAGCAACTGCAAGGCAAGCCGCGCCCAGCCTCTGACCAATATGCACTCGGTGTGGTCGTCTACGAATGGTTGAGCGGAGATCGTCCCTTTCATGGCAATTTCACTGAGATTGCAAGCCAGCATATGCTAGTTGCTCCTCCACCCTTGCATGAGAAAGTTCCAACGATCGCGCCGGAGATTGAGCGCGTCGTGCACACTGCCCTGGCCAAGGACCCGCACTGGCGATTTGCCAGTGTGCAGAAATTCGCCATGGCACTGGAACAAGCCAGTCTATCATCAGCATCTCGTCGCGGGATCACTCCCGCACCGGACCAGTTATACCAGCCACCTGCTGAGGCTGTTCCAATAGAGCAGATATCCACTACTGTGACGCCTCCATCAGCCAGCCAGGCACTGCGGACCCCCGTGCTGACACCGCCTGATCAGTCTGCTGGAGTTACATTGGATCGGTCGTCGCTGTCGACATCTTTGCTTCCCCCAGCGGTTCATGCTCCCTACAGCATGGTGAATCTCCCATCGGTGCCAACCTCGGTACCGGGCCAACTCCCTGTTGCGACTCCCAGTCAGGGGGCATTGCCTGCTTTTAGAACTACTCCGTCGGGTCAATTGATACAGTCACCTGAGGCGGCTAACTCATTCGGCCAATTGCCCTCAGTTACCTGGGGGAACCAGCCTCCATTCCCACGCACCATGTCTTCGCCACTCTCGCCACTCCCGCCGGAAAAGCCTCAACAGGGCAAAAGAGGTAGCTCTCGACGTGCGTTCATATGGGGCCTGGCTGGACTTGCAGGGCTTACTCTAGCCGGTAGTGGTGTCGCCCTGCTCGTGCAGGCGTCACAAACATCTACCATACCTCTTAATCCTACGCCTACCCAATTGCCTACCACCAACCCTACTCAGATTCCCATTGCTACTGAGGCTCCTACTCCCACGCCTACACCCAAACCTAAGCCTACACCCACTCATGCTACCGGCACTACACCAACGCCGACGCCGACACCCAGACCGACGCCGACGCCGACGCCGACACCAACACCGACGCCGACACCAACACCGACGCCGACACCAACACCGACGCCAACGCCGACACCAACACCGATGCCGACGCCCATACCTATTGTTTCGGAAGGACAAGCCATTCTCTATGCCACGAAGTTGTTTAGCTTCGACTTAGGTGCCCAGGTCAGCAGCGGCGGAGATGTTCTCTGGGACGAGCACACCAGCACCTCTTTCACAATGGATCCCAAGGCTAGTGCTAAACTTGCTAACATCGGTGTCGTTAACTTCAACTTGATCACCTATGCGAAGCTTAAGAGCCTGAGCTACACTGCCACGCCTCTTAAGGGTAATCAGCTTGCTACTGGCGATGTCTTTGCTGTTCTCACTAATGGTGGCAATCATGCCAAGGTGAAAGTCCTTGGCTATCTTGCCAATGGCACTAACATCGAAATTCAGTGGGTCACTTACCGGGGGTGAAGACTGGGGGTTCCACCAAGAATCGGGGGCCAACTATCCTGGCAGCCGCAAGGGCCTCCCTACCGCACCACTCTGCCCCCTGCCACTACATTTGGCTGCCCAACCCCCTCCTCTTTGCTGTATACTATAGGCGACGCTTCGTATAAAAGTTGGTCGAGACCTACGCGTTGATTAGGAGAACGTTGCCCTATGTCGCAGCTGGACACACCCGCAAATCATCCCAGACCCAAACGACGGCTCACCCTAGGTGCGGGGGCCATTGTCATGCACGAAGGGCGCGTACTGCTTGTGCGTAACATACGCGGTTTCACCAAAGGACGGTACTTGCTTCCGGCGGGGCGCGTCAACTCTGGTGAACTGCCAGATCATGCTGCGGCACGTGAAACGTTCGAAGAGACGCACCTGCGCGTGGAGATCGAAGGCCTGCTGGGTATGCGCCTGTGGGTGATGGATGATGGCGAGCACAACTACTTCTTCATGTTCCGAGCTAGATTGCTCTCCCCGGTCAGCGATCTGCGGCCGAACACCGCCGAGATTGACGATGCGCGTTTTTTCTCCAAAGAGGAGATGGATGCGCTGACAGTGGACGAAACCTGGTCTGGAGCCATCGCCATCGCTTATAAGGGTCTCGATCCTCATGCTACGCTCTGGCCCAACTATGGGGATCTCTCCGATACTTCTGGGGTTGATACGCCTGACAGGTGGCGCATCTGGATGTGATTATTTCCTCTTTAGAATCACCCCGACTAACCTGGCCAAAGGCTTGTATCCGAGATGTAGACGTGCTATGATCTTAGCAAATATGGTGGGAAGGGATGCAATCATGACGCAATATCAGCAACCGTATGATAGTAGCATCAAGTCCTTGTTAGAAGGCTCAGCAGCAGAGATGGTATCTCCACAAGATAAGCGGAGAGTAGAGGAGCGACTAAAAATGTTTGATAGCTTGTTGGAACAGAACCCCTACATCCAGGAACTAAAAGATCGTGTAGCTGCCGAAGCCGAAGCCAAAGGCAAGGCTGAAGGCAAGGCTGAAGGCGAGGTAAAGGGATTACAGGTGGCCGTGATAGAGATTGTGCGGAGACGATTTCCTGCCCTAGTGGACCTAACGCAGCAGCGGGTAGAACGGGTTAGGAAGCCAGATGTCCTGAGCCAGTTCGTCGGACAAATCTCGACAGCTCCTGATGAGGCCACTGCAGCATGGCTCATCACTACACTAGCAGCCTGAGCAAAATAGCGCCATATCTGGGTGGGCATAATGAGCTATGCCCACCCAGGAAAGCGTGTCCAATTATCCCCCCGCCGGGCCGCCTTCCAGCCCTGGTTTCGTCATACTTGCGGGATCAAGAATGCGGTCAAGTTCCTCCTCGGAAAGATTGGTCTTCTCGCGTGCCACCTCACGTACTGTCTTGCCTGTCTTGTGAGCCACTTTGGCGATCTCAGCCGCCGCATCGTAGCCAATGATTGGGGCCAGTGCCGTGCAGATAGCCAGCCCGCGCTCGACCATCTCCGGCCCCTTTGTCGTCGCCTGTATGCCTTTGATACACTGCTCTGTAAAGTTGTGTGCTACTGCAGCCAGCAGGCTGATTGATTGCAGCAGATTGTAGGCGGTCACAGGCATCATCACATTGATCTCGAAGTTGCCGGACTGGCCTGCCACGGTGATCGTCGTGTGATTTCCCATTACCTGGGCGCAGGCTATACAGACAGACTCGGCGATTACCGGATTGACCTTGCCGGGCATAATCGAACTGCCGGGCTGCACGGCGGGTAGCTCAATCTCGCCGATGCCGGCGCGTGGGCCAGAGCCGAGCCAGCGAATATCGTTGGCGATCTTCATCAGGCTTACCGCCAACGTGTTGAGCGCGCCACTTGCCTCGACGATATTATCCAGCGTACTCTGCGCCTGGAAGTGATTGCTTGTCTCATGTACCCTGACGCCATTCATCTCTGAAAGGCGTTGGCACACGCGCGCTGCAAACTCTGGATGCGTGTTGACCCCTGTGCCGACCGCTGTGCCACCGAGGGCAACCTCGGATAGTTCGTGTTGCGCGTGGCGCATACGGGCTATGCCGCGTTCGATCTGGCCCGCGTAGCCTAGAAACTCCTGCCCCAGGCGAATAGGCGTGGCATCCTGCAGGTGTGTGCGACCGGTCTTCACAATCGGCATGAACGCCTCTGCCTTCTCCTCCAGAGCTTGCTGCAATGCCTGGAGCGCGGGGATGAGATCGTATTCGATGCTGACCAGCGCGGAGAGATGCATGGCGGTCGGGATCACATCATTCGATGATTGGCCAAAGTTCACGTGATCGTTTGGATGCACCTTGCGAGAGCCGCGAGAGCCGCCCAACAGTTCGCTGGCGCGGTTGGCAATGACCTCATTTGCGTTCATATTGGTCGAGGTGCCAGAGCCGGTCTGAAATATATCGAGCACAAAGTGACTGTCGAGTTTGCCGTCAATCACTTCTTGCGCTGCTTGCACGATCGCTTCGGCGATCTGTGGGTCGATGGTTCCCAGGGCTGCGTTTGTCTGGGCTGCGGCTTGCTTGATCTGTCCCAGGGCACGTATAAATTGGCGTGGGAAGCGCAAGTCACTGATCGGAAAATTCAGTACGGCGCGCTGAGTACTGGCGCCGTAGTAGGCATCTGCCGGTACGTGCATCTCGCCCATCGAGTCCCGCTCGATGCGCGTTTCCCCTGTCCTGTTCATAAGAAAAAACCTCCTCATAAGGACGTCTGCTACTGTTTGTTTACGGGCTCATTATACCACTGCGGGACAGGGTGGGCGTCAAAATTTTGCACGAAGCCCCACCCCAGGGCGCAGGCAAGCTGACGCCCCTACTAACCACGCCCGGGCAGTTAGTAGGGGCGTCAGCTTGCCTGCGCCCTGGGAGGTTGGGTGGCCCGGCTTGACGCAAAAATCTGAACCTCACCCCCTGGCTTAGTCAGGCTTGTGGAGATTAATGAATAGTGCGTGATATAATCAATGCTATCTTGCGGTAAGAGAAGATACGATGGACGGAGAACAGGATGCATGAAACGCCATCCAGAAATTTATCAAGACGGAAATTGCTTAGCCTGGCTCTAGGAGCGGGTGCAGTCGTCGCTGGTAGTGGAGGGATATGGTATCTCTCGTCTCGACATGGCGCTGCTCGTTCTGCTCTTGTTCCATCGAATGCTATTCCCGCTGCTGGCACGACCCTCTTCACGTACACGGGCCATACCGGTCCTGTCTTCTCAGTAGCATGGTCGCCGAACGGCAAACGCATCGTCTCGGGAAGTTGGGATGCGACCGCGCAAGTCTGGGATGCCACAAAAGGAACAGTGCCCCTGGTCACCTACACAGGTCACACTGGCCTGGTCGGGGTGGTGGCATGGTCGCCCGATAGCAAACGAATTGCCTCGGGTGGGAAGGATAAGACGGTACAGGTCTGGGATGCCACAAAAGGAGCGATGCCCCTGGTCACCTACACAGGTCATACTGACGTGATAGAATCGCTGGTGTGGTCGCCCGACGGCCGTTACATCGCCTCGGCGAGCTATGACCGGACAGTACAGGTCTGGGATGCTGCTGTTGGCGGGTCTGCCATCATCATCTACAAGGGTCATACTGATTATGTCGAGGCGGTGGCGTGGTCGCCTGATGGGGCCCGCATAGCCTCAGTTGGCGCGGACAAGACGGTGCAGATCTGGGATGCCACCAGAGGGGGGAAAGCTTTGATCACGTACAAGGTTCCTCGGTTTGGCATCTCATCGGTGGCATGGTCTCCTGATAGTCAGCTCATCGTTTCTGGTGGGTATGACAACAAGGTGCAGGTGTGGGATGCCAGGGGTGGAGCGGGTCTCCTCGCTACGTACCTGGGCCATATCGGGTCCGTAGAAACGGTGGCATGGTCCCCTGATAGCATGCTCATCGCATCAGGGGCCTATGATAGAACAGTCAAGTTGTGGGATGCTACCACTGCGGGCAAGTCTCTTCTCACCTACACGGGCCACAGCCTGGCTGTCTCATCAGTAGCGTGGTCTCCCGGCAGTAAGCAGATCGCCTCGGCGAGCTATGACGACACGGTGCAGGTGTGGCAGGCGGTATGATGTGTTCAAATGTCAGGGACCCCATAGCTCAAGCTAGGGGCTTGCGCAAGCAAGTCCATACCTGACCAGTCTCAGCTAGCAATAGCTACGTTCGGAGCGAATGCATAGGTACGTCCGGGTGCTTCACCAGCCCGGACCGCTACGGGAGCAAGTTAAACATCTGTACGGGGTGAAGGAAGTGCTTGCTCCACCAAACCGCTCACGAACATTGACGAGGTGACCATTACCCTAGCAATAGGAGGCTCGTTATGAGCAACGTTTTCGTACTCGATACCAACAAACACCCCTTAAACCCTGTCCATCCTGGACGGGCAAGAATCCTGCTGTCTCAAGGGGAAGCGGCAGTCTATCGGCGTTTTCCGTTTACCATTATCCTGAAAGAAGCGGTAGAGCATCCTGCCCTCGAGCCACTCCGTCTCAAAATAGACCCAGGCAGCAAAACCACGGGACTAGCGCTCGTCAATGATGCATCAGGCCAAATCGTCTGGGCGGCCGAACTCAGCCATCGGGGACATGCCATCAAGGCTGCCCTGGATACCCGCCGTGCCATTCGACGCAATCGACGCAACCGCAAGACACGCTACCGCAAACCCCGTTTTCAGCACCATCCTCACAAGCAGGGCTGGTTGCCACCGTCCCTAGAAAGCCGCATCGCCAATGTCCTGACGTGGACACGGCGTCTGATGCGCTTCTGTCCCATTGCTACTATCAGTCAGGAACTCGTCAAGTTTGATACGCAAGCCTTGCAGAACCCTGCAATTGAGGGCGTGGAGTACCAAGAGGGAACGCTGTTTGGTTACGAGTTGCGGGAGTGTCTCTTAGAGAAGTGGGGGCGCCAGTGTGCCTATTGCGAGGCGAAGGATGTCCCACTCCAAGTAGAACACATTCTGTGCAGAGCGAGAGGCGGGGGCAACCGAAGCAGTAACCTCACGCTCGCATGTGAACCCTGCAATCAGAAGAAGGGGACGCAGCTTGTACAAGACTTCCTGAAGGATAAGCCTGTTGTCCTAGCACGCATCCTGGCACAAGCCAAAGCCCCTCTCAAGGATGCTGCTGCTGTGAACGCCACGCGGTGGTCACTGTATGAGCGGCTCACGGCGTTGGGGTTGCCTGTCGAATGTGGCACGGGAGGGCGCACGAAGTTCAACCGCGTGAGCCGCAATCTAGCCAAAGCGCATTGGATGGATGCGGCCTGTGTGGGGGCCAGTACGCCTGAACATCTCGACGTGAAGGACATTGTGCCATTGCTTATCAAGGCGACAGGGCGCGGCTCCCGTCACATGTGTCGCATGGATAGGTATGGCTTCCCACGCACCGGACCCAAGCAAGCGAAGCGGGTCAAAGGGTTTCAGACAGGGGATATGGTCAAGGCGGTCGTCACAGCAGGCAAGAAAGCGGGAACCTATTTCGGGCGCGTGGCCGTTCGTATGACAGGCTCGTTTAATATCACTACCAAACAGGGAACCGTGCAGGGGGTGAGCCATCGCTTCTGTACGCCAGTCCACCGCTCGGATGGCTATTCGTACCAGGCAGAGGCAGCAGCGTGATCTCGCGCCACCCTGCCCCAAACAAGGAA
>WNFB01001754.1_pt1 | contig 18661 bp, 13 predicted proteins | sample 5400501 | NCBI WGS metagenome assembly WNFB01 (sample SAMN13153341, study PRJNA577476) | soil metagenome | isolation source: 200 cm saprolite under Douglas fir tree site 2 hole 1 | place: USA:California | collected 2015-04-18 | reverse complement strand
CATTGACGCAGCCGCCAGCATCTACTTTGGCCTGGAAGATAAAGCGGGGAAACGCGCTGCCTCACAACTGGACCTGGCACAGGCCGCCATGCTGGCAGGCATTCCCAGTAATCCTTCGGCCTATGATCCATTAGAACACCCCAGGGCGAGCTTTGATCGCTTCCAGACTGTACTTGAGCTGATGGTCAGCCAGCAATACATCACGAAAGTAGACGCGCTCGACGCCATCAAAGAGGCGCAGGATCCGCATTTCTTTAAGACGGCACCCAGCCTGACTAATCGCGCTCCGCACTTTGCCAATTTTGTGCTGGATCAGCTTGTGCAGTTGTTCCATCTCAAAGATCGCAGCCAGTTATCGCGCTCCGGCATGATTGTCTCCACCACACTCGATATCAACCTGCAAGACAAGATGCAGAAGATCGCCCAGCAGCACATCGCAGAGTTGCGCGATGCTCACAACCTGACTAATGCCGCGGAGGTGCTGATCGACTTCCATAGCGGAGCGATTATCTCCCTGCTTGGGAGTATCGACTACAACAATACCGCCATCAATGGGCAGTTCGATGTGGCCACGCAGGGCTACCGCCAGCCAGGCTCATCGTTCAAACCCTACGTCTATGTGACCGCCTTCGAGCAGGGAGCTTCGCCGGCTCAGGCTATCGATGATGCACCCACCACCATCGACAATCCCGGTGGAGACCCACCAACCTATTCACCTTCGAACTATGACCTGCAATTTCATGGACATATGACGCTGCGCTGCGCCCTGCAAAACTCTCTCAATGTCCCGGCTGTACGAGTGCTCAAACATGTGGGCATCGACGCGGCAATGCAGACCGCCAAAGATATGGGCATCACCACCTATCAAGGTACACCTGGGTATTCGCTCGTTCTCGGAGGACTGGGTGTGCGTCTGATCGATCACACCTCGGCTATGGGAACTTTTGCCAATGGCGGTGTGCATGTTCCCTACTATGCCGTCAGCAAAGTGGTTTCAGGCATCACCGGCAAAGTTCTCTATCAGCACCAGCTTGATCCTGGCAAGCGCGTCATCAGCCCGCAGCTAGCCTATATGATGACCAATGTACTGAGTGACAATACCTCGCGCATCCCTGAGTTCTATGACTGCAATGTGCTGCAACTCTACTCGAACTCGCAGAATGATTGCTACTATGGCAATCGCGGCTATGTGCGACCGGCCGCCGCCAAGACGGGGACGACACAGAATTTCCGCGATAACTGGACCGTAGGCTACACCACAGACTATGTGATGGGCGTGTGGGCTGGTAACGATAACAATACACCTATGTATCAGGTGACAGGAGTCCAGGGAGCTGCCCCCATCTGGCATGACTCGATGCTGCTGGCCGAGCAGGGACATCCCGTCCGTGACTTTACCAACCCTGGTGGACTGCAAAAGGCGACCGTGACCTATCCCGACGGTGTGAAAACAACCGACTGGTTCATCCCCGGTACCGTGCCAACGTTCGCACAACTTACGCCTACACCAGAGGCAACTGGTACACCTGGCGTTACTCCAGTTACCCCTACTCCCAACCCAGGTGGAGGCGGTGAGCCAGCGACAGTACATCCCTACTGTGCCAATAGCTACAGCTTCGCCTTTAACCCACCCCCCGATAACACTCCAGCCGATGGCTGGTGGTAAAGATAAATTTCCAGAAAAAAATGGGCCATATGCCGAGGTGCAATTGCACCTCGGCATATGGCCCATTTTTTTCTGGAAATTTATAAGCTCATTTGTATTTCAGGTGGATTATTGCTACAATAACAGTAGAAGGGCAGGGTGTTGCGACCCCTCCAGGTTCGTTACTTTTACTCCATCCTGACCGTATAAAGTCTAAGGACAGTTTTATAAGACAGCAGGAATGACGTTTTTCTACTGTTTTGCTGCTAAGTCTGGCACCACATAGTCAGCCCAAACGTCAATATCTTCTATATATATACAGGAGCGTATAGGTACTTATAAAAGTATATTTGTAATACTTGATCTTTTCCTTTGTGCGCGCCGTATAGCGTATATGACAACATATTACTCGTAACTTACGAGGGCGCAATGAATTGCGCCCCTACTAATGGGGTTGAAGTGGAAACAAACAGAGGGGATATGTATGCAGAACAATCAACATCAATTACGTTCGACAGTACCGGCAAAATTGCCTGTCCATAGCCGCGCCGCCGCGGCGCAGAAACTCGATGAGCGCCCAGCGAGAAATGTGCGGGGCACGTATTATCCCGTTGCTCATCTCAATCATCATCTCCCTGGATGGCGCACGAAACGGCACCTCAAGCGCAGAAATCTGCGGCGTTCCAATCAACAATACGCAGCCATTGACCGCATTGGCACACAGTGGACGATGCTCCCTATGGCCTTTGGCTCACTGATCGTCATCATTGTGCTTGCCACCCTGCTGGTGGCTCTTACGGCAGCCGTTGAGGCCACGCAGATGCGCTATCAACAGCAAGTCACCACGCTGGCCGACATCCTGCCCAAAGATAGCTTGAAGATGTACGATAAGCACGGCACCCTGATTGACCAGATGGTTGACCAGGGATTGCAGACGACCGTGCCCTTGAGCAGCGTCTCCCCCAACCTTATTCATGCCGAAGTTGCCATCGAAGATCAATACTTCTGGACGAATCCAGGTTTTGATATCACCGGCATTGTCCGTGCGGCCCTGGCAAACCTCAGTCATGGATACATTGTTTCCGGCGGCAGCACCATTACACAGCAGTTGATCAAAAATGCCATCGTCGGCAACCAGGATACAGCCATACGTAAACTGCAGGAGATCATCCTGGCACCGGAGGTGACGCGGCACTTTACCAAAGAGCAGATACTCTCCATGTACCTGAATACCACCTACTATGGCGAGCAGGCCTATGGAGCCGAGGCTGCCGCGTTTATGTACTATAACTTGCAGGATACGCCAACCGCGACCGCTGCTGCGCAACTGGACATTGCCCAGGCGGCGATGCTCGCGGGTATCCCCAGCAATCCCAGCTTGCGCGATCCATACCTGCATCCACACGCTGCCCTGCAGCGCGTACAGGATGTTCTCCAACAGATGCGCTTGCAGGGATATATCACGCCTGTACAGGAACGGGCCGCCGTCGCTGAGGTGCAGCAGCCAGACTTCCTGCATCGTGGGGTCATTCATAATGACCTGGCACCCCACTTTACCAGCTATGCCGTACAAGAACTGGCCAACGCGCTGCATGTGAAACAAGCCGATCTCTCACGGTCTGGATTGATTGTCTCAACCACGCTTGACCTGCCCCTGCAAAATCAAATTTTAAAAATTGCTCAGAAGCACATCGCTGAACTGGCCGTGGCACATCATATGTCCGACGCGGCTGTGGTGCTGATCGATTTCCACAATGGGGATATACGCACGCTGATTGGCAACATCGATCCCAACAATCCTCGCTATGGGCAGTTCGATGTGGCCACACAGGGCTACCGCCAGCCGGGTTCATCGTTCAAACCCTACATTTATGCTACAGCCTTTGAAAAGGGCATCAGTCCTGGTATGCCTGTCTTCGACACACCTCTGACCGTGCAAATGTGCTGTGGACTGCCTGCGTACACTCCGAGTAACTACGACCTGCGCTTTCACGGGCTGGTTTCGTTCCGCTACGCCCTGCAAAACTCATTCAATGTGCCTGCCGTCAAGCTGCTGATGAGGGTAGGCGTTGATGATTCCCTGCATACCGCTCAAGCCATGGGCATAACCAGCTATGTGGGAACGCCCAACTACACTATGGTACTGGGTACCCTTGGTATCCACCTGCTCGACCAGACCTCCGCTTACGGCGTCTTTGCCAATGGTGGTGTACGTATTCCGCCCCATGCCATTGACACCGTCATGGATACGCAGGGACGGCTGATCTATCATTTTGTGCCGGTGGGTAAGCGCGTCATCAGTAAGCAGGTCGCTTTTCTGATGACGAATGTGCTCAGAGACAATGCATCGCGGCTCTTCGAGTTTTACGATTGTAACGAGTTGCAACTCTTCTCGAACACCCGTCAACAGTGTTTTGCGGGAGATCGCGGGGTGGTTCGTCCGGCTGCCGCCAAGACAGGCACATCCAGCGATTTCAAAGATAACTGGACAATAGGATATACGACCGATTATGTGATGGGCCTGTGGGCCGGCAACAACGACAATTCGCCAATGGTCAATGTCACCGGTGTGGATGGTGCCGCTCCCATCTGGCACGACAGTATGCTGCTGGCCGAGCAAGGAATGCCGCTCACCAATTTCGCCAATCCCGGCGGTGTGGTGCAGAAAACGGTGCATTATCCGGAAGGAATTACCACAACAGATTGGTATCTGAAATAATGCCAATCAAAGAAGCGTGCCCGGAGATCCTTCGCTTTGCTCAGGATGACAGCATAGTCACTTTTGATTCACGTCAAAAGTGACTATGCTGTCATCCTGAGCAAAGCGAAGGATCTAGCCACTGCTTAATCAGTTCAGCAACCTCAGTCCTCTTGACGGTCTGCTGTACTTTCAGGCGTAAATTTCGCACTGTCACCTGCTTGGCCGCGACTTCGTCCGGGCCGAGAATGACTACACATGGAATGTCCTTTTTTCCCGCGTAGCGAATTTGATCGCCCAGGGAAGTTGGCTCAAAGTACATCTCCGTCTTCAACCCGGCTTTGCGCAATGTATTAGCCATCTGAAGCGAGGCGTCCACTAAGGTCTTATCGAAAAGCGTTACCAGCACTTGCGCCACCGTCTTACCAACCTCTGGTGGGAACATGCCCAGTTCCTCCATCGCGTCGATAATACGCTCGATGCCAATCGTCGTGCCGGTAGCAGGATAACTTCTATCCAAGAACATGCCAACTAACTCATCGAAGCGGCCACCCCCGGTAATGCTCGGCATCTTCGGTTCTTCTATGGCTGTCTCGTAAATGGGGCCGGTGTAGTATTCCAAACCTCTCACCATGGCGAATTTGACTTTGTAATACTGTTCAGAGATACCAAGGGCTTGTAGATAACGAACAACCTCTTCGAGTTCGCTAATACCTTCCAGGGCGCTGGGGTAGCTTCCCAACTTGTCGCGTAATGAGACGAGTACCGCTTGATTTTCTCCTTCGATCTGCAGCAGAGCCAGCAGCCTATCGATGACCTCTTCTGGAATTTCGTTTCTCCTCAGCTCATCTCTGACTCCTCCCAGACCAATCTTATCCAGTTTATCAATAGAACGGTAGAGACCCCCCAGCAATTCATCTGACACTCCCGCAAACTGCCCGATGCCGGTGAGTATCTTGCGGTCATTGATATTGATAACGAATTTCTTGAACCCTAACCTTGTGAGAACCTCGTAGATGACATTGAGTGTTTCGGCATCGGCCAACATACTCGTACTGCCTACGGTATCCACATCACACTGGTAGAATTCGCGATAGCGTCCTTTCTGTGGTCGCTCTGCACGCCAGACGGGAGCAATTTGATAGCGCTTAAAGGGTTTGGGCAGTTCGGGATACATGGCCACCACGCGGCAAAGGGGAACCGATAGATCATAGCGCAGCGCGAGCTTATCTTTTCCCTCACCGTAGGTTGCAGAATAAATCAGCCGCTCTGCATCTGGACCGTACTTGCCCATCAGTGTCTCGGACATCTCAATCGCTGGTGTCTGAAGCGGTTCAAAACCAAATTCCTCGAAGACATTACGAATAACATCTATGACATACTGTCGGCGAATCATCTGTTCTGGCAATATGTCTCGCATACCTCGCGGAACAGATGCTGATACTTTCTTTGCCATTTTCTCTTTCCTCTTTATGCTGATACCAACTCTTTTGAAGCAATGAAAAAAGCGTGGATCGTCTGTTTTCCACGCTCAAAGATGTCACACCGTACAAAACCCAGTATCTCAGGTCACTCCTTGAGCGGAGCCTGGATGAGCATGATGGTGGGTATGATGGGTGTGACGGTTAACTCTGATGATCATGTACCAACTCAATTTGTTCAAAAACTCCTGAATATATCAGGTATCAACATAAAATGCATGCTTCATCTGCATCTTTTCATTTATTGTACCAGAAGAGAAAAGTAGAGTCAAGCGCATTTTTGAAAGATTAGCTGAAAAGTCCTGTTTAAAAGATATGCTTTCCCATAAAATCGCTCTCATGTGGTTACCACAGAAAACAGCAGCAAGCAGCTAGTTATCGTAATATTGGAAGACGAGTACTAAAGCACGCCTTCATAGATCGACTCAACTGGCAGTTCCAGATCGAGTTGCTCAAGCTTGACCGTCTGGCCCGCGGAAAAGCGTTCCTGCTTCCAGCCCATTGAACGCCGGTACACCTCAATATGTTGCTCATCCTGGCTCACCAGGATATATACCTCAATCGTAGGACAGCGCATATAACGAGCAAATTTCTCTGTCCGATCATATCTTTCGGTACTGGGTGAAAGCACTTCAACGACGATAAGTGGTGATTGAATCATGAAGGGTTTAAGCCGTTTGTCTTTGTCCCAATCCGCTCGATCACACGTCAGCACAACGTCCGGAACGACAGGGGGCTTCCCTGGGATTGCAACATATTGATCCCGATGGGTGTGACACGGACCGCTCCTGCCGAGTTGCTCGCGCACCAGGACCTCGACGTTAGAAGCAATAACACTGTGCTCCGGGGTTGAGCCAGTCATATCATAAACGACACCATCAATGAGTTCATAGCGGTAAGGGCTTTCAACGCTAATCAACCGCTCAAATGCCTCTTCCGTCATATAGATGCCGTGCAGATCATAGCGTTGCGGATTCGCAGCCATCGTCTTCTCCTGCCGTTTCCAAACGTAAGGAAGGTTCAATAGGCCAACTTTACTTGACAGTTTCAGTATAACCCGAGCGTAAACTGTCAAGTTCATTTGAACCATGCCTTATCGTTTATTTTACCTGATTATAACATAGTTTTCAGCTTGTAGAGGTTGCGCAATATTCCAAGTGCCCCCATTTTTCGTTTTTACTACATACTGGAGTTTGATTGAAGGCGGTTGGTCCCAAAACTCCAATTGAAGGTACAACGATGATCACTTTTATCGTATAGTAACATATAAGAGTTTACGCTATTCTGGGCAAGTTAAATACTCAGAATAAGGCAGTGAAGCCATTTTGTGGAAGGAGTCAGCACAAGAGCAATTTATGCGACTTATTATTGGTATCTCAGGCTCTACTGGAGCTATCTATGGCGTGCGTTTGTTAGAAGTGCTGCATGCCATGCCCAATATTGAAATACACCTCGTTATGAGTGAAGGAGCCAAAACCACCATCCAGTATGAGACGAAGTACCGGGTGGAGGAAGTGCTGCAATGGGCACACACCGTGCATGACCCGCGCAATGTTGGAGCCTCGATTGCCAGTGGGACCTTCCTTACGGGAGGGATGATCGTTGCCCCCTGCTCTATGAAAACCCTTTCCTCAATCGCGCACTCCTATAATGATAATTTGTTAACGCGGGCCGCGGATGTTTGCTTGAAAGAGCGCAGAAGGCTGGTCTTGTTGGTGCGCGAAACGCCTCTGCACCTGGGACACCTGCGTTTAATGACCAGCGTTACCGAGGCAGGAGGCATCATTCTTCCACCGGTGCCAGGCTTTTATCAGAAGCCGAAAACCATGCTCGATCTTGTCGACCACTCTCTTGGTAAGGCGTTGGACCTGTTTGGTATTGAGCATCAGTTGTATCCACGCTGGGATGGTTTGCCGAACTGACCAATCATCCACGCATGGCTGAGGCAAGCGCAGCCACTACTATATACGACGCAGAGCACTTCGTGTATAGTAGAACTGACCAATCATCCACGCATGGCTGAGGCAAGCGCAGCCACTACTATATACGACGCAGAGCACTTCGTGTATAGTAGTGGCTGTGCTTGCCTCAGCCATGCTGTGCTTGCCTCAGCCATGCTGCGCTTGCCTCAGCCATGCTGCGCTTGCCTCACTTCTTCCCCAATGTTATACAGGACTGGTACACATAAGTATGTAACTGGTATAAATACCTTTTTATACAATGTTAATACGAAAGTACTACAATGTATTGCTTTTATTGTTTTTGCATGTTATACTTTCTTCGTCATTAAGAACATTTTTCATATTCATGTATTTTAATGAGGGGGAGCAAGTGTAATGGCAGCAAATAATCTGGTGCATGTGAATGAGTGTGGCCTACCACTCAATGCCATAGAATGGTTGGAGACGCACCATCGCAGCAAGGCTGTTGAACGTGGGCAGATGATTCGCGATCTCCAACTCAAAGCTGGGAGTCTTGTTGTTGATGCGGGTTGTGGCCCTGGTCTATGGACACCCCTGCTGGCTCAAGCAATTGGTGTACGCGGCAGGATCATCGGCGTAGATATTTCGGTGGAGGCATTGGTCACAGCCCAACAACGAAGCCATGGCGAGTGGTATCGCAGGCAGGTACAATATAAGTGTGCTTCATTAGAGCAGTTACCTATAGCTCCTGGCACTGCTGACGTGATTTTTAGCGCGAATGTGAGCCAGTATCTTCCAGAGCCAGGTAACACATTTGCAACGTTGGGACGCTATTTGACTCCGGGAGGCCGTCTCGTTATCAAAGACATCGACTTTGGTACAATGCGCTTTCACAATATCGATATGGCATTGCAAGCGCGAGTATTCCAGGCGCGTGAACGCTGGGAGCGGCAGCGCGTGGAGCAGGGCTACGCTTTTGAGGATAGCTGGGTTGGTTCGAAGCTGGCGGGCTATCTTCGTTCTGCCGGTTTCGAGGATGTGCAGGAGAGAAGCTACCGCATTATACGCAAGTATCCACTTCCCAAAGAGTTTCGTTTCTACCTTCAAGGCATCGCAGAATGGTTTGTCTGTGAAGGAGCACCTTTGCTTAAGGGTGATGACGTAACAAATTGGCTACAATGTTTCTTACATGAAATGTACAATGTTCTGGATCAGGAAACATTTCTTAGTGAGGAGACCGAGTTTGTGGTATCGGGTGTTTGGAACGGGCGTCCTCCGACCAATATCCGCTATATGGATATGCAGGCGGCCCTACAGTCCTGAGCTATGTACTCAGCCATGCAAATAGGCAACAATATGAGCATCTTGCGAAGCAAGATGCTCATATTGTTGCCTATTTGCATGGCTGATACTTCATTCACATCCACTTGACGCTTTAATGTGCGCTGTTCAATTGCTCCGCAATCATTGCTATAGCTATATCACCTACCAATAACTGCAATTCGCCATGAAGCTGTCCCATATTTTCCATACGGGCAGTGATAAAATCGTGTTGTGAGGTTCCGTAGGCCAGACCCGTGAGACCACGTTGAGCGGCCTCGTATTCTGCACTAATCTGCGATAACAACCTTGCCACTTCACTTCGTTGTTCTTGAGCCCCGAGCATAGTTCCCCTCTCCTTCTTACGCTGCATCTTTGAGCGACTTAAAATTACTGAATTAACGTAGGGCGTTGTAACAGATCAATACGCAATGTGTTTACAATGTGCATTACTTGTTAGTAATACCCATAAAAACGCACACTTATAGTATGCATGATAACATATCTTCTTGTCTAGTGTTTAAAGGCCCTATTTTCATAACTTGACTGTTTTCACATAATATTAACATATATTTATCAATGTGCATACATTTGTAGCAACATCGTACTATGCCTTTCAAGTTTCTTCATACATGCAAGAACAATTATTGCCTGGTTGTTCTATGTTGGTGCCAGGGCACCAACATAGAACAACCAGGCAATAATTGTTCTTGCAACCGCGGCCTGTTAAAAGTTGTGTTTCACTCCAATGACCTTGAGCTTCTTGCGGAGCGAACTCATACCAAAATTGATCACGTCGTTTGGGTCTTCGCCAAAAGCGGTCAACACTGCACGTTGCATCTCCGACAGGTAGAGAGTCTCCCGGATCTGCGGCAACCAGCGAGCGATGGTGTTCCGAATGGTACCGGCATGAGCCTGGTCTTGTTGTACCATGTCACGCAAAAACCTGACACCGAAGAGTACGTGGCGCGACTCATCACGCGCAACAGCGGTAAACCCCTGTTGGAAACCGGGGTACCAGCCCAATCTCTTGTTGCGATTGAGCATGTTGCGCTGGCCTGCGAGTGCCAGCGTTCCTTCAGTTATGATGTGATAGAGCGTGACGCCCTCGACCAGGTAGGCCATATTCTTTGGCTCGTCATGAATCTTCTGTCCAACCTCTGCCAGTCCCTCCATCAGAATCTCACGCTGCGCAGGTAGAAGGAGCGGTCGAATTTTTACCAGGATTGACTCGATGTCGGGCCCGTCCATCAGCAGGGCCTCGCGAAAGAACTTGTCGAAGAAGGTGGCATGACGCGCTTCATCCGCAAGTTGTGTGGTGAGGAAGATGCGCTGCTCCTCTGTTGGAGCAGCGGCCAGGTAAGGGATAAGCGTGTTGACGACACTGACTTCGCCCTGGAAAAAGACCACAAAGCCGCTGATCCAGACCGGGCGGTTCTCTTCGGATACACCAGCCCAGTTTTGGCGGTCAATACTGAAGTCCAGGTCCTGGGTACTCCACTGCTGTTTTTCCCAGCGATGATAGAGTTCGCGATAGCTCGGAAGGTCGACGAGTTTATCATCTATCTCTCCGACAATGATGCTGTCACTTTCTATCTGTCCAAGCTCATGGAGGGATGCCTTTGCAATGTCTAGCCCCATAACAGCTCTGATCCTTTCTATTGTCTATAGTTGTAGAAACCAGTTCAGTTCTGCAAGCCGAAGGCTTGCAGAACTGAACTGGTTTCTACAACTACACTTAATTTCGTAGGGGTTTTCCTGTCATTAAAATTGCTTGCATCCGATCCTGGGTCTTCTCCATGCCGCAGAGGCTCAGGAAGGCCTCCCGCTCCAGGTCAAGCACCTGCTGCTCTGTAATGGGAGTAACGGGCGAACAGTCGCCACCCGTCAGGACGCGGGCGAGATGGTGACCAACCACGGCATCATGTTCGCTAACCTTGCCCATGAGCAACAGATTATCTATCTGCTGTTCCAGCACCATGCGGGCACCAGGGCCTGGCAAGATCATCATCGTTGGTTGAGCAGGTTGCCACGTACCCGCCTCTTTCGCCTCGGCCAGGCGCAAGGCATCGGCTTTGGCGTCGCGCAAGAGCAGGTCGCGGTTGACGGTGATCGCATCGCTTTTGCGCAGGAAACGCAGCTCCTGCGCTTCTAGCGCGCTGGTGGAGACGGTGGCAACAGCGATGATCTCAAAGGCGCGGCGTGCAGGAGTAAATGGCCCGCCAGTCTTGCGAGCCAACTGGCTTTCGAGACTGGCCCCGTAGCGTAACAGTAGCTCTTTACAGCCGCCGCCTGCCGGTACAAGGCCAACTCCCACCTCAACCAGCCCGATATAGGACTCCGCGTGAGCGCGGGCATGATTGCTGTGCATAATGATTTCGCAACCACCACCCAATGCTCGACCAGAGGGAGCCGCCACAATCGGAATAGGACTATACTTGAGCAGTTGGTGAGCCTGTTGCAGGCCATTAATCGCTCCTTCCAGCAGCTTCCATTCGCCCTGGCGCGAGCCCATCAGCACCAGTAGCAGATTGGCACCTGCCGAGAAATCAGCCGCCTCGTTGCCGATGACCACGGCGCGAAACTGCTTCTGGCCCTCTTCAACCACGTAGCGCAGCATTTCAATGATGCCCTCGTCAATGGAGTTCATCTTTGTATGGAACTCGACACAGGCCACTCCATCGCCGAGGTCGATCAGGGACGCGGAACCGTTATCGCGTAGGACACCTCCTGCCTGGGTACCCGCGCCCGCCACCTGGGGCGCGATCAATCGGGCCCCCACGCCTGTGGCCTTGATGGCCTCTAATGAGATGGTGCCCTCCGGTGTGGGTACGGGTTTGTAGGTACTTGTGTGAAAGTCGAAGTACTGCCGTTGGCCTGGGATACCGGTGTAGAACGTGCCTTTTCCTTCGATCTGGACGCGGCGAACAAGCTCTGGAATCTCTCTGTCTTGCAACACTTTTTGCATAATCTCAGGATGTTGCAGAAGGGCGTCCCACACCTCGAAGCTGCCCAACTCAAAATTAAAGCCCCAGCGCATGGCCTCATCGATGGCAACGATGCTATCCGCGATCTCCTCGGCCCGTTCGGCTGCATAGATCAGCGAGTCTGCGGTCGTCTGCCTCGCCAGTTGTCCGGCCCGGTCGTCACCCTCTAGCACGGCCAGCATGCGCTTTAGCGGGTCGTCGATATTACGGGCCGCGCCCAGCGAGGGGTAGCGTACCTTCTGCTGTGGCTGATACTCCAGCGTATCGAGATTCAATTCCAGGATGATTGACTCGCCCTCAGGACCTCTGACGCGCTTATAGAAACCCTGGCCGCTTTTCTCACCAAGCCAGCCGCGGCGAAGCATCTCACGCATGACCTCCGGTACGCGGAAGGTTTCGCGCTGTGGATCGTCTGCTGCATTTTGATAGAGGTTGTCGGCAACGTGTACCGTCGTATCCAGGCCGGATAGGTCGCAGGTGCGGAAGACGGCGGATTTGGGACGGCCCATATTCGGTCCCAGAATGGCATCCACTTCCCCGACCGTATAGCCTTCACTCATGGCATAGTGAACGGTCGACAAAAAGCCATAGATGCCGATGCGGTTGGCAATGAAATTGGGGGTATCTTTACACAGCACCACGCCCTTGCCGAGTACCTCCGTTGAAAATTGTTGCATAAATTGCATCAATGCCGGGTCTGTATCAACGTCGGGGGCCAGTTCTAACAGGCGCATGTAGCGCACCGGATTGAAGAAGTGAGTGATTAAAAAGTGACTGCGGAAGTCCTCGCTGCGCCCCTCGGTGAGCATATGGGCAGGCAAGCCAGAGGTGTTAGAACTGATGATGGTGCCAGGAGTCAGCACCTGCTCTATCTTGACGTAAAGGTCGTGCTTGATATCCAGGCGTTCTACCACAGCCTCGATGATCCAGTCGACATCGACGAGTTCTTCCAGGTCGTCCTCAATGTTGCCCACGGTCACAAGGCTGGCGGCGCGTTTACTATAAAAGGCCGCCGGACGGGCTTTGAGTGCCTTTTCCAGGCCGGAACGTGCCACTTTGTCGCGATCTTTTCCGGCATCCGCCGGTACGATGTCGAGCAGCAGGCTGGGGATACCGACGTTAGCGAGATGAGCTGCAATCGCTGCCCCCATCACGCCCGCGCCCAGCACCGCGGCTTTGCGAATCTGATATGTCATAGTCAGGCCAGCCTCTCGATAATCGTCGCCAAACCCTGCCCACCGCCGATGCAGAGCGTGGCGATACCAAACGTCTTGTCCTCAGTCTGTAAATCATTAAGCAGCGTGGCGATGAGACGCGCACCACTGCAGCCAAGTGGATGCCCAAGGGCAATCGCGCCGCCGTGAGGATTGAGTTTCTCTATATCGATACCCATAGCCTTGACCACGGAGAGGGTCTGTGCGGCAAAGGCTTCGTTCAGTTCAATGATATCGATATCGCTCAACTGCAAGCCCGCACGCTGTAGAGCCTTTTTCATTGCCGGTACCGGCCCAATACCCATGATGTCCGGTCGCACGCCCGCGACCGCCATGGTATGTACCTTTGCCAGGGGAGTAATGCCAAGGTCGCGTGCTTTCTCAGCAGACATCAGTACCACGGCGGCGGCTCCATCGTTGAGGGGGCTGGAATTGCCTGCTGTGACGGTACCGCCTTTGATGAAGGCAGGTTCGAGACTCGCCAGTTTTTCCAGCGTGGTATCGCGGCGCGGCCCTTCGTCGATCTCCATTAAAGTACCATTGGGCAGCGGTACCGGCACAATCTCGCGCTTGAAGACACCGTTATCGATGGCCGCGATAGCCCGTTGATGGCTGCGCAGGGCAAAGGCATCCTGTGCCTCGCGACTGATGCCGTATTCGCGAGCCAGGTTCTCCGCCGTCATACCCATAGGAATGTAGCTGGAGTAGCCGTACTCCAATTCACAAGGAGGATAGGGCGAACTGGTTGCCTCACCCTCACGAGTTTTGATGAGGCGCGGGTTGAAACTGGGATTGAAGCCGCCCATAGGTACTCGCGACATGCTCTCGATGCCGCCCGCCACAAACGCCTCGCCCATGCCCAGCATGATATTCTGTGCCGCCATATTGAACGCTTGCAGGCTGGAGGCACAGAAGCGATTGACGGTGACACCGCCCGCCGTCTCTGGCAGGCCAGCAAGGGCACCGACGAGACGGGCCAGGTTCATACCCTGTTCCCCTTCGGGGAAGGCACAACCAAGAATTACGTCTTCGATAAGGGAACGATCAAGTTGTGGAACGCGCTCAACGGCGGCTTTGACGGCGAAGGCGGCCAGGTCATCGGCGCGTACATCCTTGAGTACGCCCTTGTTGGCTCGCCCAATAGGAGTGCGTACCGCACTCACAATAACTGCTTCTGCCATGAATTGATTCTCCTCATTTTTTGCAACATCTTTTCACTGGCGCGTGATCCGTAGGGGCGGGAGTGGGGTTGGGAGGGGTGGGGACGCTTGCGTCGCCCTCGTCCTATTCCCTGACATGCCCCCACTTCCCCTGCGCGACGCAAGCGTCCCCACCACCACATCCACACCACCCCCGCCCCTACGGGAACCCGCGCCCTCATTTCCAATCAGGTTCAAATACTTTCGATGTACTAGCGCGGCTCTCGGATAATGCCATGCGTGAGGGCTGTCAGAACCTCTTTGCCTTTTTGATTGCGACATACACATATTGCGGCCATCTTGATGGGCCCTTCCCCATACTCGAGATGTGTGATGGTGGTCTCGCAACGAATGGTGTCACCTGTGAAAACCGGGCGAAGAAACTCGAAAGTCATCTCGCGTGCGATATAGTTCAGGTCTCCACCGATTTTGGTGGGAAGTGTAGCCGTCAAGAGGCCCTGCACCATCAGGCGACCCTGTTCATCCGGTTCGACATGGTGGATGCCCTGATCTCCCGAAAGTTCTCCAAAGCGCATAACTTCATCTACTGTAAATGTACGCTCCCATGAAATGCTATCGCCAACTTGCATTATACTACCTCAAGACTTCTATCAAGTTGTAAACCTGACTGGATGTGCAAGGTTTTTGTGCCGACTGAACTGGCACAAAAACCTTGCACATCCAGTCAGGTTTACAAAACATTATCACGCGCCTAAAAAGTCCAGCACGTCGCGGTTGAATTGGTCGGCGTTTTCTATGATGGGAACGTGCCCAACATTGTGATACACAATGTGCTTTGCCCCTTTGATATGCTGTGCCAGGTAATCGCCGTTCGCGGGCACTACCAGTGGATCAGTTTCACCATGAATCACCAGGGTCGGTACGCGAATCTGTTCCAATTGTTGAGAAGCGTCATGAGACATGACCGCTTGCAATTGGCGATAGTAGGCTGGCGCAGGCACGGGACGATAGCGTGCAATTGCTACGATCATCTCAACTTCCTCCGGGTGACTCCCGGCATAGCCAGGAGCCATGATTCCGCTATAGTTTTTGCGTGCCAGTTCGCCAATCTCTAGATTCTGCTCCGACCTGCCCAATATGGCGATCATCTCAGGTGAAGGTGGGACATGCGTGCTGCCACCGGCTGTAGTCGAGATGAGCACCAGCTTCTCGACGAGTTCGGGATGTCGCAGGGCCAGGTGCAAGGCGACAAACCCTCCAAGCGAGATGCCTAACACATGGGTACGCTGCACTCCCAGGGCGTGCAGGGCAGCCGCGGCATCATCGGCCAGGTCGCCTATGGTGTAGGGTTGGGTCACTTCATCGCTGTCGCTGATGTCGCGGTGATCCAGCGCAATGGTACGATAGTCACGGCCAAATACTTCTAGCTGCTTGTACCAGCCATGTCGTTTGGCACCAAGCCCTGTCAGCAACAAAATCGTACCTTTAGGATTCGCCGGGCTGACCTCATTGTAGGCCAATCTGCGACCATTGACCGTCACGAAGGAGGGTTTTAGCTTTAACATGTCCATGATTTGTTATCCTTTTTTTGCCCCTACGGAACGGGTATGGGTATTTGGCAACGGAACCTACGATCCCGTAGGGGCGGGGGTTGGGTCGGGTGGGGAGGGGACGCTTGCGTCGCCCGCGTCCTGTTCAGCGTATCGAATCACCAATCACCCCACCCAAGGGCTGCCTTCACCATTCCCCGAATGCGGCTACCACAAGGGTCCCCACCCCTCGTCAACTCCGCCCCCGCCCCTACGCGATGATGCCCAGTCCCGGTACATTTGTGAATTGCAAACGGGTGACGAGGGCGACGCAAGCGTCCCCACCCCTCGTCAACCCCACCCCCGCCCCAACGGAACGGTATCGTTTCCTGGTGTCATTATAAGGGGTAGCTTTGTTTTTTGACTATGATAGCTGCCAGTTCGCGCTGGGCGGTGACGCCGTTGAGCTGGTAGTCTCCGATGTAGGAGCGTACAAGTTGTAGCTCGGCTGGTATTTCGTCTTCGCTCAGGTTGGTCATGATCATTTGATCGAGGTTTGAGCGCATACGGGAGAAGGCCAGCCAGGTTGCCAGTTGTGCCAGCTTCACATGGGTGCTGCTGTTCTCGTCGCCGCGGCGCACTGCCTGCGTGGCACGGGCCAGTGCGCTGTCTACAGCATACAGGTCGATCAAGAGGTTTGCCAGGTATTCGATAAACTCCTCTTCGTTTTCGAGGGCCTGCATGTATTTCATGGCAATCTTCATGGCGGCGTAGATTGTGACATCCTTGGCGCGTTCAAGGGCGTTGACGGCCTCACGTAACTCAGAGGGTATCGACTCTCCCGCGTTGTTGAGTGGTTGTCCTGAGCGAACCCGCGCCTCAATGGCTGGATACTGCGCCATCAAGGAAATTTTGCCGGTCAGCACGCGGCGGAAGAGCGTACTGGAGGCGACCAGGCGGTTAATCTCGTTGGTACCTTCAAAGATGCGCTGGATACGGGCGTCTCGATAGGCTTTCTCAATGGGATACTCCTGCATGAAGCCGTAGCCGCCGAAAATTTGTACGCCCTCGTCAACAACCAGTGCCAGTACCTCGCTGCCATGGACTTTGGCGATGGAGGCTTCGACAGCATACTCTTCGATGGCTTTAAATACCCCTTCGGTATCGTTGCCAGCACTGCTGCGGGCCTGCTCAATGTTGGCGGCGGTACGGAAGACCTCGCTCTCGGCGGCATAGGTCTCGGCGGCCATACGGGCCAGCTTCTTCTGAATCATGCCGAACTGGCTGATGAACTTGCCAAAAGCCTTGCGCTCGGTCGTATATGCAGCCGCCATGCCCAGGGCGGCACGCGCTCCACCGACGGTACCGGCACCCAGCTTCAAACGTCCAATATTGAGGATATTGAAGGCGATCTTGTATCCCTTGTGAATCTCTCCCAGCAGGTTCTCGACCGGAACTTTCACATCTTCAAAGTAGACCTGGCGAGTCGAGGAACCTTTAATACCCATCTTACGCTCCTCCGCGCCGGTCGAAACGCCGGGCCAGTGCGCTTCAACAATAAAGGCCGACGGTCTCTCATTGCCAATACGCGCAAAGGTGATCATCACATCGGCAAAGCCCGCGTTTGAAATCCATTGCTTGGTGCCATTGAGGATATAATACTTGCCATCTGCAGAAAGTTCTGCGCGAGTACTCAATCCCATGGCATCGGAGCCAACGCCTGGCTCTGTCAGCGCGTAGGCGGCAATCCATTCACCTGAAGCCAGCTTCGGTAAATATTTCTCTTTCTGCTCCTCGTTGCCATAGAACACGATGGGCAGCGTCCCAATGGTGGTATGCGCACCAAAGGCTACGCTGAATGAGGCTTCGCGCAACTCAGAACCGACAAGGGAACTGGTGAGCAGCCCCAGTTCCGCGCCGCCGTATTGCTCTGGCACGTCGATCATCAGCAGGCCCTGTTCTCCTGCCTTCCTGAGGAGGCTCGGCAGCACGCCTGGCTCCTGGTGGTCAATGGCATCTATCAGAGGTAAGACTTCGCGCTGCATAAATGTCGCGCACGATTCTTGCATCCAGCGCTGCTCTTCGTCGCGCTGCTCCAGGGTGAATATTTTGTCGGCACTCTCACTGACAGGCGTGGTTAAAAAGGCTGTACCCGCCTCTGTTGGTTTCATGGTTGTTGACATGAGTAGCATTTCTCCTATTGTTTTGTTAGGCATGGCTGAGGCAAGCGCAGCCACTACTATACTTCGCAGTTGTATATAGTAGTGGCTGCGCTTGCCTCAGCCATGCTGCCCTTGCCTTACTTTTAACTCTCTGCGCAATACTTTGCCGATAATTGATTTTGGTAGGCTCTCGCGGAACTCCAGTATCTTTGGCACTTTGTAGGCCGCGAGGTTCTGTTTGCAGTAGGCAAGGATGCTGTGCCGCATCTCCTCCGATAGCGCGATGCCGGGTTTCAGCACGACAAAGGCTGCCACCGTCTCGCCACGGTACTCGTCGGGGACACCGGCTACGGCCGCCTCCTGTATGGAGGAATGCTGGAACAAGACCGCTTCAACTTCTCGCGGATAGACGTTAAAGCCGCTGGCGATAATCAAATCTTTGGCACGCTCAACTACGTAGAAGAAGCCGTCCTCGTCCATTTTCCCAAGGTCGCCCGTATGCATCCAGCCATTGATAAAGATAGCCGCGGTCTCTTCTTTGCG
>WNFB01002548.1_pt1 | contig 18679 bp, 9 predicted proteins | sample 5400501 | NCBI WGS metagenome assembly WNFB01 (sample SAMN13153341, study PRJNA577476) | soil metagenome | isolation source: 200 cm saprolite under Douglas fir tree site 2 hole 1 | place: USA:California | collected 2015-04-18 | reverse complement strand
CGGCTTCGGCAAATCCACCTTGCTCGCCGACTGGCTCAGCACCTCGCCTCTTCCTGCCGCCTGGCTCTCCCTCGAGCCGCAGGACAATGACCCCGTCCGCTTCCTCACCTACCTGCTCGCCGCTTTGCAGACCCCTGGCTCCCCGCTGGACTCCCCCGGCCTCGCACGCCACTATCCCTTGCCCCTTCCCCCTTTGCAGGCCACCCTCACCCTGCTGCTCAACGACCTGCAGGCCAGCCTGAACGGGGATCCCACCCACCTCGTCCTGGTGCTGGACGATTACCACGTCATCACCCACCGCTCCATCCATGACGCCCTCGCCTTTCTGCTCGAGCACCTGCCCCCCCACCTGCACCTCGTCCTGGCTACCCGCGAAGACCCGCCGCTGCCCCTGGCCCGCCTGCGCGGTCGCGACGACTTGCTGGAACTGCGCGCCGCTGACCTGCGCTTCACCCCCGCCGAAAGCGCCACCTACCTGATCGAGGAGATGGGGTTGCCGCTCTCCGCTCAGCAGAGCGCGCTGTTGCAGACCCGCACCGAGGGCTGGATCACCGGCTTGCACCTGGCGGCCCTCTCCCTGCTCCACCATGACGATCCGACCCCCTTCATCACGGCCTTTAGCGGCAGCCACCACTACATCGCCGACTACCTGCTCGATGAAGTGCTCAGCCGGCAGACTCCCGCCGTGCAGGACTTCCTGCTGCACACCTGCCTGCTGGAACGGCTGTGCGGCCCGCTGTGCGATGCCGTGCGCGCCCAGGACGACAGCGCCGCTCTGCTGGACGCCCTGGCGCATGCCAACCTCTTCCTGATGCCCCTGGATGACGAGCGGCGCTGGTATCGCTACCACCACCTGTTTGCCGAGGCCCTGCGCCAGCGCTTGCAGCAGACGGCACCCCACCTGGTGGCCGACCTGCACCGGCGCGCCTGCCACTGGTACGAGCAGCAGGGGCTGTGGGCTGAGGCGGTAGCCCATGCCCTGGCAGCCCCTGCCTTCGCCGAGGCCGCGCGTTTGATCGAGCAGTGCGCCTGGCCGTTGCTGGTGGGCCAACAGATGGGGACGCTGGACGGCTGGCTGCAGCGCCTGCCACAGGCCATTGAGGAGACCCATCCCTCGCTGGGGGTCATGCATGCCCTGGTCTTGCTCTACACCCATCAATGGGAGGCGGCTGCCGCGCGCCTGCAGCTCATCGAGGGCGCCTTTGCCGGAGGGGAAGCGGCGCTGGAGGCCCACGGACGCGTGCTGCTGGGCCAGGTGACGGCCTGCTGGAGCCTGCTGGCGCGGCTCTCGGGCGATCTGGAGCGCGCGGTGGCCCTGGCCGAGCGAGCGCTGGCGCTCTTACCGGAGGCCGAGGCCACGCCGCTCACGCGGGTGTTGCGGCTGGGGGCGCGGCTGGATGCCAGCTATGCCTCGCTGGTGAGCGGGGAGGTAACCCCGGCGCGCGCACGCCAGGTGGTGGAGCTGGTGGCCGACGCGGGCGAGGCAGGCTACCGGCTGCTGAGCCTGCGGGGCCTGACGCTCTTAGCGTGGCTGCAGGCGCTGCAGGGGGACTTGCAGCAGGCGGCGGCGACCTATGAAGAGGTGGCGCGGGTGATGCGACCGGAGGAGTCGCGCTTCCTGCTGGAGAGCCCGGGCTACTATTTTGGACTGGGGGAGTTGCTGCGCGAGTGGAACGAGTTGGAGGCCGCCGCCTACTTGCTGGCGCGGGGCATGAAGCTGATGCAGGGAGCGCGGCTGGTGGACGCGGAGAAGGTGTGGTTGGGCTACGCGACGCTGGCGCGCGTGCAGCAGGGGCAGGGCAGGCAGGAGCAGGCGCTGGCCACGGTGGAGAGCTTCCTGCAGGTGGCCCAGCACGGGCACTTCGCCGCGGCACTCCTGGCGCGGGGAGTGGCGCTGCGGGCCCAGTTGGAGCTGGCGCAGGGCCAGTTGCAGGCGGCAGGCCACTGGGCAGAGCGCAGTGGCCTGTCGACGACCGCTGTGCCGAGCTACCGGCGCGAAGGCGAGTACCTGACCCTGGCGCGGGTGCGCATCGCCGAGGCGCGTGCCAGGCTCAACGCGGCCTCGCTCGCGGAGGTGCTGGTCCTGTTGGAGCGCCTGCTGGGGGAGGCGGAGAGCACCAGGCGCACGCGCAGTGTGCTGGAAATCCTGCTGCTGCGGGCACTGGCGCTGGAGGCGCAGGGCAACCCCAGCGCTGCCCTGGCCGCGCTGGGGGGTGTGCTGAGCCTGGCCGAACCCCAGGGCTATGTGCGGCTCTTCCTGGATGAAGGCCCCCCGTTGGTGGCCTTGCTGCACGAGGCCCGGCGGCAGGGGTTGGCCCCCCGCTACCTGGCCAGGCTGCTGGAGGCGGCGGGTCAACCGGGAGTGATCGAGATCCCGCGGCATGCCCCCCCAGCCAATGCGCTGGTGGAACCGCTCACAGCTCGGGAGCGCGAAGTCCTCCTGTTGCTCCTGGAGGGAGCCTCTAACAGTGAGATCGCCCATAAGCTAGTGCTGAGTGTGAACACGGTCAAGAAGCACGTCATGAACATCTATGGCAAACTGGGAGTGCAGAACCGCGTGCAGGCGATGGCGAAAGCGCGGGCACTGCATCTGCGCATCCTGTTGAGTGCGCCGAGCAGATGCAGTGCCCGTGTATATAAGGAATACCTCGTAATGGGAATTGGCTTCATCGCGATCCTGGGCAAAAATCACCCAGGAATTACTCCTTTTGGGTACTGTCTTGTCCCCTGTGGTCAGCTACACTCCTCAGAAGATACCAGCATAGTACCCTGTCAAGCAGCGAGCAACGCATAGTAAGGAGGAGAGATGCCGGTCTACCAGATTCGTCTCAAAGAGCAGCTCGCTCAGCACTGGTCGTCCTGGTTCGGGGGGCTGACAATCACCACCGAGGCAAACGGAGAAACTATTCTCACGGGCGAGGTCGTCGACCAGGCCGCACTGTACGGTCTACTCAGCAAAGTACGTGATCTCCACTTGACGTTGCTCGCCATCTACCCGCTAGAGACTGATGCGCTATGCAAAGGTGAAGCAAAGGAGGAGAGCCCGCCGCAAGAGAGCTGGTGGTGCTTCTACCAAGAAGGGAGGTGAGCGGTTTTCTAAAGAACATACCCCTTCTGCCTTGAGAACTGGGCAGGAGCTAGCCCATAAATAGTAATAATATCTAAAGAGTAGGACAATCCTTCCCTCATGAACCCTTTGGAGGCATTATGGTCACAATTGATGAGCGTCTAATCCGCTTGCAAGCCAGGGCGGCTGATAAGCAGGAGGCCATCCGCCAGGCCGGTCAACTCCTGGTGGACAGTGGGTACATCGATGCGGGTTATATTGCCAGCATGCTTGGCCGGGAAGAAGTGGCCAACACCTATCTCGGCAATGGCATCTCGATTCCCCACGGCCTGCCCAAAGACCGCGACTTGATCAAGCAGACGGGCATTGCCGTCGTGCAAGTGCCTGCAGGTGTGACCTGGAATCCCGGGGAAATCGCACATCTCGTCGTGGGGATCGCGGCCAAGTCCGACGAACACATTGAGATGTTGCGACGGCTCACTCGTGTGTTGGGCGACGAGGAGCAAGTGGCCCGCCTGACCCAGACGACCGATCCGCGCGACATCATCGAAGCCTTGACGGGTGAGCGCCCTGCCGCACCTCCTAAGAGCGCCGATCTGGCTGATTATGCGAACTTCATAGATGCGGTGATCCTGAACAAGACCGGACTGCATGCCCGTCCTGCCGCTACCTTTGTCGATCTGGCCAAGCGTTTTCAGGCCGACATCAAAGTGCGTTACGGTGATGCCGTCGCCAATGGGAAGAGCCTTATCTCCCTGTTGCAATTGGGCGTCGAACATGGCGCGACTGTTCGCGTTTCGGCCCAGGGCTCTGATGCCGCCGCTGCCCTCGATGCCCTCCAGTCTGCCATTGCCGTAGGGCTTGGGGATGAGCCGGAAGAGCAGCTCCCCCCGGCTCCTGGCCGTGACAGTCAGGGCTGGGTTCCGCAAGCCGCAGGCGCGACCATTGTTGGCATTCCCGCTTCCGGCGGGCTCGCTATCGGCCCGGTGCGCAAGTACCAGCAGCAGTCCGTCCTCGTCGTCACCGACCAAGCCGGCGACCCGATCAGCGAAGGGGACCAGTTCCAACAGGCACTGAATGCCGCCCAGGATGAGCTGAACCGGCTGCATGAGGAGGTCAAAACCCGCCTCGGCTCGGGCAAGGCGGCCATTTTCCGCGTGCATGCCGAATTTCTCAACGATACTGCTCTCGTGATGCAGACTATTTCTCTCATCTATCAAGGACACAGCGCCGCCTGGGCCTGGCAGCATGTCATGGATGAACGCGTGCACCAGATGCAGCAACTCGACGACCCCATCATCGCGGGGCGTGCCGTCGACCTGAGCGACGTGGGGCAGCGGGTGCTGAAGCAGCTGGTCGGAACGGCTGACGAGCGCGCCGTGGCCCTCGATGCGCCCGCTATTCTCCTCGCTGACGACTTAACCCCATCCGACACCGCCATGCTCGATCTGGATATGATCCTGGGCCTGTGTACCGCTAAAGGTGGCCCCACTTCCCATACTGCCATTCTGGCGCGGGGGTTCGGCGTGCCTGCTGTTGTGGGTGCTGGGGAAGCGGTGCTCGACGTGCCCAACGGCACGCTGGGCATCCTGGATGGCGAGAGCGGCAAACTCTATCTCAAGCCGAGCGAAGCCGATGTGCAGGCGGCCAGGAACGTGCAAGAGCAGGGGCAACGGCAGCAAGACGAAGCCCGTGCCAACAGCCTGGCGCCCGCAGTCACCACCGACGGATACCGGGTGGAGGTGGCAGCCAATATCAATCGCGCTGCCGACGCCCCGAAAGCTATCGAAGCGGGTGCCGAGAGCGTTGGCTTGATGCGCACGGAGGTTCTGTTCCTGGCCCGGAACTCGATCCCGTCGGAAGACGAACAGTTCGAGGCCTACCGGGCGATGGCGCAGGCGCTGGACGGCCGTCCAGTGATTATTCGCACGCTGGACATTGGGGGCGACAAAGAGGTGCCATACCTCCACTTACCTAAGGAAGATAATGCCTTCCTGGGCGTGAGAGGGATTCGTCTGTGCCTGGTGCGCCCCGACCTGTTCATTCCCCAACTGCGGGCCATCTATCGAGCCGCCGCCTATGGTCGGATCCACATCATGTTCCCCATGATCTCTACGCTCGAAGATGTGGAGCGGGCACGTGCCATTACCGAACAGGTGCGGCAGGAGTTAAACGCGCCGCCTGTGCCTCTTGGAATCATGATCGAAGTGCCATCCGCCGTCGTGCTGGCTGATCACCTTGCCCGGGAAGTCGATTTCTTCTCCATCGGCACCAACGATCTGACCCAGTACACGCTGGCTATGAATCGACTGCATCCACAATTGGCTCGGCAGGCCGACGCGCTGCACCCGGCAGTGCTGCGCATGATCGAGCGCACCGTGCAGGCGGCCCGGGGTGCGGGCAAGTGGGTCGGGGTGTGTGGGGGCCTGGCTGGTGACCTCAAAGGAGCGGTGATCTTAACAGGGCTGGGGGTGTCAGAGCTGAGCGTGAGCGTGCCCAGCATCGCGGCGGTGAAGGCAGAGATCCGTAGCCACTCGCACGCCGAGATGCAGCGCATCGCGCAAAAGGCCTTGCAGTGCCGCACGGCGGCGGAGGTACGCAGTTTATGAAAATCGCAACCGTGACGCTCAACCCGGCGATTGATATGACAACCAGGGCCGATGGTTTTCAAACGAACACAGTCAATCGCGGCCAGACGATGCAATTCGACGCGGGCGGCAAAGGGGTCAATGTCGCCTCGTTTTTAGCGGACTATGGCTACGCCACGGCCGTGACGGGTTTTCTTGGCCAGGAAAACGCCGGCATCTTCGAACAGCTCTTTGCACGCAAGCGGATCGAGGATCATTTTGTGCGCATTGCCGGGTCCACCCGCATCGGTGTCAAAATCGTCGATGAAGCCAACCAGCAGACGACCGACATCAATATGCCGGGTCTGGTTCCTACTACTGAAGCGATGAACGCTTTGCTGGAGAAAATCGAAGAGCTAGCCGCTTCCAATGACTGGTTTGCGTTGTCGGGTAATTTACCCCCGGGCATGCCCACAACGATCTATGCCACGATCATCACCCAGCTCAAGAGGCATGGTAAGCAGATGATACTGGATACCAGCGGCGAAGCCCTCCGTGAAGGTGTGCTGGCAGGCCCTACCATCGTCAAGCCAAATGCGGACGAACTGCAACAGTTGACCGGACACTCAATTACGGATGAAGTCGCTCTTGAACAAGCCGCGCGCCAGCTCCTGGATAATGGTATACAGTTGGTGGTCATTTCCATGGGCGAGCGGGGCGCAATGTTTGTCGATGCAGCTACCACCTTGCTGGCAGTCCCGCCTTTGGTGAAGGTGAAAAGTACCGTTGGCGCGGGTGATGCGATGGTGGCGGGGCTGATCGCAGGCCAGGTACAGGGATTGAGTCTATCGGATTGCGCCCGGCTAGCCACAGCATTTTCGCTGGGAGCAATCACAAGTGCCGGTCACAACCTGCCTACTCCTGAGGCGCTTCAAGCGTACGTCCAGCAGGTGTCCGTCCACAAGTGGACCAGTGTTCCTCGTAATGTGTAATCATAGTGCGTAGTGGAGGGCGATCCAACGTGACGTTCTCCACAAAGCACCCGCTATCCTCGACTTCCTGGAGCATTGGTCAATGATGTGCAGGGAATCGGGTAGGGCCGGGTGCGCTTATTCAATTGAGCTTATCTTTGACACAGAGGGAGAACCAACATGGCGAAGATTGTTGCAATCACCTCATGCCCGACAGGGATCGCTCATACCTTCATGGCAGCGGAAAGCCTGCAGCGGGGGGCGGAAGCGCTGGGCCACACGATTAAAGTGGAGACCCAGGGGTCCGTTGGCTCGCAAAATACGCTGACCGAGGCTGATATCCAGGGAGCGGATCAGGTTATTATCGCGGCCGACACCAAAGTGGACATGAGTCGCTTTCAAGGCAAACCGATCTATGAAACCTCAACAAACGCCGCCATCAAAGATGGACAGGCAGTGGTCAAGAATGCGCTGGCCCAGGCGCCAGCGCAGACGACGGCGAGCGTCGCCAAAATGGACCATGCGAACATCGTCGCTATCACCTCGTGTCCGACTGGAATCGCGCACACCTTCATGGCAGCCGAAGGCCTGCAGAAGGGGGCAGAAGCGCTGGGCCACACGATCAAGGTGGAGACCCAGGGGTCCGTGGGCGCGCAAAATACCTTGACCGATGCTGAGATTGCGGCCGCCAACCTGGTCATCATCGCGGCCGACACCAAAGTGGATATGAGCCGCTTTCGAGGCAAACCGGTCTATGAAACCTCGACCAATGCCGCCATCAACGACGGCCAGGCGGTGGTCAAGAACGCGCTGGCCCAGGCGAGGAGCGGTCCTGCCCCCCAGGCTGGCACAACGGATTATGTGGCCGAGGTGCAGGCTGCCAAAGCGGCACAGGCCAGGTCGCGCAGAGGCCCCTACAAGCATCTGCTGACGGGCGTCTCGTATATGATCCCGTTCGTGGTCTCAGGCGGCATCATGATCGCGCTGGGCTTTGCGTTCGGGGGCATCAATGTGGACAAAGCGACCAGTGGTCTGGGCTGGGCGCTCTTCCAGATCGGCGCGAATGGCGCATTCGTGCTCTTTGTGCCCATCCTGGCAGGCTTCATCGCTTACTCCATCGCTGATCGTCCCGGCCTGGCTCCAGGCATGGTCGGTGGGCTCCTGTCGACGACCATTATTGGCGCCGGGTTCCTGGGTGGCATCGCGGCGGGCTTCCTGGGCGGCTACGTGGTCTACTGGCTCAACAGATGGATCAGGCTGCCGCGCAACCTGGCTGGCCTGATGCCGGTGCTGATCCTGCCGGTGCTTGGAGTGGGCATTGTCGGCTTGCTGATGATCTTCGTGATTGGCCCGCCCGTCCACCTGATCAACCAAGGCCTGACCAACTTCTTGAAGGGGCTGGGGACAGGCAACGCGCTGCTGCTGGGCCTGATCATGGGTGGGATGATGGCCGTCGATATGGGCGGCCCGGTCAACAAAGCGGCCTACGCGGTGGCGGTCGGACTGCTGGCAAGCCGGATCTATACCCCCATGGCCGCGGTGATGGCCGCTGGCATGACGCCGCCGTTGGCGTTGGGGTTGGCAACCTTCCTGTTCAAGAACCGCTTTACGCATGACGAGCAGGAAGCCGGCAAGTCCGTGTGGGTGCTCGGGCTGGCCTTTATTACCGAAGGGGCCATTCCCTATGCCGCAGAAGATCCGTTCCGCGTGATACCGGCCTGTATCCTGGGCTCGGCAGTGGCGGGGGGGTTGTCGATGCTCTTCGGCTGTCAACTGCGTGTTCCGCACGGTGGAATCTTCGTCCTGCCCATCCCGAATGTGGTCACCAACCTGCCCATGTACCTGCTCGCCATTGTCATTGGCACGCTGGTCACGACAGGTGCCCTGTTTGTCCTCAAACGCCCCATTGCGGTTGAGGAAGAAGCTACTGTGCCAGCGGCTGCCTGATGCGTGCGAAAAACGGGCAACGAGGAGCGCTGTTTGTTCCTCGTTGCCTGTAGGGGTCGTGTTCCTCGTTAGCACTACCCCTTAGGCACTTGAAGGTTATTCAAGAAGGAAAACTTTGCAGGGCGATCACGAGGGAAGCCCTGCAGGCCTGCTCCATATCCTGGCGCTACAATGGGCAGCTCAGCAATAATGAACCTTAAAAATTAAATAAGGGACCATGAGAGGAAGTATTTACCAGGCTCCTGCTCATATGGGCGGGAGGCGTAGCACACGCCGGTACAGGTCGCTATAGGCCTGGGCGCTGGCGGACCAGCGCGAATCGTAGGCCATGGCACGTGCAATGAGAGCTGGCCAGCGCTCGCGCTCCGCGTAGTGCCACAGCGCGCGGTGAAGTGCATCGAGCAGAGCGGAGGCCGTGTATTCCCTGAAGCTAAAGCCGTTACCGGCGCCGGGATCGGCATCCAGATCGGTCACGGTGTCGGCCAGGCCACCGGTCGCATGGACGATAGGCAGGGTACCGTAGCGCAGCGCGATCAACTGCCCCAGGCCACCCGGCTCGAAGGCGCTGGGCATCAGAAAGAAATCCGATCCAGCGTAGATGCGGTGGGAGAGGGCGGAGTCGAAGCCGACGCGCGCGCGAACGTTGCTGGTGGTGGCAGCCAGATCGCGGAACAACTGCTCGTATTGCGGGTGCCCGGTGCCCAGCACCACCAGTTGCAGCGGCAGTTCGCCCAACTCCGCGGCGATATCAGCGAGGAGATCGAAGCCTTTCTGATCGACCAGCCGGCTGACGATGCCCACCAGCGGCAGCCCCGGATCATCCGGCAGATCAAACTCCTGCCGCAGTGCCGTGCGATTGCGCGCTTTGGCCGATGGGGCATCCACTGCCGTGTAGCGGGCGGCAATATCGCTGTCGGTGGCGGGGTTCCAGGCATCCCAATCGAGGCCATTGGGAATGCCGAAGATGCGCGGGTGGCGCTGGAAGAGGACCTCATCGAGGCCCCAGCCAAAGTCAAGCGTTTGGATCTCCTCGGCGTAGCGGCGCGAGACGGTGGTCACCACGTCGGCGAACATGATGCCGCCTTTCATCCAGTTCACGTCGCCCCAGAACTCCAGGCCGTCCGGGGTGAAGACGCGCGCGGGGTCCAGCCCGGCCTCATGCAGGATGGAGAGGTCCCAGCGCCCCTGGTATTGCAGGTTATGCACGGTGTAGACGACGCGGGCTGCTCCCTTGCGCAGGAGATAGCGATGGGTTGTGCGCAGGTAGGCGGCGCAGGGGGCCGTCTGCCAATCGTTGAGGTGGATGATGTCGGGAGCAAAGCCCAGGTGAGGGAGGGCATCAAGCAGGCCGCGGCAAAACAGGAGGAAGCGGCGCTGCTCGTCTCGCTGGTCCAGGCCGAGATAGATCTGCTGATGGCGGCCAAAGAAGTAGTCATGGTCCAGCAGGTAGACGATGACTGGCGAGTCGGGGAGGGTGGCCTGGTAGATAGATACGGCCTGGTCGAAGCCGGACATGTGGAGCGTGCGCACGACGCCCGTGGGTTTGAGCGCCCAGCGGGTGGGATCGATGGTTCCATAGCGGGGCAGAAAAATGCGGACATCGTGGCCCAGAGCCGCCAGTGCTTTGGGCAGACTGCCGATGACATCGGCGACGCCGCCCTCCTTGGCAAAGGGAACGGCCTCAGTAGCGACCATCAGAATGTTGCAGTGCCTGTCGTTTGTCATGCTGTCCTCACTTTTGTTCAGAGGATGGAGGTCTTCCGCCATGTTGCTGATGAAGGAAGGTGAATGGGAGTATGATACAGATTGACGAGGGTATAGATTATGTTGCTGAATTGACTTCTCAATCATACTCCATGCCTCTTTACTTATTAATAAGCAGGCTGTATTCATTAAACAAGCCGAAGACCAGTACGCAGAGTTTGTTATTTGTTATCATACCACGTGAGGAGAACGCCTGGGTTGCGCAACGCAACCTTCTTGGGGAAGAGCGCTCAGGCGCTCTTCCCCAAGAAAAGGAAGATCCGCTCGTAGGGTAGAATGAACCGTCCCCTCCGTGAAGTGAAGGGGTACGGACTCCATGCAGAAAGGATGAGCTGTGCTATGAGTAAAGTGCTAGCAGTCATTATGGCCGGAGGCCAGGGCGAGCGATTGAGCCTCCTCTCCCAAAAACGCGCCAAGCCCGCCGTCCCATTCGCCGGCAAGTACCGCATCATTGATTTTGCCCTGAGCAATTGCGTCAACTCCGGCATTTTTGATGTCGCGGTCCTGACCCAGTATCGCCCCCACTCGCTGCACGATCATATCGGCATTGGTAAACCCTGGGACCTGGATCGCCAGCAGGGCGGAGTGCGCCTGCTCCAGCCCTACCTGGGACGCCAGGAGTCGGATTGGTACCAGGGCACCGCCGACGCAGTCTACCAGAATCTGAGCTACATTATGGAATCGAGCTACGACTACGTGCTCATCCTGGCCGGGGACCACATCTATCGCATGGACTACGGGCCGATGATCGCGTTCCACCAGCAGCGCCGCGCCGATGTCACTCTTGGCGCTGTGGTCGTGCCTCTCGAGGAAGGGCACCGCTTTGGCATTCTGGAAACCGATGCCGAGGGACGGGTCATCTCATTTCAAGAGAAACCCAAAGAACCGCGCGGCACGCTGGGTTCAATGGGCATCTACGTGTTCGCTCGCGATACGCTGGCCCGGGTGCTCATCGAAGATGCACGCGCCGCCGAAAGCGGCGTCGCCACCCAGCATGACTTTGGCCGCAACATTATCCCTTCAATGGTGACGAAGGGCGAAGGAGTCTTTGCCTATCCCTTTACCGGGTACTGGCAGGATGTGGGGACCGTGCACTCCTTCTGGGAGACGCACATGGAATTGCTTGGTGATCGCCCCGCCTTCGACCTCTATGATCCATCGTGGGTGATTCACACCCGCAGCGAGGAGCGGCCACCCGCCCAAGTTCGCAGTGGGGCGCAGCTCGTCAGCAGCTTGATCTCGCATGGCTGCATCATTAAGGGACGGGTCGAGCGCAGCGTGCTCTCGCCGGGCGTCGTCGTCGAGGAGGGAGCGCTGGTGCGGGACTCCATTGTGCTCTTTGACAGCGTCATCGGCGCCGGAAGCGTGATTGACCGCGCGATCCTGGATAAAGAGGTTGTGGTCGGCAAGAACAGCCAGATTGGCTATGGCGATGATATGACGCCGAACAAGTTGGAACCGACCCGGCTGGACACTGGCATCACACTCATCGGTAAACGAGCGCACCTGCCGGATAACCTGAAGGTTGGTCGCAACTGCAAGATCGGCACCGACCTGCGCCCGGAGGACTTTCCGAGCGACACTGTGCCCAGCGGCGAGACGGTGGAGGTCCGCACCTTCGCGCATGGCTGGGAGCGTGATTTGGCCCGGCGCATAACCTTCGCACCCTAGTTGGCGGAATGCTCATGATTGGCCAGCACACGCTCCTGAATGCCTGCAATAGAGACATGTGCCATACAAAGGGCTGAAGCTAAAGGCGCAGGAGGAGTTCGCTGCTGGCACAGAACGAGGAGGCCAAGTATGACTGCACAACAGCACGGTAGTTTGCCAGATGAAGCTTCCATTCGAGATCAGGAAATTCCCTCCATCTTGAGCGAATTCGACCTGCACTTGTTTGGACAGGGGAAAGACTATCGCATCTATGAGAAAATGGGAGCTCATCTCCGCTCCGTCAACGGGGTGACAGGCGTCAACTTTGCGGTCTGGGCTCCCAATGCAAGCTCCATCTCCGTGATCGGCGACTTCAACGATTGGCGGCATGGAGCCACTCCTATGCAACTGCGTCATCAGGATTTGGGAGTCTGGGAATGCTTCGTGCCGGGTCTGGCCGCGGGAGCACTCTACAAGTACGCCATCACCTCGCGCTTCAACAACTACACTGTCGAGAAGAGCGACCCCTATGGGTTTGCCGCCGAACTGCGCTCCAAGACGGCCAGTATCGTTGCCGACATACACCAGCACCAGTGGCAAGATGAAGCATGGATACAAGAGCGGGCGCAGCACCACCAGTTATCTTCACCGATCTCCATCTATGAGGTACATTTAGGCTCATGGCGGCGCGCGGTCAATGAACAAGGGGAACAACGCTTGCTGACCTATAGTGAGTTGGCACACGCGCTGGCTTCCTATGTCAAAGACCTCGGCTTTACCCATGTGGAACTGCTGCCGATGACCGAGTATCCCTACGATGGCTCGTGGGGCTATCAAGTGGGAGGATACTATGCACCCACCAGTCGTTTTGGCACACCGGAAGATTTTCAGTACTTTATGGACTACCTGCACCAGCAGGGCATCGGGGTCTTGCTCGACTGGGTGCCCTCGCACTTCCCCAAGGATGACTATGCTTTGAGCTATTTTGATGGTACTCACCTCTACGAATACGCGGACTCGCGCAAAGGCGAACATAAAGAATGGGGCACCTACGTCTTTGATTATGGCCGTTCCGAGGTGCGCAATTTCTTGATCGCCAATGCCCTGTTCTGGCTGCGTGAGTATCATATTGACGGCCTGCGGGTCGATGCCGTCGCCTCCATGCTTTATCTGGACTACTCGCGCAAATCGGGCGAGTGGAGCCCTAACCGTTATGGTGGGCGGGAGCATCTAGAGGCGGTCGATTTCTTGCGCCAACTGGACGAGGCAGTCTACGCCGAACAGCCTGGAACGCTCACCATCGCCGAGGAGTCAACGGCCTGGCCCATGGTCACTCGCCCGACCTATATGGGTGGATTGGGTTTCAGCTTGAAGTGGAACATGGGTTGGATGCACGATATGCTGGACTACATGAGCCTCGATCCAGCCTACCGGCGCTATCATCAGAACAGTATCACCTTTTCGCTGATGTACGCCTACACCGAAAACTTTGTGCTGCCCCTCTCGCATGATGAGGTGGTCTACGGCAAAAAATCGCTGCTCTCGAAAATGCCTGGGGACTTGTGGCAAAAGTTCGCCAACCTGCGTGCCTTCTATGGTTACATGTGGGGACACCCGGGTAAAAAGCTCCTCATTATGGGAAGCGAATTTGGGCAATGGCAGGAGTGGAATTACACGCAAAGCCTGGACTGGCATTTGCTCGAGCCGTCAAGCGATTCTCACCATGCCCAATTGCAGCAGTACCTGCGTGACCTGAACCAGCTTTACCAACGCGAGCCGGCTTTAAGCGCGCTAGACTACGATCCCGCCGGGTTTTCCTGGATTGACTTTCACGATTCCGATAATTGTGTTGTGTCTTTTATGCGACGTAGTAATAACGCTGATGATACACTTCTCTTTGTCAGTAATTTCACGCCTGTACCGCGCCACGGATACCGGTTGGGAGTACCAGATCCGGGAGAATACTATGAACTGATCAATAGCGATGCCACACGCTATGGTGGTAGTGGGCTGGAGAACGGTCAACCAATGCCCAGCGGGCCGATGCACTGGCAGTCCTGCCCGCACTCCATTCTTTTAACCCTGCCGCCTCTCGCGACAGTAATACTGAAACGTCGACCGATAACTATTGAAGATAGCGGAGATGAGAGCTCCGTTGCAAAGGATTGACGGATTGGATAAAGTAGAGGTAGTGGCGAATGTTCAGAACATTCCGTCACGATTTTTGCAACACTATCGTTGAGAGGGGCACATTCATGAGTACACAAGTAGAAGCAGCAGCCATCGACCAGCTCTCCATCAATACCATACGTACGCTGTCGATGGATGCAGTCCAGGCGGCCAACTCTGGGCATCCTGGTACACCAATGGCTCTAGCACCCTTAGTCTATTGTCTCTGGCAGCGTCTGCTGCGGTTTGATCCTGAAAACCCTATCTGGATGAACAGGGATCGCTTTGTTCTCTCTGCTGGCCATGCCTCGATGCTGCTCTATAGCATCCTTCATCTGACAGGCGTCAAAGCAGTGAATGCGAAATATGAACGCCTGGGTGAATTATCGGTCAAGCTTGATGACATTCAGCACTTCCGCCAGCTTAATAGCAAATGTCCAGGTCATCCCGAATATCGCTGGACCTCGGGAGTCGAGGTGACCACCGGTCCGCTCGGTCAGGGGGTCGCAACCAGTGTTGGTATGGCTATTGCTGGACGCTGGCTGTCCGCGCACTTCAATCGCCCCGGCTTCGAGATGTTTAATTACGACGTCTACGCGCTAGGCGGAGATGGGTGCTTGATGGAGGGTATCAGCAGTGAGGCCGCTTCGCTGGCTGGACATCTCAAACTCTCCAACCTCTGCTGGATCTACGATAACAACCGCATTAGCATTGAAGGCCCGACAAGTCTGGCCTTTAGTGAGGATGTGGCCACGCGCTTCATTGCTTATGGCTGGAACGTGACGCGGGTGGGAGATGTGAATGACCTGGAAATGCTGGAGCGAGCTTTTCGGGTCTTTAAAACGACGCACGATCGCCCAACGCTAATCATTGTGGATAGTCATATCGCTTATGGAGCGCCGCATAAGCAAGATACGAAGGAGGCCCACGGCGAGCCGCTTGGCGAGGAAGAGGTTCGTCTCGCCAAGCGCTCCTACGGTTGGCCGGAGAACGCGAAATTCCTGGTGCCTGACGGCGTGCGAGAGCATTTCCAGGAAGGAATAGGGAAGCGCGGCGCTCAACTCTACGCGGCATGGTCTATCCTGTTCGAGTCCTACCAGCAGGACTATCCAGAGCTGGCCGATCAACTGCGCAGGATCCAGTGGCGTGAATTGCCGGACGGCTGGGATCGCGACTTACCGTCGTTTGCCCCCGATCCTCGCGGTATGGCCACGCGAGACGTATCAGGGAAAGTGCTGAATGTACTTGCCAGGAATGTTCCCTGGCTGGTGGGCGGCTCTGCTGATCTTGCTCCCTCGACGAAGACGCGCCTGACCTTCGAGGATGCTGGCGATTTTGAGGCCAATACCCCTGCTGGCCGCAACCTCCATTTCGGTGTGCGCGAGTTCGGGATGGGGACCATCCTCAATGGATTAGCACTGGCGAAGGTACGCCCCTTTGGGTCCACTTTCCTGATCTTTAGTGATTATGCCCGTCCGGCCATCCGGCTGAGCGCCCTGATGGAAATCCCCGTCATCTACATTTTCACCCATGATTCGATTGGTGTTGGTGAGGATGGACCTACCCATCAACCGGTAGAGCAGCTTGTTTCACTGCGTGCCATCCCCGGGCTCATCGTGTTACGGCCGGCTGATGCCAATGAAGTCGCCGAGGCCTGGCGCGTGATCATGCAGTTGCATCATGAACCAGCCGCTCTTGTCCTCTCGCGACAAGCCTTGCCAATTATTGACCGCTCGATCTACGCGCCAGCCACGGGCGTCGCTCAAGGGGCCTATATCCTGGCAGACGCGGACGGTGGCAAGCCGGAGGTTCTGCTGCTGGCGACCGGCAGTGAAGTCCCGCTGTGCCTGCAGGCCTACGAACAGCTCAAGCAAGAGGGGATCAAGGCCCGTGTGGTGAGTATGCCCTCCTGGGAACTGTTTGAGCGGCAAAGTCAGGACTACCGTGACCACGTCCTGCCGCCGGACGTGACGGCACGGGTCGCAGTGGAACAGGCCTCGACGCTGGGCTGGGCCCATTACACCGGCCTGAAGGGAACGATCATTGGGATGCAAACCTTTGGCTCTTCTGCACCACTGAAGGATTTGCTGGTCAAGTTCGGGTTTACACCAGATAGGCTTGTCAGTGCTGCGAAGGCACAACTTGCTCCAAAGGATTAATACTATTTGAATAAGTAGGTAGTCAGTGTATCAAATACCACAGCCCTGACGGAAAGGGCTTGCAGCCAGGCGCCTCTTGCTGCAATTGGCCGTTTGATGGATAATGAAACTGATGAGGAGAAGAGCCATGGAACCTTTAGCAGCTACTGCACGAACAGCAAATGTAGAACGGTTGGCGCGAGAGAGGTTTGATGTGCTGGTGATCGGGGGCGGCATTACCGGGGCGGGCGTTGCTCTCGACGCGGCTGCCCGCGGCTACAGTGTCGCAGTGGTGGAAAAAGTCGATTTCGCCAGCGGAACCAGCAGCAAATCCACCAAGCTGGCACATGGCGGCATTCGCTACCTGCCCCAATTTGACTTCCCAATGATCCATGAGGGCGTGGTCGAGCGCGGGCTGATGGTCCGCCATGCCCCTTTCCTGGTGCGGCCACAGGCCTTTGTGATCCCGGTCTACGCGCAGATGCGTTGGCCCAGTAGCTTGCCCGTGAGGCCACCAACTTCTTTTGGCCTGGCCTTCGTGCTCGATATCGGCCTGTGGATGTACGACTTGATGGCTGGACGGCTCAACATCGGTCGCCATAAGCGCATCAGTGCCCAGGAGACGCTGCGGCGCGTGCCCAAGTTGCGCAGCCAGGGTCTCAACAAAGCGCTGCTGTACTTTGACGCGCAGACCAATGATGCGCAACTGACGGTCACCGTGCTGCGCACGGCGGCACAGTTCGGGGCGGTCGTGACCAACTATACCCAGGTCACCGGCTTTACCCGTGTCAATGGCAAGCTCGATGGCGCGATGGTGTGCGATGTGCTGACCAATCAGGAAGTGACCGTCTCGGCTCGCCATATCATCAATGCGACAGGTGTCTACGCCGAGCACGTGGCAGCCCTGACGGGTGATGAGCCAAAGGCTACCGTCGAGCCGAGCAAGGGCATCCACCTGGTGGTGGCTCGGGAGCGGCTGCACATCAGCGATACCGCGGTAGTCTTGCCCGAGACCGAAGATGGGCGCATCCTCTACGTCATCCCCTGGAGTGCGCGCGCCGTCATCGGCACGACTGATACCGGCACAGGCGACCTGGACGACCCGCAGGCCAGCCCGGAAGATATCGCCTATCTCTTGAAGCATGTGAACGACTACCTGGAGGTTAATCTGACCGAGGATGATATCCTCAGTGTCTACGCGGGCTACCGACCCCTGGTCAAATCACGAGGCGCACGGGCTGCCGATCTGTCGCGCACGCACGCGGTGTTGCAGGAAAACAGCGGTATGATCACTATTGTGGGCGGTAAGCTGACGACCTACCGGCGCATGGCCCAGGACACGGTCGATGTCCTCGCCAAACGGGATGGCATGCCCATCTCCCATCCTACAAAGAAATTGCTACTGGCTGGTGCGATCGGCTGGCGTGATGCGAAGGGGGAGATCGAGGCGCATGGCCGTAAACTTGGTCTGACTCAGGATATTTTGGAGCATCTCGCGTTCAACTTCGGCAGCATTACAAGCAACATTCTCGACCTGATTGGCGAGGATGCCAGCCTGGGAGAGCGTCTCTTGCCCGAACTGCCCTATGTGCGCGCCGAAGTAGTGTACGCCTGCCGTGGCGAGATGGCGATGACGTTAGAGGATGTGTTGGCCAGGCGCACGCGCATCATGCTGGAGGATGCAGAGCGAGGCGCAGGCGTTGCTCCGGAGGTAGCCGCCCTGATGGCGCGTGAGCTTGGCTGGTCCAGCGAGGATACGCATGCCCAGGTGGAACAGTATCGCGCGCTGGTGAATCATCAGCTCGAGGCCGAGGGCCTGCGGCGGGTGCAAGGAGACTCTGTTAAAAAGAATTGACATAAGGGATAAGGTATTTTGCACCCCGAGATGAACGCCGGGCGTCTCCCAGGCTCTCTACGGTAATTCGCTTCCCGTACTGGTCTTGTTGACCTGCGGTGAGTCCTCATGCCTTTTTTGCACCCTTTCGCTTCGTCGTTCTTCAGCGTAGCCAGTAGGGTATCCAGCTTGCGCTCTATCTGTTGCAGCCGTTTTTCCAGGCGGCCATCTCCAGCTTTGCTCGTTTCTGCCTGTGCAAAACGCTCCTTAAGACCTTCAAGCGCTGTGGTGGCTACTTATGATAACCGCCGCCAAAATAAGCCTTTGAGAACAACTTACTGCGTTTCTTGCTCCTTGCCGATTCCCCAGAGGGAGAGTAGAATCGAAATGCATGTACCTACTCATCTTCAAAAGGGGAATCGTACACCATGTATAGTATTGTCACCTTCATCAAGCGATTGATAAGCATCTGCTTTCAGTCGCTCCAACACTGCTTCGTCGACTGGACCAAACCATCCAACACCTCTCTTACGTTGGGAACCGTGACTGACCTCGCCAGAACGAAGTCCGAA
>WNFB01008305.1_pt1 | contig 18692 bp, 19 predicted proteins | sample 5400501 | NCBI WGS metagenome assembly WNFB01 (sample SAMN13153341, study PRJNA577476) | soil metagenome | isolation source: 200 cm saprolite under Douglas fir tree site 2 hole 1 | place: USA:California | collected 2015-04-18 | reverse complement strand
GACGGTGCGGAAACGCAAAAACACCCCTCCCTCAGGATTACAAGAAAACCCCCTTCTGGCGTATTGTCTGTTCGCCTACGTTCTTCTAGGGAAAACCGGGCACCCACTGTGGTGTCCGCATCAGCACCCCGAAAGGGGGAAGGGGCGCAGGCAAAGAATGGGTCAAGGGTTTGCGCTTCCACAGGGGTAGGGCGCGTAAGCTCAAAAAAGGAGGAGTAAGATGCGTAAGATAGGTATTACCTTAGGCCATAAGAATATTCAGAATACCCGCATCTATGCGCAAATCACCACCAGTTTGCGCCAAGAGGTGTTTGCCAAACTGGAGCGCCATCCCAAGATTGTCCGGGTGGCGTAGGGTGCCAGCTGTCGGGTGGTGTGAATGTCTCCGGTCAGAACTAATAAGATTCTTGGAGAAGTGGCCCCACCTTCGAAACGTGAGGACCGGGACGTGCTCCAAGGGTGGGGAATTGACATAGACCGCGGCGAGCGCTAGCCAAGCGGTTCAATGTGTGACGAGCCAGTCCAGATACTCGTCCCGCCCCTTTTCCGCGGCCTTCAGGATCTGGTGTACCGCCTGCGCGCGTCTGCTCATCGGACGATCGACCGGGAAACGGGCACAGTCGTTGATGAGTGCCGAAGCCTTGCCGAGCAAATCCATGGTCGATTTGCGAGTTGCTCCTGTCGGAAACGATCCGCGATCGCTTCCGTAGTTTGCATAGTCGTCGCAGAGATTGGCGAAACGATCTTCGCAGGGATCGCGAAACCAGCCTCCCAATCCCAACCGACCTTTCCCAGCTTGCTGGCCGGGAGGACAAGGCCGCCGCCGAGGAGGAGCAGTGCAAGCGGAAGCAGCGCCAAGCCGATAGCGCCGGCGGTGCTTCCCCCAGCAGCCGCTACTTCGGCAGTTTCGCTCAGACCTAGAGCGTCCTTGATGACAAGCCACGTCCATGTGCCTTGCCTCGCCGCCCACTCCAGCAAGAGCTGCGCTACAAACTCGGCATATCCGGCCGCGGCAAACGCACCAGTCCATATACCGATCAGTATGGCTTTGATTTGCTCGAACGTTTTGGGATCCAGCACCTTCTCCAACTTATTCAGAGAGCTTTCGTTCTCTGCGCCGACCGGGCCAGAAGAACCGATTTGTCTCTAGCAAGCAGGAAAAGGGAAGTTATTCTTGGACCTTGTTCTCCTGCCGTGGAGCTGCGATTCTCTCGTCCAGGTCGCCACCGCTCCCTAATGGCGTGCCCGCCCGCTTACCCTGGTTAGTTCCACTCGTAGAACGTGCCGCTCAAAGATTGGGTCGCCAACTCCAAGTCACCCTCCGAGGCAAAGGTGCGCCCATCCACGTAGTTGATGCCCCGGATGCGCCATTTGTGTTTTCCCACCGTTTCCCACGTCCCTTCGCCGCTGCCCGGGAGAATCTTGCCGTCGTCCATGAACGCGGCCGCGCGAAAGCTCACCTTCCCGCTCGTTGCGCCGGGCTCGCCCGTGACCGTCATAGTCCCTTGCACCGTCCCAAAGCCCGTCACCGTCCCGTGTAGATTGAGCTGCACGCTCGTCTCGCCATAAGTGGTGGAAGTGACTTTATACGAAAATTCGCCAATCGCTTTGCCTACAGCCATGGCAGGCCTCCTTGTTCTGGGCCGTGCGGTCGCGGCCCGGTTAGGGTGGCGGGCGGGTCACCCGCTGCTATATCACGTCCGCCATAGAAAGAAACTCAGCAGTTGCGAACGTTCCCAAATTGGTTCGTTGGATTTTACGAGGTGTCGGTGCTACGGCATGCCCTAATCGGAAACAGAAAGATCCAATAGCATATCAAATTGACCTGTAAAAACCGATCCCTTTCTCATATGTCCGATAAAGCCCAGGTATGTCAAACTCCCGGCGTGATTTTGCTGGGCTTTTTTACCCCGCTCTCACACCCTGTCAAAATCCTAGAAAAGAGCCACTTGCAAGCATCTCTGCTAGCACTCCAAGAGAGTCACTCGCTCCGCCATGCGTGCGGCTTTGCGCTGGCCGATCAAGGCGCAGACACGCGGCTGATTCGGGACTATCTCGGACACCAGTACATTCAGCATACCGTCAGATACACGGCGACCAACCCGGCACGGTTTGAAAGGCTGTGGTGGTAATGCCTGTGCCTCTTTCAAGGTCTCCGCCTTTTCAGCAGGTGGAGAGGCTGTTAAAAAAATTGATGAATCGGGAATAGGCACGCATTATGAACGGTTTGTTTTTACCACGTTGTGATGATGAATGGATGGGGTACAGAAGAATCCGAGACAGGGCGAACTACAGTCTCTGTAAGGCCTCTCTTGAAGACCTCTGGCAGACCTATCACCCTTATGCGGACCCGAATTTTCGGGAAGAAATCCGAAAATCACCAGAAGATTTTCATCAGCGTTTTTGGGAAATGTATCTTGGATGTGAGTTGCTGAGGCAGGTTATCTTTGAAGAAGAAGAGTTCCAGCAAAGGGCCAGATATTTGTATAGAGCATGGGGAGAATAAGATTTGGGTGGAGGCTGTGGCTCCCACCAGAGGGGATAAAGACAAGCAAAGTTCAGTGGCAGAAATGGAATATGAAGAACTGCAGTTTGACCCTAAGACAGGCGAGGCATGTCCTTTTACAGGACCTGGGTATGTTCTCGATGAAGGAAAAACCAAATTACGATATTTGAGTGTCATCGGAAAAAAGAACGACACCATACGGAGGTGGATTGGTGAAAAAATTATCTTACCAACACATCCTGTGATTATTGCTGTCAATTCCGCCAATATCCCCGAGGACGATAGCAGCGATATGCCTATCATCAAAAAAGCCTGTTTCGGTCTGGGCGACCATATCATTCGTTTCCGACGTAATAGCGAAACCAATACCGTCGAAACATCAGGATCCAGCTATGCAAATGCGCCTACAGTTAGCAAGATTTCTGTTGAGTCAGCGTCTGAAGTGGCTATCGAATCGGATATTTTCCGACAAAACAAATATCCCCATATCAGTGCGCTTGTGTTTAGCTATGCACGAGTGGGCACCAACCCGTTTGATGGGGAATTGCATGTAATTCACAATCCCTTTGCCAGAAATCCTCTACCACGTAATTTTCTGCCGCACGTGAAAGATTGCTGGTTAGAAAATATCATGTATGACAGCGGCAAAATTGTAGGTGCCACCATTGTCGAGGTTGACCGAACCGAGAAAGACGAAGCTGGGCAGTTATAGCCGATTTTCATAGGCGCATTTTCGGACTGATTTCCCGGACGTGCAAGTGGTTATTTCTATTGGCGTTCCCATTTGTCCGGAAACTTAGGAAAAACCGGTGCGCCAGGCCAAGCTTGGCCTGAAGGGAGAGGAGAATATCATGTCCCCTTGAAATTCAGGAATGGAATCCAGCGGGTGCAACTCCCGCCCCGTGAATGCTTAACCCGCAAACGGGAAGCGAGTCTTGTGCGGCGTGGGGTGACTCACGACGTAAAGCGTAGACAGCGGGTACGTGGGCCGCGTGATCGAGCCTCGAAAGCCTATACCTGTGGGGCCGACGGTGTCGGAAAACCGGAAGGCAATATTACTCTGTCCGTTATGGTGAGGGCCGGGTGACCCACCGGGGTCCAAGAGCGGGGCACATGTACATGAGGGGTTCCCCAGGAACCTGGGAGACCTCGGTCTTTCCTAGGCCACACTCCGGGTCGGTTCCCCCGGTGACCAAGGACCAGGCCGCGCGCAGGTCAGAGCTGCACCCGCGCGTGGAGCGAACGAAGCAGTTCGGCAGGGGTACGGTCGCCCAAGTCCACCGAGGGCGGTCGGAAGAAGGCTGAGGAGTCGGAGTCCTCTACAGTACCGAGGAAGCCGGGGAAGTCGCTCCAGGCGACCCGGTGGAGGGAAGGGGGGACCAGCAACACAGAACCAGTGGAGGGACAGATGGCCGGAACTTTGAGTCCGATCCCCGTCTCAACGAAACTTCACCGGATAGCGACTATGGCCAAGGAAGTATCCGGGCGCGTGTTGACCACACTCGCGCATCACATAGACGTGCCGTTCTTGCACGAAGCGTATCGACGCACGCGCAAAGATGGAGCCGTGGGAGTAGATGGCCAGACCGCAGCGGCCTATGCAGAGCACCTGGAGGAGAACTTGACGACTCTGCTGGAGCGCTTCAAGTCGGGCACCTACCACGCGCCGCCAGTACGACGGGCATACATTCCCAAAGTGGGAAGTCCTACAAGCCGCCCGATTGGAGTGCCGACCTTTGAGGATAAAGTGCTCCAACGCGCGGTCGCGATGGTGATGGAGGCCGTGTACGAGCAAGACTTCTTGGACTGCTCGTATGGGTTTCGGCCCAAGCGGTCCCCACATCAGGCGCTCGACGCGATCTGGCACACGCTTATGGACATGCGTGAGAGTTGTTGGGTGATCAAGATCGATATCCAACAGTGCTTTGACACCGTGGATCACCAGCACTTACGGAGCTTCTTAGACCACCGGATACGTGACGGCGTGGTGCGCCGCACGATCGACAAATGGCTAAAGGCAGGCGTACTGGAAGAAGGGCGCATCACGCACCCCGAAGCTGGCACGCCGCAGGGCTCAGGCATCTCCCCGCTACTCATGAATGTGTTTATGCACCATGTGCTTGACCTCTGGGTCGAGCACGTAGTGAAACCACACTGTGAAGGCAGGGTCGCACTGTATCGTTTCGCCGATGATGGTGCGCCACGAACGCACGAAAGGAGGTTCGATGTAGAACTAACCTAGAGTGCGGTGCTGTGCCAGAGATGGAGGGAGGTCCTCCGGAGTCGGTCTGCAGGGGCAGACTCCAAACCACCTTAAGCTGCTGCGGCCAAAAGCCGTGGTGGTGAGCGTTAAGGAAAAGGCAGGATTAACCTGTCAGGTAGGGCGTACGGAGACGAACACCCGTGAACCCCTGAGAAAGTGTCGAAAGCGTAGGGACGATGTCAAAACCGGGGGGGAGTCGTTAACCCGGGAAGAGCTCAGCGGGGACCTGCTTACTGGCTGAGCGGCATCCGGCATGGAGGGGGCGTGACCGTACGACAGGCTCGGGCATGGAACGTGGGAACCTCGGGCTTCGATGCGAAGGGAGAATGCCAAGTGGTGGTCCCACGAGGCAGAGAGTACCGATACGAGGCCCAGGGACGGACCACCCCGTAGTAGCGAGGAAACTTCTGTAATGGGAGGGGAGCGAAGGGGGTGGGTTATCCAGTTGACGGCAGCGACCAACCAGCAATGGGAGGAGTCAATGACATCAACAAAGCCGTTCAGTATTGCCAAACAGGCAGTGTGGGAGGCATACAAACAAGTAAAAGCGAAGCACGGCGCGGCAGGCGTGGACGCCGAGTCGATAGAGGAATTTGAGGGCAACCTCAAGGATAACCTCTACAAGCTCTGGAACCGGCTGTCCTCGGGCAGCTACTTTCCCCCGCCGGTCAAGGTGGTGTCGATCGCCAAGAAAGACGGAGGCCAGAGGCAACTCGGAATCCCGACTGTGGCCGATCGCATCGCGCAAACGGTGGTGCAACGGGCCCTGGAGCCCCTCGTGGAGCCGTATTTTCACGCGGACTCCTATGGGTACCGGCCGGGGAAGTCGGCCCACCAGGCCCTGGCCGTCACGCGGCAACGCTGTTGGCGGTATGACTGGGTGGTGAAGTTCGACATCAAGGGCGCGTTCGATAATCTCTCGCACACGCTCATCTTGAAGGCCCTGCGGCATCACACGGACTGCAAGTGGATTCTACTCTACATCGAGCGCTGGCTGACCGCCCCGCTTCACCATGAAGACGGGCGGCTGGAAGCCCGGACGAAAGGCACCGCCCAAGGCGGGGTCGTGAGTCCAGTACTGCTGAATCTCGTCTTGCACTACGTGTTTGACCGCTGGATGCAGCACCACTATCCGCAGCATCCCTTTGAAAGATATGCGGACGATGGGCTCACGCACTGCCAGACCGAAGCGCACGCGGGCGCCTTGAAAGAGGCACTCGTCGCGCGGTTTGCGGAGTGTGGCTTGGAACTGCACCCGGACAAGACCCGGATTGTGTACTGCAAGGACGACGACCGGCGGGGAGAGTATGCCCACACGAAGTTTGACTTCTTGGGGTATACCTTCCAAGCCCGCCGGTCGAAGAATCGATGGGGGAAGTACTTCATCAACTTCAGTCCGGCCGTGAGCAACACCGCCGCGAAAGCGATGCGGCAGAAGACCCGGAGGTGGGGACTTCACCGGCGCAGTGACAAGTCACTGGAAGACGAGCGCATCAAAAAGTCGGGGATTACGCAGCCAGAGCAATTTCCTCCACTTGAAAATCCGGATACCAGCGGCGGAAAGATGAAGCTAACTCGTTGTTCAGTGCCTTGACGCGAGTCTGCAGCAGCAAGTGTGCCCCGCGCTTAGTCCACTGCATCGATTGCCGCTTCACAAAGCGTTTGCTGAGCACGAAGTTGACGGTCGACTCTACGAACGCCGTCGAAATCGTCTCTCCACACCGATACCGCCGGCCATAGTTGGGAAGGAAGCTACGGTTCTTCTCAAGGTAGGTGCGGAACTCCTCCAGTGCTTTCTCCAACTGCCGGAACCGCGGGTAGGTGGCGGCAAAGTTGTCCATCAATCTCCTGAAGTCACCGAGCCGCTCTAACGCCTTGTCCATCTTGCCATGCCACAGCGACCACTTCACACTTTCCAACTTCTTCTGCATGACCGCTCCCACTGCCTGATCCAGACGGATCAACCCTTTGACGTACTGCCCAAGTACAGTCACGCGCATCGTGAGATGAAACCAGTCGATCAGATGCTCCGCTTCGGGATGGAGTTGCAGAGGGAGGTGGCGCACCGTCTCGCCTCCATCGGACAAGAAGGTGAGCGGCTGATGGTCTTGCACGCCTTGCGACTGCAGTACCTGACACAGCCGGTGTTTAGGTTTGGTATCGTAGGTCTGGACAAAGCCAAAGCATTTGGCGGGCTGGTCAGACGGCACCGACTTGCCGACAATGACTTCGAAGTGGCGCTGCTTCTGGTCCCAGTCGCGGACATACCCACCATCGAGACCAACCGCTATGGGCCCTTGGAGGTGGGGCGACAAGCCACCGCCACGGCGACAACCGTCAATAAAGACTCCCTGTTCTTCTCCCAACTCTTCTTCGCAGCGTTGGGCCACCGCCAGAGTATGATTCTGGACCGTAGTCGCGTTCAACGTCTCGTCCACCGGGAGAAACTCCTTCAGGACTCGAACCGTCAGTCCATAGGAAACCAACGAAGCCCATTTGGTTTCCATGAAGAGGAGTTCGGGCGTCGTCGCTGCGGTGAGGAGTGCCGTCAGGGGCCGGAACGTGGTCGTCGGGCGGGCCTGACACCGGCAGTGGTAGAGCCGCGGACTGGCGAGGCTCACCGTCCCAAAGAGGGTGCGCACGGTGCGGGTTGTGTGTTCCTTGACCTGGCGGCGCAGGCCGCAGGCCTGACACTGGGCGCGAGCGGCCAGGTAGGCTGCAGCCTGGTGTTCGACCATGCGGTGCTGGAGCTGGGTGAGGAGCTGCTTGGCTTCGGCGAGGGTTAACCCGAGCTGTTCAATGCCTTGATAGTCCTTCTCCAGCACGGCCACCTCGTACAACGTTTCTGCTTGACCCTCCTCCATACAGACTACCAGTTGCACCCTGAACTTCATGGGGGACTCCTTCACTCTGGGAAATGCAAATCCTGTGACGTATTCCCCCCAGAAAGAAAACCTCCCCCGGGTTTTTGATGGCCTCCCCGCAAACTTGGTGAGGCTGAGAACGTCGCCTTCACCATCTTTTCCAAGCTGGTGGCCGCGACAATCACCGTTATCCTCTTTGTTGTCCCCGCGCGGCTGTCCACTTCTTTTGACTGTGCGGCAGTCCGAGCATCCCCAGTATCCGGGGTTGCAGCACTATAGTGCTGCAACCCCATTAAGCACGAAAATTTGGAAACAGTTTATAACCAAGTAACGTTATAACGTTCCTTCTCCTTTAGTAAAACAACATCAGACTATGATTTGCTAATATGTTGTTAATTCTCCTTTTATCGTAAGTATCTATTTAGAGAACAAATTTTGGGGCGGAAGAAAGAATTAGCAGCGAGTAAGGGTCCTCGTTAAAATTCACTCCGTGCTCACCAAATCTGTAGACTTTGGGAAATATCGTACATTGGGACCTCGTGTTCCTTCCCGGCGCAGGAATCCCTGTGGTCCCGACCATGCTTTGAGATATCGTGAGACCTCCACTCGCGCTGTTGGCGATTCTCCCAGTCCCAACAGTTCTCGACATTTCTGAGGAGTGATTGATCCGTGATTGCTCACGAACTCCCTCACCATTTCGCGGTAGCGAATCGGATCAACTCCTTTAGTCTTGGTGTATGCCGTCTTACCTAACAATTCCTGGGAGACTGCCTTATTCAGATGGTACGTCGCGGCTCTCGTCATCCCCCGCCGCTCCAGGATGCCGGTCTTGGGTTGCGCTAGCTGATCAAGAACACCGCGCGCGGCATCCCATGGTATCTGTAACAGCTCAGCGGCCGATGCAGTATCGATAAACGCGTGTTCTCTGAGGTATGTCATGACGAGCAAGCCATCGAGGTCAATGGTTCGCCCTTGGTCACGCCACTTTGCTACCAGCACCGCCATCCGCTCGTCGAAGCTCCCGTCAAAAAGCCGAAGGGTGACGCGCGTTCCGTCTGTCTCATACTGTGGAATGCGCTTGCCGAACGAGAGCATCGGAATAAAGATACGACGACGACCAATCCCAGCGCGTTCGACCAATCGCAGCTTCTCAAACGCCTCCGCAAGCGTCCGATTGCGGCTGATTGGCTCATGCCGCAAGATGTTGCGTGGTGTAATGTCCGCCAGAAATCCCCCCGGACTCGTCACCACCAACTCTCGGTGGGTGTGGCGGATCAAAACCTCACCGGAGTTGCTGTAGTCACGGTGCGTTACGGCGTTTAATACCGCTTCACGGACCACCTCAATGGGATAGGCCGGAGCGCGAAGCTTGAACAGCCCCACGCTAATCTCTTGCTCTGGATTCGCTGGGCCGGTAAACGTCTGCTCGATCCGCTCTAAGACATTCAAGAGTCCGACACGGTAGGAATCATTGCGCAACACCTGAGTTTCCGACGCTTCATAGACGTAGTGGACCTGGTGTTGGGGGCAGAGTTCCGACAGCCGCTGCTCTCGCCCAAAGAGTAAAAATCCCGTATGGGTGACTTTCCCCAGGCGGATCGCTCCTACCCCAACCAAGAACCCCTGATCATCGAGTTTCAGTAGTTCCGATGCCGGATTGATTCTGTGTAAGACGTTGCGTGCACGGGCGATTTCTACAGGATCAAGGTCTTCCAACCGGACATCTTCAGCCGGCTGCCCGCTCCAATCAACGGCGCCGGTCGAGATCTGCATCTGAGCGAATCCCTGCGAGTCCAATGGCATGCAGTTCTTGCCAACTCGCTTCTTGAAGAGCCCTTGAGCTGTGCCGTAAGGAGGGCTGCTTCCCTTCGGTACCCGCACGAGTAGAAGCTTTCCAGTCCCTTCAGGGATAGTAAGTTCCTCGACTTCAACCGTCAAATTCGGTCGTGTGGCATCGAAAATCCCACGTCGCCACGTGTCCAAATTATAACCGGAAGCACCATGGACGGCCGCAGCGCGGCCACGAGCACGATCAGCCACTCCAAACACGATGACGCCACCCTCGGCGTTGGCGAAGCAGACCGCATACTCGATGGCGATCTTCATATCATCCCTGGGATTGTTCCAGGGCTTAAAGTCGAGCCATTGAGTTTCTAAGTCATCCGCCACGCTGGCGTCCATTTGGTCCAGCAACGCAAGTATGTCCGCATTCGTCGGTATGGTCATGAGCGATATTATCTTACTGCGTAGTGCTGAAGCGGGCGAACAGACAATCGCTCCCAGAAATAGAAGGTACTCAGTGTTTGTGGGGTGTTCTTGTGCTGATGCGTTATCTTCTGGATATTTATTATACCATTTCCATCAAGTAACGTTATAACGTTCTCACTCGAGATCGGGATGGTTGGCGAAATACTCCTCTAGAATCTCCGCCCACATATCCTTTTCTTTGATGCGCCGTTGGAGCGCGTGCATTTTTACGCGAAAGAAGTATTCTTCAGGCACCTCAATCGTTTTCCGCGTCGTTGGCCTGCCTTGGGGTCGTGCACGCAGCATTTCGGTCCCCGGTCGCGGTGATCGCAGGTCAGGAACGACACTATGGGCCCGCGCCCGAGCGTCGCGAGTGTCGTATTCAGAAGATGTAGGAGAGTGTGCTTCATCTGGCTCCCCGGCAGGTGCGGTACGCGGAAGACTCATGGGTTGTGACGTTGGCTGTCCCGGTCGATGCGTAAGCTTGAAAGACTTCTTCATGCCGCTTGTCCTTTTTTCATCTGTTTCTGCAGTTCCGCAAAAAATGCAGTCATGTCAGCCGCGGCCTTTCCTTTCGGTTGATATTCGACCACTGCCTGGCCTTGCCATAATGCCTCAGGAAACGCGACGTAGGAGTGTAGGTAGCTCGTGAAGACAGGAAACTCCCACGTGGCGATCTGCTCCCGGGCGGCGTGACTAATAGCCGTGCCTTCTTGAAGTTGGTTCATCAAAATACCGCCGTACAAATTATCCCGCTGGGTCATGTCCGCCTGTGCGAGGTCAATGAATTGCGCCGTCGCGTCAAGATCGGCTTTTGAGGGGCGTGCGGGGACGACGAGCCAGTCTGCGGAGGCGATCGAGGCGCGGGCATGTTCCGTGAGTCGGGCACCGCCATCAATAATGATGATCTGCCATTTCTGACGTAACACGTCGGCATCCTTCCGCAGATTACGAGCCGGAAGGCTGAAAGAGTGCACACGTGGAAGATGATCCGGGCGATCAGCACACCAATTCAAAGCGGAATGTTGCTCGGGATCGGCATCTACCAACAGCACCTCCTGTCCTTCCGCAGCGAAGAGTGCCGCCAGATTGGTCGCAATTGTCGTTTTTCCACACCCGCCTTTTTGGTTCACCACCGCGATAATCATTGCATCCTCGTGTCATCCAAGGTTTATTATAACGTTATAACGTTTCATCGTTTGTGCATTATGACGTGTTAATCGCGGCCGGTCAACTGTTCTTTGTCTTCATCCATATGGAACTCCGGAATTTTACTCTCTAAAAAGCTTGGGTCGTTTAATTAACGGCGGCGTTACAGAACTGTGCATTGTATGTTGTCGCAAGAGCGCCGATCGATTAAGTTCAATGTGGAAGGTAAAACCCTTACCGACACGAACAATGGGAACGGCAACACATGGAGACTATTGATCTGCATGGTCTGTCGGAGAAAGCCCATCTCATTATAGAGATACTGTTGGCTAACTTGAAATTTAACTATTTTGTTTCCACCTGGCCGGTCAATATGCTCAGTCAGGAGATGAGTTGCCCCACTGAAGCTTGGTTTTCGGGCTGTTCGCGGTTGTTCTCTCCCACTCAGAGTAGTTAGCCAACAGTATCTTATAGAGTTCGTGGACTATCTGCGACAACGGAAGAGGTAAGCTGCCCAAGGTCCCTCTCAAATCCCCAGCGCAGAGAGTGATACGATCACCGTGGCGCGGAGTCCCTTTGCAGCTTGGCCATTGGCTGCGAAGGAATTACTGAGTCGCGAAGAGATATATGACCACCTCTGATTGGGCCATGCTGGACGCCAATTACACTAACGAGGGCAATGGCCCGTGGGCTGAGTGGCTGGTCCAAGGCCCAGCCGCTCCCGGTTTGCTATCCGTAGAGGTGGGAAAAGAGATGCTGATACCGCTCATGCCGTTCCACGCCGAAGACTTCCCGAAAGACCAACTCATCGACCTTATCCCGCAGCACTTCATCGGCAAAGGCACTGGGATCCCCATCCGTTTTTTCGGAGAGCCATTCCACCGCTTCCTCCGTCAGGTCGTTCAAATGCTCGGGGCTGAGGCTGCGCTTACAGGTCAGAAAGAGTTCCCGGTCTTCGGGGCTAAAGGCATCGAACACGGGCGGCTTCGTCATTGCAAATGGGGTGGGGGAGAGCCCATCGGAGGATCGTTTCCGCGGGAGAAATGTCGGTCGGTGGCGCAGCTGGGACAGCAAATGCACGGTGAACGTCGTGGCCCCGTGACTTTGCCACACGGTCTTGACCAACTGCTTCTGCTTGAGCCCCTTCAGCGCCCGCTGGAGGGTACGCAGCGACAGCCCACATTGGGTGGCTAAATCCTCATACCGGCACTTGGTGAACGGACTGCGCCGCGCGTGCGAGAGACGAAACAGCCGGAGGTAGAGCACTTGCTCGGCGGGGGCGAGATGCGGGAGCACGTCATCGGCCAGTTCACAAAACGCGCGCAGGACCTCGGCCCAGGACCCGTCTAACTGCTCGTGATCATGTTCATTTTCTCCCACGACCCCACCTCCACTTTTCCCCTGCCATTTTGACATGGCAGTATGGCAGAAAACACATCACCGTGCAAAACGAACGGATACCCTGGATAAAGGGGATTATCCAGGGTATACTCCGTGTGAGTGGATGTGGTGGCGATGGAGCAAAATTCTCTCATTACGCAGAATCTGCGTTCTTTAACCCCTGCGGAATTCTACGATCTCTCTGACATTCCTCCCGAACTGGAATGGTTTGGCAATCTGGATAACAAAAACACCCGGAAAGCCTACGAGCGGGATGTCAAAGAGTTTCTCGCCTTTGTGGGGCTCGGCGGCCCTGGCGAGCTGCGCCGGGTGTCGCGAGCGCATGTGATTGCCTGGCGAAAGAATCTGGAGGGCAGGCGCTGCGCCGGCTCCACTATTCGCCGGAAACTTGCCGCCCTCTCGTCGTTGTTCAAGAAGCTGTCCGAAGACAATGCCGTCTTGCTCAATCCTGTCGATGGGGTGAAACGGCCGAAGATGACGACTCAGGAAGGGGCGACGCCCGCGCTCAGTGATGAGCAGACCCGGATGCTGTTAGAAGCGCCCCCGAAGGACACGCTGAAGGGGAAACGGGACCGGGCGCTGCTCTCGACGTTGGCACATCATGCACTGAGACGAGAGGAGCTGTGTAAGCTGAAAGTCGGGGATCTGCAGATGCGCTTGGGCGTGCTGCATCTGCGGGTGGAAGGGAAGGGGAGTAAGGTGCGCTATGTGCCGGTCCATCCCGAAACGCAGCGGTTGATTGGGGAGTACCTGGAGGTCTGTGGGCACGGAGACGAGCTGGAAGGGCCGTTGTTTCGCCCGGTGCGCAATTATGTGACCGGGCAGTTGAACAAACCGCTGCATCCGGAATCGGTGCTCCAGGAAGTGGTGCTCCGGTATGGCCGGGCGGTGGGGATTACGGATGTCGTCCGGGGGTTTTGTGTGCACTCGCTGCGCGCGACGGCGGCGACCAATGCCTTGCAGAACGGGGCGGACATTGCCAAAGTGCAGGAATGGATGGGCCATGCCAATGTCTCTACCACGCGGTTGTATGATCATCGCCAAAATCGGCCCGAGGACAGTCCGACGTTTCGGACGCGCTACTGAGGCAGTCGAGTGTGCCAGGCTGGGAAACCGCAGGGGCCAAAAGCGCGTCTTTCCCGCAAAAACAAGCGCAGATCCCCGCATCATGGCTGTTCACAGACAAGCCGGAGTCTAACGTCAATGCCGCAGAGCAAAACCTTGGGGTCGGTGCAACAGGCGATGGAGCGCGCCCTGCGGCCTGGGGCCTTTATCACGGACCAGGCGTGTGTCTCCTTCGTGCAACATCTGGACAGGGTGGCCACGCAGATTGAGCCGCTCCTCGCGCGGGGCGAGGCGGTAGGCGCCGTTGCTCTCTATGAGCTGTTCCTGGCCGCGTGCCACGAGAAGGCGGAGGAAGTCGACGACTCCAGTGGGCAGTTCGGGCAGTTTGTTGAGGAACTGTACTGCGGGTGGATCACAGCGCGGGAGGCGGCTGGGGCGGACCCCGCCGAGACAGCGTCAACCCTGCTGGCCTGGATGGAGGAGGACCCGTACGGGTTCTGTTATCACCTGGAGCGCCGCGCCGTGAACGTCTTCACCCCGCACGGTCTAGCGGTGTTCGAGCAGACCGTGCGCAGGCGGGTCGAAGCCGGAGCCGACCGCACGAGTCCCGCTCCAGCTAGACGCGACGCAGCCTACGCCCAGTGGCGAGGGGTCGAGATTCTGAAGACGATCTACGCCGCGCAAGGGAACCTCGAGGCGTACCGTGACATCTGCTCCCGGGGCGAGCTCACCCCGGCCGATTGTGAGATCATCGCCACCCTCTATCAGCAGTGCGGTGCACCGGAGGAAGCGTTGGGCTGGGTGGACCGTGGCCTGGCGCTAGAGGCGGAGCATCAATGGGGGATGGAGTCGAGTGGGCGGCTCCCCGATCTGCGCCGTGACGTGCTCAGGAGGCTCGGTCGGGAGGAGGAAGCACTGGCCTCGGCGTGGGAGGAGTTTCAGGCGCACCCCTCGACCTGGACGTATACCACCCTGATGCGCTTCGTCCCTGCGGCGGAGCGAGAGCGCTGGCACGCGCAGGCAATGGCGGCGACGTACGCAGGCGACTTGGATGCTGTCCTGCCGCTGTGGCTGGAGACCAAGGAGGTCGACCGACTCCTGGCGCGGCTGCGTCACACCGACGACGGGGAGCTGGAGGCGCTGGGGCATCACACGATGGAGCCGGTGGCCACATACCTGGCTCCCTCACACCCTGATCTCGCAGCGAGACTCTACCGTGCCTTGGGCCTCCGTATCCTGACCGCCAAGAAGAGCAAGTACTATGCTGCCGCTATCGCCCACTTTGCGCAGGCCAAGGACTGCTATATGCGGGCGGGCCGCGAAGAGGAGTGGCAAGTGCTGGTAACTGCAGTGCGTTGGGCCCACGGGCGCAAGTATGGGTTCATGCCGGGATTCGAGCGTGTGGTGGAAGGACAACCACGGCCGCCGCAGGAGTCGTTCCTGGCCCGTGCCCAGCGGCGCTGGAGCCGACAGGGGCACGACTGAGTGGACACTCCGAGGCGAGGCACACCGTCAGCAGAAGAGCCAGGGGCAGCGCAGTACACCCCTCGGTGTCTGGTGTGACGGGCACGATGACTGCCGCGGTGATCAAGGAGAACACAAGGCCAGGCTGGGCATGCAATGTCGAGCGTGAAAAAATTATGTCTTGTTCAAGCTGATTGACGCTGACAAAAAGGGATTGTCCGCCGATGGAGGGCGCTTCTCCGCACATGGCACGAAAAAGTCCTTAGGGGGGTTTTGTCTTGTTGGATCAAAAACACTATGTTTTTCTGCAGCTCAGGTGAAATGAACAACGGGACAAAACGTTGAGACAAATCAGTAAGGAAATAGATGGTAGTGGGAGTGCATCAACAGGTCGGGGGATAGGGAAACACCTGGGCTCGAAAAACCGGAAGATAGCTGGTGCCGCCTAGAACACCGAACGGTTTGAAACGCGTGTCACTTTGAGGAGTTGGCCTGTCACAATGGACACGGGATAGTTTCCCTGCTTTGCTGGACACCACAAGCAACCAGCGACGAGCGAAGGGAGACACACCATGGCGATGGCACGTTGGAATCCCCGCCAGACCTACACCAAGGCTGAAGAATGGATCATGCGCCGCCTGGGCCGCACGCGCAGACTGTTTGCCTTTTTGCGGGTGCAGCGGCACGAACTGTTCGACGACGCTTTCCAGGCGGAACTGGAGAGCATGTATCGGGAGACGGGCGCGGGCAAGGCGCCCGTGCCGCCCGCCTTGTTGGCCATGGTCACGTTGTTGCAGGCCTATCTGGGAGTCTCGGATGCCGAGGCGGTGGAGTTGAGCGTAATGGATCGGCGCTGGCAACTCGTGCTGGATTGTTTGGACGCCACCGAGCCGCCGTTTTCGCAAGGGGTCTTGGGCGAGTTTCGGGCGCGGCTGATCCGTACGGAGATGGAGCGGCGGCTGCTGGAGCGGACGGTAACGCTGGCGCGGCAGAGCAAGGGGTTTGATACGCGTAAGCTGCCCAAAACTCTGCGCGTAGCATTTGACGCGAGTGCGCTGGAAGGAGCCGGACGGGTGGAAGACACGATCAATTTGTTGGGGCATGCGGCCCGCAAAGTCGTCATAGGTGTGGCGCTGTTGCTGGGCTGCACGGCGGAGGCGGTCGCCCGGCAGGCGGGCATTCCGGTGGTGCTGGCCCCGAGTGTGAAGGCGGGACTGGACGTCGATTGGAGCGATCCCCAGGCCCCAACCGCGGCGCTCCAGCAGTTAGTGGCGCAACTGGGGGCGTTGGAGGCCTGGGTGCAACGTCGACTGCCCGAGGCGCTGACCCACGGGCCGCTGCAGGAGCACGTGGCGACCCTGCACCAAGTGCAGGCCCAGGACCTGGAACCGCAGCCCGGTGGCCAGGGCGTACGCCTGCGCGAAGGCGTAGCCCCCGAGCGGCGCTGCTCGATCGAGGACCCCGAGATGCGCCATGGGCGCAAGAGCAAACACAAGCGGTTCAATGGCTATAAGCGCCATGTGGCGACCGAGTTGGAGGACGACCTGATCCTGGCCTGTGCGCTGACGCCGGCCAACCGGCCTGAAGACGAAGCCGGCGAAGCGCTCAAGGCCGACATTGATTGCCAGGAGTTGGGACCGATCGACGAGTTGTATATTGACCGCGGCTACCTCAGCAGCCCGGTCGTGCCCGCCGTGCTCAAGGCCGGAGGGGCTGTGATCTGTCGGCCCTGGGGGCTGGCCAACGGGGAGTTGTTCAGCAAGCAGGACTTCAAGCTCAATCTGCGGGACAAAACTATTACCTGTCCGCTCGGACACACGGAGGCCTTGCGCCTCGGGACCGTGGTGGAGTTCTCGGCCGCCGCGTGCGATCGCTGCCCCGTGCGGGCGCAGTGCACGACGGCAGCCCCGGGCCGGGGCCGAACGGTCACAATTGGGGAGGACGAGCCCTTCCAGCACCGGTTGCGCCAGCGGGCGGCGACGCGGGCGGGGCGAGCGCAGTTGCGCCAGCGGGTGGAAGTGGAGCATCGCTTGGCGCATCTGGGGGCGCGCCAGGGTCGGCGGGCGCGCTACAAGGGGGTCCGCAAGAACCTCTTCGATGTACGGCGCACGGCGGCGGTGCTGAACCTCCAGACCATGCAGCGGCAGAGCAAAACGCAGGAACTGCGTATGGCGGCGTAATGTCCTCACTTTTAAACCGTTCGGTGTTCTAGGCCGTCGTCGGGCTGATTCAATTCAGCCGGATCGCGGGATAAGCGCTCCTCAGGGGAGAAGTGTGCCTGCCATGCGGCAGGCAGGGAGAAGCCTCTAACTTTTAGACTTTGTCGGATCATCTATTACAGATACTCGACTGTTGTGTTTTGCCATTTCTGGTGTCAATGTGGTACCCTCAGACCCTCTCTCACCACCTGTGTGAAAGGGGAAACGTCTGATGCAGCTTCCTATCGTGGCTCCCGCTCCTATCGTGACCGCCCACGCGGACGTCTTTCGGGATCTCTTTGAGACTCGGTGCCAGTTTCAGCATTTCCAGAATTACTTGACAGGTCTAATCGTCCTGGACCATAAAAGTCTGGCCAATATGACCCGCTGTGTGCTCGAGAGCGCCGACAAAACCAACCTCTCCCGCTTCTTTTCTGAAGCGCCGTGGTTCCAAGACCGCGTCAATGACCGTCGCGTCACGTATCTGCTCCAGCAGACAAAGCAGGTCCGTCATCCGCAGGCCGACTCCGCGCTGATCCTCGATGACACCTTGTGCGAGCATGTGGGCAGTCTGTTCGACTACGTCGATCGCCATTACAATCATGGCGACGATACGTATCCGCTCGCGCACAATCCCGTCACGAGTCATTATGTCAGTGGTCCCGTGCGTTTTCCCGTGGCCCTCCGTGTGTATCGGCGCTATGAAGAGCTCACCCAGGGGGAGGCGTTTGTCCAGAAACACTTTCCTGACCGCCCCATCCCAAAGACCAAGAAGGAACGGGCTCGACTCCATAAGGAAGTTGATCCTCTCTTGTTGGAAGATCCCGCCTTTCAGAAGCTCCATCAACAATTTCGTACGAAAATCGATCTCGGCATCGCCTTATTGGAAGCAGCGGTGCAACACAAAGTCCCGTTTAGCGTCCTCCTGTTTGACAGTTGGTATCTTGCCGAAGAGTTGGTGTCCATGGTCCGCTACCGGAAAAAAGACTGGATCAGCTTGCTGAAAAAGAACCGGAACCTGGAGACCAACAGCTTTGTCCTGCAGGACGCGGTCGGGAAACCCATCCCACTGCCGGGGCCACACATTGCCGTGGAAGACCTGGTGCCGCTTATCCCGCCTACCGCCTACCGGGCCGTGCCGGTGGGGGACACCACCTACTGGACGTTTACCCTGGCCGTGCGCATCGCCGGGCTCGGCAAAGTCCGGCTCGTCGTCAGCTTCAAGAACGCCGAGTTGACGGGCACCTATGCCGTATTGGTGACCAATCGAGTAGACTGGAGTGTGCAACGGATTATCGCCCTGTATTTGCAACGCTGGCCAATCGAAACCTTTTATCAGGACGGCAAAGGGCATCTCGGCTTGGATGAGTATCGCATGCGCAACGCTGAAGCCATTAGACATTATCGGGTTTAACCAGAGCTGACCAAGCTCAGCAAATCGAATGTGGGGAGCGGGTGACGACAACTGACGCGGAGATTGTGCAAGCCGCACGCAATCTCCATGACCCGATCAGAAATGTCGGCTTTGGTCAGGC
>WNFB01002502.1_pt1 | contig 18695 bp, 17 predicted proteins | sample 5400501 | NCBI WGS metagenome assembly WNFB01 (sample SAMN13153341, study PRJNA577476) | soil metagenome | isolation source: 200 cm saprolite under Douglas fir tree site 2 hole 1 | place: USA:California | collected 2015-04-18 | reverse complement strand
GCGATCACGCGGGCACGCAATTGCTGGAGAAAATCCTTGGGAAGCCCATCATATTCCAGCTCAATCAACCGCCCCACAATCGCCGACGAACTGGCGAAGGAAAACACAAACGAGTTCACATAGGCCTCTTTCGCTTCTGCCAGCTCTCTGTCTGTCACCAACTCGGTCCGCATCCGTTCCATGTTTGCGACAAACCGAGTGATGACCTCTTGCGTCGACGGCAACTTCGTCTCTGCACGCATCAGCCAGACGCCTTGATCGTGCACCCCGGAGTTCAAGCGGCTGCCGACCGAGTAGGCCAAGCCCCGCTTGGTCCGCACGTCGTTGAAGAGACGGCTGCGAAAGGAACTGCCCCCCAGAATGTCGTTCGCGATCGCCAACGCCACATAGTCGGGATCCTGCTCTTTGATCGACAGATGACCGACGCGGAGATGCGTTTGCGAGGTCTCCTTGTTCACGAACCGTACAACGGGCTTCGCCATCGGGCTCTGGGGCACGTCGGCAATCGTCAGCACCGGAACCTCGCCTTTTTCCCAATCGCCAAATACTTCGTGCAGCAGGGCCAGCATCGCGGACTTGTCGAAGTCGCCCGTCACCCCCAACATCATGCCGTTCGGATGAATGGTCTTCCGGTGAAAGGCAACCAGATCGTCTCTGGTGAGGCGGGTGATGGACCCGATACTGCTTTCACGCGCCGACGGGTGGTCCGCTCCGTACAGGAGTTTGACGAACTCGCGACTGACGATCGAACCGGAGGTATCTTGCCTGCGGCGAATCCCTTCGATGGCCTGCAACTTGGCCAGTTCAACCCGCGCCGGCTCAAAGGCGGGTGTCTGAATGAGTCCCGCGAAAATCTGGAGCCCCCGCTTCAAGTCCTTGCTCAGCACATCGAGCGACGCGGAACCGGATTGCCGTCCGATCGAGATGCCGACATCCCCGGCGAACTGTTCGAGTTCTTCGTCCACTCGTTCAGCCGACAGACCGCCGCCCCCGCCTGTCCGCATGACAGAACCGGTCAACGAAGCCAGGCCGATCCTCTCTGCCGGATCGAGCCAGCTGCCAGTTCGCATTGTCGCGGTCATGCTGATCAAGGGCAGCTCATGGTCCTCAAGGAAATACACGATCATCCCGTTCTCGAGCACCACGCGATCCGGTTCGGGCGGGATGAACTCAACTGGTTTAAACGTCATCTGCCGCGGGTCGCCCAGTGCAAGGTCTCCAGCACAGGCACCCAGCACCGGGATGGCGACCGCCATGATCATCGAGCACAGAACGAAACCACATCGCTTCACGTTTTGTGTTTCACGTTTCACGCCCCTCATCGCACCACCTCGTGCTGCGGCATCGTCGCGACGTTCTTCTCGCCGGCCTTCTTCACCAACGTGGCCACTGTTCGGTTCGATTTTGTGAAATACTCAGCTGCCACTCGCTGGATATCCGCCGGCGTCACGGCCGCAATTTTGTCCCGAGCCTTTAACGCGTAGCGCCAGTCTCCCGCTACCGTCTGAAAAAGCGCCAATTGAGAAGCGAGACCTCCGTTGGATCGAAGCGCCCGCACCAAATCGGCATCGAGATTATTCAACACTTTCTCAAGCTCCTTGGCAGAGACCGGCTCCGTCTTGAGCCGTTCGAGCTCGGCATAGATGGCTGTTTCGACTTCTGCCGTAGTATGGGGGGCAAGCGGTGTGGCATTGAACACAAATAGGTTCGGAGCACGGACCCCCGGATAGTTCGAATCGGAGTCCACCGAGGCGGCGATCCGTTTCTCTCGGACCAGATTCGCATAGAGCCGGGAGGTGAGTCCGTCGCTTAACACCGCGTCGATCACGTCGAAGACATAGTCGTCTGGATGGCCCAACGCCGGCTTGTGAAACCCGATGGCCATCGACGGTTCGGCATCGAACTCCACCTCCACGCGGCGCTCCCCTCGTTGAGGCGGTTCAATGGTGACGATCGGAGGCTGCGGAGGTGCGGCCGGTATCGTGCCGAACGTCTGCTCGATCAAGGTCATGACGTCCTTCGGATTAATATCGCCCACGATGGCAATCGTCGCATTGCCGGGACCGTAATAGGCTTTGAAGAAGGCTTCGGTATCGGCCGGCGTGAGCGACAGGATGTCCGACTCCCAACCGATCGTCGGAATGCCATACGGATGTGCGCGGAAGGCAGCCGAGGTGAAGGTTTCAAACAACAGCCCGCTGGGGCTGTCGTCATTCCGCATCCGCCGCTCCTCCATGACCACTCCGCGTTCTTTGTAGAATTCGCGGAGGACCGGATGCGCCATTCGATCGGCTTCGAGCGCAGCCCACAGCGGCAGACGATTTGCCGGGAGGCTGATCATATAGCGAGTCAGGTCCTTGCCGGTCGCTGCATTGAGCCCGACCCCCCCGTGGCGTTGGTAGAGTAAGGCCATCTCATTGCCCGCCACGAACTGTCCCGCCTTTTCTTGTAGTTCCGTAAATCGTTTCTGCAGCCCCTCGATGGCTGCCCGATCCTCTGGGCTGGCCGGTCTCTCCTGACTCTTCCGCGCGAGTACTCGTTGCCGCTGCTCCAGCTCGGTTCCCACTCGATACCACTCTTCGAGAATGGGGCGTTCTTTCTCGTAATTCTTCGTCCCGACCGTCCTCGTGCCCTTGAACGCCATATGTTCGTAGAGATGCGCCAGGCCGGTTTGCCCCGCCTGTTCGTTTACTCCCCCGACCCCGGGAGACCACTGGCGTCTGATGCCGTTCGACCATGAGCACTGTCAACCCGTTCGCCAGTTTCTGTTCCACCACACGATCCGCCAGCCCGAACGATGCCGCAAAGAGCAGGCCGAGGTCGAGACTGAGGCTGGCGGCGAGAACGAAGAGAAACATCGTGAAACGTGAAACGTGAAACGTGGCGAGGATTGAAAGCCTTCTGTTGAGGAAGAGATCCCGATGGCTCACAGCAGTCCTCCGTGGCTGACTTCGTTTCACGAGCGACGCTTGAGTCATCATATGAATAGCTCCATGAGTTGTTCCGGTCGTTCGATAAACCAGTCCGGGCGACAGGCTTCCATCTTGGTACGATTTCCCATACCGTACCCGACCGCACAGACACGAATCCCGGCGTTATGCCCGCCGTTGATGTCGTTGGTGCTGTCCCCGACGAGCACGGTCTGTTCTTTCGGCACATTCAATTGTTCCATCACATGCAACAGCATGCCCGGTTCCGGTTTCAATCCAAACCCGCGATCGCCTCCGACGACGTACTGAAAATGATTCGCCCCCAGCCCTTGGAGAATCACGTTTGTGTACTCGCTCGACTTGTTCGTGGCCACAGCCTTCCGCTTACCTGCGAAATGCGTCAGCATCTCTCCAACGCCGGGATAGAACGTCGTCCGATCGAGGCAATGGGCCAAGTACTGGCCCCTGAACACCCGCAACGCCTCGTCGAAGGTGACCCGACTGCCTTCGCCGACCGACAAGCGCAACAATTGTTTTATCCCATCCCCCACAAACCCAAAGATTTCCTCGATTGGCCGCTGCGGCAACCCCAGCTCAGCCAACGTCAGGTTCACCGACGCGGCAATGTCCCATTTGGACTCGATGAGCGTCCCATCTAGATCGAAGATCAACAGCTCGACCGAGGTCTTGCCCATCATTATTTTGCCTTCCGTAACTCGTCCTGCAACGTCCCCAGACGGTCTCGCTTCGCCGGGTCGGTTTCCTTCACCCAGGCTTCGCGCACGAGATTCACCATCCGCTTCTGTCCCACGTGAGGGGGAAGCATCGGCTCGACAATCCTCCATCGATTCTTGACGGCTTTCACGCGAAACCGAACCTCTTCTGTCTCAGCCTCCTGGACGAAACCGGCGGTTTCCAGATACACCGAGCCTATGACCTGAAAGGTGACCGGAATCACGACTTCCAGCCTATCGATCATTTCCCATTGGCGATACTGCTCCGCTACCACAAAGCCTCGCGTCACGACGACATGCCCCCACGTCGGCTCCTCATTCCAACTCGTGTAGGACGCGACCGTCTCGAGCGACATGGCATCGAGCCGCGCCCCCTTATAATCGAGCGCCAGATATCGTTTTACCACGTCAGAAGGTGAGTGCTGGAGGGATCCGGTCTGCGCGAGCCCATCTCCGGCTGACAACACCAGGACAAGCCACTGACACAGAATAAACACTGACCGCCCCACAACGTTGGGTGTCATCGTGTGCTCTTTTCTTCCAATCTGTACTCCTCCCGGGAGAACTGAGTAAGCCTCCCTTGCGTGCGTCCGGCAACGGAGCTCTCAGTCCGCAGGCGCTGTGCGGGCACAGGGGCCGCTCAGCCCGCTTCAGCTCACCCGACTTTGTGTAACTTCATCAAATTGGTCTGCCCGGGCTGACCAATCCTGGTCCCCGACAGAATCACGATCCGCTGTCCCGTTGTCGCCAGTCCCTCGGTCTTCAGGCAGCGTTCCGCTTCATCGATCCGCTCATCAGTTTGAGGGATCTGCCGCATCGTGTGAGGGATCACACCCCAGTACAGCGCCATCCGCTGCCGTACAGCCTCAAATGGAGTCAATGAAATAATTGCCGCGTCGGGTCGCTGCTTCGACAGCAAGCGCGCAGTCGTACCCTGTTCGCTAAATGCCACGATGACGCTCGCCCCGATGGCTGAGGCTGCCGAAGAGGCCGAATGGCAAATGGCCTCCGGGAAGGAGTCTTCCCCTTGTGGCGTGTCGGACGAGCGCATACACCACGATCGAGTCCCTTCTTCTGCGGCTCGAACGATTCGGTCCATGACACGGACAGTTTCAACCGGGTGCTGTCCGATCGCCGTTTCTGCGGACAGCATAACGGCATCAGTCCCATCGAGCACGGCATTAGCCACATCCGACGCTTCGGCCCTTGTCGGGCGCGTGTGGTGCGTCATAGACTCTAACATCTGAGTGGCCGTGATCACGAGGCGGCGGCGGCGGTTGGCTTCGGCGATGATGCGCTTCTGTAAGAGCGGGACCGCCTCCGGCCCCATCTCCACTCCCAGATCGCCCCGCGCAACCATCACGCCGTCCGCCTGATCAAGAATCGCGTCCAAGCACTCAACCGCTTCCGGCCTTTCGATCTTCGCAATAATCGGCACGTCGCCGCCCCATTCGGCCACTAACTTCCTTGCGGCCACCACGTCATCGGGACCTCTGACAAACGAGAGGGCCACATAGTCCACCCCCTGCGTGATGCCGAGCCGGAGATCGTCCCGATCTTTGTCTGTCAGAGCGGGAGCGCTGATGCGAGTATCCGGCAGGTTCATTCCCTTGTGCGAGGTGAGTCGTCCCCCGGTCACGACTCCGCATTCGACGGCGCTGCCGATAATCCGATCAGCAATCAGCTCGATTAACCCATCGTCAATCAGGATGCGGGCGCCTGGCTGGATATCCCGCACCAGGTATTGGTACGTCACCGGGATCTCACGCATCCCGGATGGAGCGATAGACTGTGCCCCGACTTGACCGCCAGACAGGAGCAGAGTCGTCACGAGCCTCACAGTCTGGCCGGCAACCAAATCGAGCCCGCCCTGATCGACTTCTCCAACACGGATCCTCGGTCCTTGCAAGTCCTGGATGATCGCTACCGCCACGCGCCGACGATCCGCTGCTTCGCGAATGACCTTGATCGCACGCGCATGCGATGCGTGAGTCCCATGAGAAAAGTTGAGTCGCGCCGCGTCCATGCCACTTTCAATTAACTGATCCAGCACAGTGGGCGAATCGCTGGCGGGGCCAATGGTGCACACGATTTTGGCTTTACGCATAAACAATGCTGTCACTGGTCATTGGTCAATCGGGATGTGCGCCGCGCGAGACAGGCGGGACGAGCGAAGGTTCGAGGTCCGAAGTTCGGGGTTTTCGGAACTTCGAACCCCGAACGTCGAACTTCGGATCGCGCCTTTCGCACGCGTCCCGCTTTTCCCGTTCTTCTCGCGATGATGTCCGGGGATGCCATTCTAGCAAACGACCACCAAGCCCACAACGCAACCGCCGTTTCAGGCGCAGGCCGCCCGGTTCATCCATGATCGAGTCGCCCTGTGACGATGAGTAAAAATGGAATCAGGGCACGGACTTCACGGTAAGTCGACACGCTCCATTCACCCGGCTACGGCAGCTCGCTTCCGTGCATTCGGGCGAAGATCTCCCAGTCGAACTGCTTCGGTGCCACAGCGTGGAGTGGGATCGCCTCGATAGTGCCTGCCCCGCGATAGGCCAACATGCACCCGACCACCCGCTCCGGCTCCTTGACGAGACGGCGAATCGCTTCATAGGCCAGATCTTGTCCGATGGTCTTGTCCTCGGGGGTCGGGGGTGCCCCCCGTAATGTGTGCCCGAGGATCGTGGCTTTGGTTGCAGGGGCGAGGCGATATTCACCAGGGCGTGCCTGAAACTGTGGCCACGTGCTAAGTGTGCTGGCGACATACTCGACAAGGCCGCGCACGCCGCCATCCGGGTGATGGCGATGGGGCGTCTGTTCCGCCACCACAAACAGATGGCTTTTGTTCGGGACGCCCAAGGTGCGGTTGAGCGTGCCCAGGATGAAGTCGTCGATATACGCGTCGGGATCGGGATGCTCGTTGACCAAGAGGCCTTCAGCTCTGGCCTGATACGCACAGGCGAGGGCGAGATGGCCGGACCCCGCCCCCATAATCTCGACGAAAAAGACGCTGCCCATGGCAGAACTGGTGGCTTTCAGCGACTCGATGGATTGATTCGCCAGAGACACGGCCGAATGAAAACCCAGGGAGGTTGTCCCCGCGAGATTATTGTCGATCGTGCCTGGAATCCCTACTGGCTGGACCCCAAATCCTTCGTAGAGCGCCCGCGCGCCTCGAAGACTCCCGTCCCCACCAATCACCACCAAGGCTCCATCTTCCATATAGGGCCGAAGATGCCGCATGGTGGCCTGCTGCACCTGCTCGTCCTTGAAATCTTCGAATCGGCTGCTCCCAATCGGACTGCTCGCATGGCTGCCCATACCGCGGGTATCGTCCTCGGTCACCGCCTCAATCCAGTTGTTGGCCAGACCTAAGAACCCGTGACGGACGAAATAGACTTCCAGGCCAAACCGGTGTCCTGTCACGCGCAGTTCTTTCAACGCGGCGCCGGCACCGGCAAAATCGCCACCCGAGACCAATGCCACGATCCGCTTGATCTGTCGTGGCTTGAGCGTGATCCGGTCTCTGCGTTCGCGCTCGACCTTCACCCAGGTCTCCCGCGCCGCCCGTTCCCGCGCTGACAGACCCACAGCGGTGGAATAGCCGGATAAGAGTCCCTGTTCGTAGGTCAGCAGAACGACGTTATCCTGTCCCTCCTTATATTCGCCAAACTCGGTGAAGGCTTCGCGAAAGGGACGAGGATCGAGATAAATCATGAGCGCCCGCAGCGTCGAGCTGTGGCTGTACACACACACGGCCTTCCCCTGGTGGGACTGACCCAACCGACGGAAACCATCGACAATATCCACATAGACATCGAAGAAGGAATGCCCACCCGGGTAGCTGTAGAGGGGATGTTTGATCAGGCGCTTGGCTGTCTGCACGTCCACGCCGAATGCCTTTGCGGCCTCCTCGGCTTCCACCTTCTTCTCCAGACCTGTGACCCATCCGAAATCCTGGGAGTCTAAGGCGGGATCACAGGCGGGTGGAAGTGCCTCAGCATGGTGCGCTTGCGCCTGCATCAGCGCCGCGATCACCCGCTCATACAGTTGCCGCGTATTGGGGCTCTGGCTCACCCGATGGACGAAGGTGCGCGGATCAAGGTAGTTGTGAATGTGCAGGAAGTCCAGCTGTTGCCCGACCACGCCCAGCATCCGAGCCAGGGCTGCACCGACTGCGTCGGCTTTGGGGACGCCTCGCTCAGGATCCAGCACGTTCGCGAGGCGGCGCCCGACTCGATAGGTGCCGCTCTCCACGCGTGAGATACCATGACGCATCGTGAACAGGAGCGTGCGACCGGTTAAATCGCGCGGCAAGAGCCAAAACCGATCCTCGCCCAAGTCCAGCACGATACGATCCTCGACCAACTGAGGCGTCAGTTGCGCGCGCGGCACGATCGCCACCGGCCGGCGATGCGCCGGCTTCTGCACTGACCCGATCGGCACGCGGAAGAGCGGGGCCAACTCGCCTGCTGCGAGGAGCGCATTCCAGGCGGCAAAAAACACCAGTTCGTCGCCTCGGCAACCCTCTTCGATCACCGCGCGACGGGTAGCCCGATACTCCTCCGCCCCAGGAAAGCCCCCTTGCGCACACTGCACAAACGCCCTGATCTTCGCCATGGTGTCACGGGTTCGCTGTGGTCGATCGACTGAGGAAGTCGGGGTGGGTGGGAGCGTAATTCCCTCACCGGCGGTGCGACGCGCCAGCATCTCTCCATAGGCCAGGAGCCCTTCGACTGTCACAAACTCAAGCCGGTCCACTGCAGATTCCAATCTGTACCTCCCTGGCTCGTCCTAGCGTAAGCGACCATCGTGCCTGCCCGATCTGCCCGTATGGTGGCCGGGAGATGCGGACTGGAGAACATCCTCAACAGGATGAATACGTTGGATGCTACGCTGGCGAATGAGCGATAGCAACAATTCCCAGCCTCGAGCACCCACTCCTCTCACGCCCGTTGATCCTCCGAGATCGTGCGTGCTAGGGTTCATACCGTGCTGCCTCGCCTCGTGCTACGAACGCGAAACTATGGATCGAACTTGGAAAATTTATGGAATACTCGTCGTCCTTGGTGGGCTACTGTTCGGCGGCCCTACAGATTCCCTCAACGCCAGCTCGTCGTCTGAACCGACTGTACCATCTGCCTCTGTCCCATCCGTTCAGTCCGCAGGGCCAGCTCTTCACGATGCCACGCCGCCCCTCGATCGACAATGGCATCGTGTCGCGAAGGACCCCCTGCAAAAAGTCAAAGACCTGCTGGAGGCAATTCAGCAACATGAGGGCAAAGCCCTCCCTGGATATATCGGCGGCGGGGTGTTTCAGAATCGGGAAAGACGACTGCCTCGCGGTCACTATCGCGAGTACGATGTGAATCCCAAAATACGCGGCCGCTCGCGGGATGCGGAACGGATCGTCATCGAGCAAGACACTGGCAGGGCCTACTATACCGGTAACCATTACCGAACGTTCATGCCATTGAATGAGATACCATGACTCCAAAACACACACTGACATTGCCCGCCTATCTGCAATCGACGAAGGCCCCCTGGACCTCATTGCTTATTGTCACAGCCGGACAGAGCGCCGAATCGCTGGTGCACCCACCGACCGGGGTGGCGCTGAAGGTCATCAAGGGCCTTCACTGCAAGACGCCAGCAGATCTGTTTGCGGAATTCGCACGGGCATTGGAGTTCCCCGACTACTTCGGCCACAACTGGGACGCCTTGGAGGAATGTCTGGCCGATCTGGAATGGCTGCCGGCCAAGGGCTATATTCTGCTCATCACCGATGCGGGGTGCGTATTGCCCGGCGACGAAGAAGAGTATGAAACCTTTCTTGAGATCTTGCGTGATGCGGGAGAGAGCTGGGGAAACGGACAGGCGGAAATGGGCGCGCGCCAAGCAAAGCCCTTTCATGTGCTGTTCGCTGTATCGGAGCGGGAGAAAGCCAAGCGGGCCCACTGGGGGATGAAAGAAATTAATGCGGAACCGACTCGGGAGGCGGGAATACGTCGTCGGACTTCCTCAAGACGGACCTAACCCGCATTATTCATGAACATTTCTGCTGCAATCGCGGAGACGGAAGTCAGAACCCGCTGCGGTATTCTTTCTTCGCTCCACGATCATGCAAAGGGCGCTCAACCTCGCCAGCGCGGTGGCGACGCACCTGGACGCGGTCGGCCCGGCGTCCAGGCAGGCGGGTTCGCCCTTCGGTCGGTCAACATACTGTTTCAAGTACGCCTCCCTCTCGTCGCAGGCTCGGCTCTGAAGCTTGCCTCGCCCACTCCTACAAGGGGCCAGCCCCCTTGTAGAATCCCCACGAAGGGGGCACATCCTCTTCGGAACTTCCGGGCGGGGTGTTACCCCGCCTCGCGGCTCCGCGCGCCTGTCTCGCGTGGCGACTGCGCAATTTCGCGACGAACCGTCATGAATAATGCGGACTAGGTGAGCACGGGTAAAAATCTGCCCGTCACGCCGGATCAGATCAAGCAAGGTCTTGGAGGCAATTTTCTGAGCCAGCTAGCAGGCAAAGCCGGCGTCTTGCCCGATGCCGTAAGCACTCAGCTGTCTCGCTTGCTGCGCGACGTGATCGATAAATTGACGCCGAGCGGCAAGATTGAAGCCGGCGGGATCGACCAGCTGCTCAAGATGTTTCTGGGGAAAATGGGAGCGTAATTTCCGGCAGATCGATAAGAAGTTGCGCCTGTCCTACGGACGCAACTTCTTGGTCACGTTCAGCAAGCCTGTCCAGCGGAAGAGTGCAGAAGACAATCCGGTCGCGACTCCCGAGCGTGAGGCGGTGTGAATCGATGCCTGCCAGCGGGCCTCGACGGCGTGGCGATGAACGACGCAAATCCCATGCGTTTCCCGAGCATCGTCGAGAGGCGCCTTCTCGCCCACCAGCTCGGTTTTCCCTTCTTGTCGGCACCACGAACAGACAATCTTCATCGTTGATCTTTTAATCGCCGTCTAGAATTCCGAATACTGCTCACCTAATTTAGGCAAGAGTCGGGCCTCACTCGACTGGTAGCATGAATCAGCACATTTGCAAGGGATTACGAAAAACCCCCTGCCTCGCAGTAAAACAGCCTGTACCGAAAAATGGTGACAAACGTATCTCTTCAGACACTTTTTGGCCCCAGTCGCTTTGTTACGACACATGAACCTCATCTTTCTTGACCGAGGCTCGACTGCGTGGTACTGTGCGCCCCCATTATGAAAACCACTCGTTCCGCCAAGCTGTTTGCCGACGCACAGCAATTGATCCCCGGAGGCGTGAATAGTCCGGTGCGGGCCTTTCGCTCCGTCGGAGGCCAACCCCGGTTTATCAAGCGCGCCAAAGGCGCCCGCCTCTACGACGTCGATGGGAATGCCTACATCGACTATGTCCTGTCATGGGGCCCGATGATTTTGGGTCATGCCGCCCCATCGGTCATCAGCACGATCAAAAAGGCTGCCGCAAACGGAACCAGTTACGGCGCGCCGACCGAGTTGGAAGTCATACTCGCCCGCATGATCCGCGACGCCTTCCCATCGATGGAAAAGGTCCGACTCGTCAGCTCCGGCACCGAGGCGGTCATGAGCGCGATTCGTGTCGCGCGGGGCTTTACGAAGCGAGACAGTATTCTGAAATTTGAAGGGTGCTATCACGGCCATAGCGATTATTTGCTGGCGAAGGCCGGTTCGGGTCTGGCCACGCTGGGGATCCCGGATTCGCTTGGAGTTCCGGCTGACTTTGCAAAGCACACCTTGACCGTCCCGTATAACGACATCCGAGCGGTTCAACAGATCGTCAAGGAACATCGGAACACGTTGGCCTGCATTATGTTGGAACCGATCGCAGCGAACATGGGCGTCGTGCCGCCAGCGCCGGAATTCCTTGTGTCACTCCGTCGACTCACCGCTGAAAACGACATCCTCCTGATTTTCGACGAGGTCATCTCCGGCTTTCGTGTGGCCTACGGCGGAGCCCAAATGCTCTACGGCATTACTCCGGATCTGACGGTGCTGGGGAAAATCATCGGCGGAGGATTGCCGGTCGGCGCCTACGGAGGGCGGAAAGAGATCATGGATCTGATCGCGCCGTTGGGGCCAGTCTATCAGGCGGGGACGTTGTCGGGAAATCCGTTAGCCGTGTCCGCCGGCATTGAAACGCTCAAGCAACTCAAAGTCCGTGGGGTCTACAAGAAGCTGGAAGAGAAATCAGCAGCCCTGGCCAAAGGGATTGGTGACGCGGCCCAAAAAGCCGGTGTGCCACTCACGCAAACCAGAGTCGGCTCGATGCTGGGTACCTTCTTTACGTCAGGACCGGTGATGGATTGGAATACCGCAAAACTGTCAGACACGAAGCGATACGGGCAATTCTTTCACACGATGCTGGAACAGGGAGTGTACTTGGCCCCCTCTCAATTCGAAGCCGCTTTCCTTTCGACCGCTCATTCAACCCGCGATATCGAATACACGATCAAAGCCGCGCATTCCGCGTTCAAAGCACTTTGAAGAGCTAATAGCTAATGGCTGATGGCATTGGTCAGATGAAATGTAGGCCCACACTCTCCTCAGCTCCTGCTATCTGCTCTAAACCATAGGCTCATGCGGCGTATCCAGCGAGATACTCGCCGAATCGGTTTCGATACAGCCTTGTTCTTACCAGGATGTTCAAAGCTGTCGTCCGGCAAGGCCGTAGCGGAGAGCAAGGCCGAGGCGTACTCGGAGTACGTTGAGGCCTTGCGCGATGCGAGAACGCAGCTGGCAGCGGCTTTCAACATCCTGGCTATTCGTCGTCTTCGTCCTCCGCATCCAACACCTCCTGTCGCTTCTGCTCTTCCATTGCGTTATGCAGGAGCATTCGGACAAACATCGAATAGAGCGAGCCTTTTTCCAGTGTCCCGCCTGGAGGAATGGCGATCTTGCCTTCTTTAATCATGCGATCCATCCAGACCTTTTGATCGGGTGCGATCAAGATCGGAATCTCGATCAGCCCCACACGTCCCATCATATCCATAGAAGCCTCCGTGAAATCGTGAAGCAGAACTCGTGAAGCGTATCTCGCGAACGACGAGAGACGCCGCCATTCCAACACGCGGCTTTTTGCATTGTCAATCAGACCGCTCTGGCATGGAGTGTGCGTTCCCGCGAGGATCATGGCACAAGGTCGAACCACGTTCGGTGCACTCATCGCCGTCGGCTGCATGCTGGTCTTCCCCCATCAGGTCCCGGCACAACAATCGACTGCCCCGCCCTCATCATTGTCCACAACGCCCTTAGCCCCCGGGGCAACCGAGTCCGAACTTCGCCTGTCTTGTGACCTCTGCCGGAAACCTGAACCACGAGCCGGGAGCACCCTGAATCCCCACCGACTTCACCGTGAGAAAGGACTCCATCCTCACAAGAAGCCCAAAGGGATGCGCCGATCCAGTAGCCGAAGTGTCCGATCGCTACTCCGTCGGCAAGCCTCCGCACCACTAGGTGGCATCGAGCGCACGGTCGACAGTCGGCACGTCCAAGTGGTTGATGGTGACACATTTCGATATGGGGCCGAGCGCGTCAGACTCCGAGGCATCGACACGCCGGAACTGAACGAGCCAGGTGGCCAATCCGCCAAACAACGATTGGAAGAATTGCTCCGCAGCGGACCCGTCCGCATCGTCCCGCGTGGACGAGATGTCTACGATCGCCTCGTCGCCGATGTGTTCGTCGACGCTCGCAATGTCGCGGAGATGCTGGCTCAAGAAGGCTATGCGAAGCCCCGGTCCTAATCGTCCCGACCACGAAAAGAAACCACTTGGGCTTGCGTTCCAATCCCTGCAGAATATCGTACAGGTCTTATCCAGCATCCCAAGACACTTGGTACCTTCTACGGAACCAGATAATGCATAGTTCGACGCGATTCCGAGAGACGGTCGAGTAAGAACGGACAGATTCTCTGCTGGCTTGACATTTATTCGGTTACCGTAGCACGCTTGACCGTCGTGTCTTGGACAAGGCGACGCTGTTTGCTACAAGGAGGAAAACATATGAAGACTGCAAAACCCACATTCGGTGCATTCAACCAAGGACAAGTTCCCACTATCGCGTGCTTTAACAGGGCGACGGTCGCCCTCGGCGTCAACTTTGACGCCCTGATTGCGGCCATGCAAGCATACGTGAATCAACACATAGTGCCTATTTGGGGCACGCCCGCGAAGCTAATCAAGACAACAAATTTCGTGAAAGACGCCTGGGCGATGGTGTTCCTCGACAATGCCGATCAGCCCGGCGCCCTTGCGTATCACGATCTCACACCCGGTGGATTGCCGCTGTCCAAAGTCTTCGTAAAGACAACTCTAGCGGGTGGTGAGCTGGTGAGCGTGTCGGCGTCGCACGAACTCGTCGAGATGCTGGTCGACCCGGCCATCAACATGATGACCACAGGCCCCGACGCGAAAACTATGTATGCGTACGAGAGTGCCGATCCGGTCGAGGCACTCAACTTCGACGTCAAGGGCATTGCGATGAGCGATTTTGTGTACCCCGCCTACTTCGAAGTCTTTCGCAAAACCGGGTCAGCGAAGTTCGACCACCTCAACAAGGTCAAGAAGCCATTTCAGATCCTTTCCGGCGGTTATCAGATCATTTTTAAGAGCGGGAAGTGGACACAAGTCTTCGGCTCAGCTTCGAAGAAGAAGAGCTTTGCCCGCGAAGATCGCCGCGGCCACCGAAGCAAGACGCGTGGGAAGAAACTGAAACTTAGTTCGAACAATGAGATTGTCCGGGCGGAGCGCAGGGGCTGAAATTCTATTTGACGGATAGCGACCTGAACAAGCCGTACGTCGGCAAGTACTTTCACTCGCCGGTCGGCGGGGCTGAGGATTCGAGTTTTTCGTGCCCGATGTACACCCATGTTCTCAATCGAGGCGGAGGTGGCGTGGATAGCCCCGCAGACCGCCTTTGATTGTGACTTGTTGGTCGGACATGTTGCGGGCTGATAGCTGGATAGACTATAGAATTTGCAGTCTACCGGCCGGTGGAACAGGAGGTACTATAGAACAAGTGTTGGATTCTCAAGTAGACTCGCCTTCCATCAGAGTGTTCAAGCGAACGTGCTATACTGCACGGCAGCTTGCAGCAGACTTACCAGTTGAACGACTTGCCGAGCTTTACCGTGAATGCCACGCACCTTTGGCGCTTCTCCGACACCTTTTGCGAAGCGAGGCGCGCAGCGCTCTCCTCAGTTGGCAGATTTTGTGAGGTAATTGATCTGATCGCTGGCTCAATCGAGTCAATCCAGGTCGAAGTATGCCCTGGCCGGAGCGAAGGGCTCGAAGCCTACGTCCAACCAGTCTTCACGCTCTCCGTTTCACCAGAAGCGTTTGACACCTTCTTCAACAGCCCAGCAGGCTATCGAGCCTGCTACCTTCACGACCCGCACTTGGGATTGGCCCCAACCTTGCGCTCATCGAATCACTTGCTGAGCAGCTATACACAGCGGCAATGTAAGAGCAGATCTCGGAACTCGCACCTATTGACGTCAAGGCATCGATCCTTGCGGCGTCGTGCAAGGTCTGGGTGCACGAAGAGGATTTCCCATTTCAATCGCTGACCACCGACCTTTCGGTTGAACGGTGGGTTAGCGCCGCTGCGGCCGGTGAACAGAAAGCGAAGTGGGGTCTTTGCGCTCCGCAGGGTACACGTATTCAAGTGAAGGGCGTCCTTCTAAGCCCGTGGGGGAATGAGGCAGTGCCAACGAAGAAGGTCCTCCGACGATTCGAGATTCACCGGTATGGCTTCAGTTGAAGAGTCGTCCAACCCTTCCATCGAGCGGACCTCTTCCGGCTGGCTTCGCCAGCCTCCGTCGGCCGCTCATGTCAAACGTTATCCCTCCGTCTCAATCTCGTGAACGCCCTTGAACTCAAAGTCCCGCCGCTAGTTCTGGTGCTCGTGCTTGCCGGGGCGATGTGGTTCGCTGCGATGCAGCTACCGTCGCTCGCTATTACGTTGCCTTGGCGTCATGGTCTCGCAGTCACTATCTCCGGTGTCGGCATCATTTTAATCCTGGCGGGGGGTTACGCGTTCCAGAAGGCCAAGACCACCGTCAATCCCACCAAACCCGCCGCTGCTTCATCTGTCGTAACGTCAGGTGTCTATCGCTTTAGCCGAAACCCCATGTATGTTGGCTTCCTGCTCGCGCTCATCGGTTGGGCGATATTTCTGTCTCATACATTGCCATTCCTGCTCCTGCCGGTCTATGTCGCGTACATGAACCGCTTTCAAATCTCGCCCGAGGAGCGTGCGCTGTCTGCCAAGTTCGGCGATGAATATGAAACGTACAAGCACGCCGTGCGCAGATGGCCATGAGGCATAATCCTTCGCTCCAGACAACGGGCAACGGCGGTACGCCGTTGCCCGAGGATGAGCTCAACCGTGATCCGCTACAAAACGGAGGCGCCATGCTCGAACTCAGACCAAGCTGCGAGCACTACAACAAGCCGCGCCACCCGACTCACTTACGGTGCGCATCTGCACTAACAGGGCCGTGCCCTGAAGAACCTGACGATTAATGAGGCGAACAGACGAAGAAACCGCAGCCATTCCTGGCGCCGATGGCGCGGCAGGCAGATGGAGATGAGGACGCCCTCCGGCTGAGATGGGGGTCTCAGTTGGCCGCGCTTGACGGCGTCTCGTGGATTATGGGAACGTTGTTTTACAGCGCAGAGCATTCGCGTAAGGGAATGCCTTCGCCTGCGCGTCAAAGGCGTTGACTCCGGCCGCGACGAGGCTGCCATCGGCTGTTGTCTCGCGCCTGAGCGTACATCTCAAACGGGTTTGCACGCTCCATTTCTGCTGGGTTTGCCGAGATTGGAACGTCGAATCATACGTTAGGCATTACCGGACGCATCGGGACACACGAATGACATCGCAATCCGATACACCGTTGAAAAAAAAGGGCAAGATTCCTTGGTATGTCTACTTTGTCGGAGCAGTTATCTATACCGCTCTTGCCGGTTGGCTGTTCGCAGAATCGTCTCCTCTGGCATGGATTTGCGCCATCAGTGCGCCGGTGGGCTTTTTCTATGCCTGGGGGGCTTGGAAACAAGAGAAACGAACCAGAGATAATGCCTAACCGTGCGCTGCAGCGAACCCGGCCATTGCGCTCTGGTTGCAATCGAGCGTCTTCGTGGGCCGGGTCGCTGAGCGTGAGTTGTTAGGCGTAAGAAACACATGAAACGGAGGGAAAAATGGCTCGAGTAAAATTCATTGTGATTTACCCTCGTCCGACTGATATTGAAGCCTTCGAGAAGGTGTATCAGGACGAGCACGTACCCATGGCGGTTGAAAAGCTGAGCGGCAAGACCAAGGTCGTGGCGACGACGGTGCTGGCATCTCCTCAGGGAATACCACCTTTTTACCGTATCGTGGAGATTCACTTCCCGTCGATGGAAGCCCTGGAGGCCTGCGCTGCTTCAACAGGGGCGAAGGAGACATTAGCCCATGCCGTGTCTATTTCCACCGGAGGAAGACCGATCTTCTTGGTCGCTGATGAACAGACTTTCACCTTTTAGCATGCGTTAGGTTAGGTCGGGCGAGTCTAGTGCTCGCTCTGAAGTCGATAAGGACGGGCTATGCCAAAGTACGTGATCGAGTGTGAAATTCCGGGGGCCGGAAAATTGTCGCCTCAAGAACTCAAAGGCATTTCGCAGAAATCATGCGGCGTCCGGAGCAAGATGGGACTGCAGATTCAATGGCTCTAAAGTTACGTGACTGGCGATAAGATCCATTGCGTGTACATCACACCGAAGGAACAAATGGTTCGGGAGCATGCTCGGCAAGGAGGCTTCCCCGCAAACCGAGTCTCCGAAGTTGCCTCGTAATTGACCCGACCACTGCAGAGTAGCCTGGCCCAACCCGGACTATTCATGAATACCTGCTACGTCATCCGATCCTCTCGCCCGGCGGGGCTTTTCTCGTTCGGCCTCCTCGACGGACTGCAAGTACGCCTCCGTCGGCCTTACTTGCGAGAAGCCCCGGCGGGCTTCGGTCTCGAACGCTTCGCGACGGCATTCATGAATAATCCGGGCTCACTACTCGTTCAAGCCGGCCGCCGGGTATATGCAATTTTCTATAGCCACTGTCCCTCACCGGCGGCGGCTTAATTCAAGCGGTAGCCACCATGTCCCACGAGGCCACACTCATCTACAGCGAGGCGCTGCTGCGCCACGCCGTGTTCTCGTTTTGGCGGCGCTCCGTAGGTGTCGGCTTCATTATTGCGCTCCTCGTTGGCGCGCTCGGCCTCGGCGTGCTCGTTGCGCAAGGCGTGGCCTCTTGGCTCGTCGGTACGTTTGCAGCCGTGCTGGTGCTGGGTATCGCGTTCGCCACGGTTGTCTACGTCGTTCACTACCGCAACTCGCTGCGAAAGTTCCGCCAGATGGACCAGCCTCGAGCCACGTTCCGCGCTGACGAGTCCTCGTTCACCATGAGTTCGGACATCGGCACTACAACGCTTCAATGGTCCGCCGTCAAAGAGCTGTGGCAGTTCCGTAGCGTTTGGCTTTTGTTGTACTCCAAGGCACAGTTCAGCACATTGCCGCTCGCGTGCTTGTCGCCCGAAACGCAGGCGTATATTGTGCAGCGCGTTCGTGCGTCAGGCGGCAAAGTTGATGGCTAACCCGTGATTCGTGCGGACGGCTTCGCCGCTCGCTCAATTCTATCGTTAGGCACATTCTCGTGGGTAACACATGCCGGACCTTCCCAAGGAACTAATCCAAGCGAATGCAATCCTTGGCGAGTATGTCGCAATTCATGACGCGATCTTTAAGTTTTCGTGGCGCAAGGCACTCCCAACCAGGACTTTTCAAGGCCACTGACTTTGGGGCTCACTTTAGAGACCTCGATCGGTTGGCGTCCAAACTGGCTGCTATTTCATCGGCATTGAAGGCAGAGTCAGGGTCTCTGGATGGTTCCCACCAGTACATGGCGGCGTTACTCGAAGCTATCCAAGCTCTCCGGGAGATCTGCGGGCGGTTCTACGAGAAGAGCCAAGGTGATCTCAGCAAGT
>WNFB01001801.1_pt1 | contig 18696 bp, 20 predicted proteins | sample 5400501 | NCBI WGS metagenome assembly WNFB01 (sample SAMN13153341, study PRJNA577476) | soil metagenome | isolation source: 200 cm saprolite under Douglas fir tree site 2 hole 1 | place: USA:California | collected 2015-04-18 | reverse complement strand
TGTCCGGCGTGCCGGCCGCGGAGTTCACCCGCCGGCGCCTGGCCACCGTTCCCCTGGGCCGGATGGAACGACCGGAAGACGTGGCGAACGTGATCGGCTTCCTCGCCTCCAGCAAGGCCGGTTACATGACGGGCCAGGCTATCAGCGTCGACGGCGGCCTCGTCATGCACTGAGGCTCGGACGGCCCGGCGACTCGGGGCTTCAGGGATGATCGCCCTCGTCATCCTCATCGGAATCGCCAGCGCGAGGATCCCTTCCGTGACAGGATCCCTTCCGTGACCGACCACCGCGAGAAGGAAGCCCAGCGTCATGACTGCCGTGGCGACCAGAAAGACGACCAGACCCAGCTGGCAACCGGGGTCGCTCCAGATCTTGCTCCCGAGCCAGCCGAGGACCACACCAACGCCGACGAGCCCGGCGTCCCTCATCCTGGAACCTTGCGAAGGGGCGGGCTCTTCCGGATCCGGCCGGAGATCGTCCATCACCAGCGTCCGTGCCGTCGGGTTCAGCCACCGCGCTCCCGCTCGGCGAGGTGCGCATCCTCCTGGAAGAGCTCGACGCGGCCGCTCGCGTTGTCGGTCAGCGCGAAGACCTCATAGAGCTCGATCTGCGGGCGCATGCCATAGCGCTCGACGATGCCGTCGAGCCACGCTCCGCCGTAGAAGATCTGGGCGTCCTCGCGAGTCTCCCACTGATAGACACCTCCCGCCCAGCCGCTCTCGCTCCAGATGAAGTGCTTGCTGATCAGTCCCTTCACGTGCTGGAACCCGGGCGCGATCTTGTGAAAGTGCGCGCGGCAGGCGGCGTGGTCGACGTGGGGCGGTAGCTGGTAACGGACGGTGGCGGTGATCATGGAGCCTCCTCAGGACGCTCGGGTCCGCGCGGGCGTCCGGGTGAGCACCTCGGCCGCGGCCTTCTCCACGACCGTGCCCTTGAAGAAGTCCGGGTTCACCTCGCCCCAGAAGCGCACCGCGTTCTCGAACATGAAGTCGCGGAAGTCGTCGTCGGTGATGAGCCCGTGCTCGACCATCTCGTACGCCTCCGGCACCACCCCGGCCATGTCGGGGACGTCGAAGTGGCCGATGTCGGAGCTGAAGAGTGTGTTGAGGCGGGCGCCCATCGGGCTCATCTTGCGGTTGAACGCCCACGCGTTGGTCGGATCGTCGGCCTCGCAGCCGAAGTAGAAACGCGGCACGAACCGGCCGAGGAGGTCCTGCTTGCTCCCGATCCCGCAGCGCGAGTAGTCGTCCAGGTCCGCGACGCCGCCGGTGCCGTCGCCATTATCGTCGAGCCCCTCCCCGCGGCGGACCAGGTCCACCACCGCCTCTCGCCCGTACTTCGTGGCCAGCTCCAGCAGCTGGGCCCGATCGAGGTTGCCCGGCTTCGTGTTCTCGAGCCCCTCCGGGTTGCGCTTCTCCCAGTGGCCGACCAGGTCGGCCAGGAGCATGGAGGCCCAGCCCACCCCGCCCTCGAGGAAGGCGAAGTTCAGGTCCGGGAAGCGCCGCGTGATACCGCCGAAGAAGAGCGCCTTGCAGAGGGCGTGGCCGGCGGAGGCGAAGTGGCCGATGTGGTTGTAGCAGAAGTTCGACGGCGAGTTCCGCAGGAGGATCGAGCGCGCCCCGTTGTGGAAGCTGGGCGCGATGCGCAGCTCGCGGCACTTCTGCCACACCGGGTCGTAGTCGTAGGGGCTGTCGATGCCGAGCACGTCGTACCACTCGATGAGCTTCGAAGCCTCGGGGTGCTCCTCGGCGAGCGCGGGCACCGGGCGGCGGACGAGGCCGCCCATCATGACGACCCGGAGGCCGAGCTGCTTCGACGCGAACTCGAGCTCCTCGATCGCCTCCTCCGGCGTGTGCACGGGAATGATCGCGGCCGGGATGATCCGGTCGTTGAACTGCCGGAACTGATCGGCGGTGAACACGTTGTAGGCGCGGCAGAGCGCGCGGCGAAGCCGGGCGTCGGGCACGCGGTGGTAGCCGAGGCCGTTGGTGGGATAGATGACGGTGAAGTCGAGGCCCAGATCGTCGAGCCGCTCGTACATGAGGCGGGGCAGCATGGCGGTGGCCCGGTCGAGCGTGTTCTTGGTCGGCAGGAACCAGAACGCCTCCTGGCCGATCCGGCGCCGGCTCCGCTCCGCCACGGACATCCCGAGCGAGGCGGGGATGCGTCGGCTGGCGAAGTCCAGCGCCTCGACGGCGGTGTCGCCGCCGATGCGCCGGAACTCTGCGCGCATGTGGGGCAGGTACTCGACCCAGTGACCGTCGGCGTCGATGATGGGGTGGGACAGGCTCCCGTGGAGCTTCCGGGCCTCGGTCTGACCGGTCGTGGGCATGGACGGCCTCCTGGGGACCTCAGTCTGGCGCGGATCATACCCCCGATCCGCCCCCTTGCGCGGGCGAACACCGATCGGGCCGGTTTGACACGCTCCGGTCGATCTGCCACGATCAGCGGCGCTTGCCGCCATGAGCGATTCCGAGTTCTCCCTCGAGGACGTCGCGCGCTACTGGGACGACAACGCGGCCGCGTGGGCCCGAGAAGTCCGGCAGGGCCACGATGTCGCCCGCGAGTTCCTGAACAACCCGGCCTTCCTGGCTCTCATCGGAGATCTGCGCGGCCGCCAGGTCCTCGATGCAGGATGCGGCGACGGGTACAACACCCGGATTCTCGCGCGGGCCGGCGCCCACATGACCGGCGTGGACCTTTCCGCCCGCATGATCGGACTGGCGGAGGAAGAGGAGCGCCGCGCCCCGCTGGGGATTCGCTACGCCCGCGCATCGTATACCGACCTCGCCCTGTTCGCCGGCGCCAGCTTCGACGCGGTGGTGTCCTTCATGGCCCTGATGGACGGGCCGCGCTTCGACCTGGCCATGGCCGAGTGCTTCCGGGTCCTGCGCCCGGGCGGCCGGCTCGCCTTCAGCATCACGCACCCCTGCTTCATCACCAAGGGCTCCCGGTGGATTCGCAACGAGCAGGGCATCAAGGTCAACTGGGTGGTCGGCAGCTACTTCGATCCGACCCGCTGGGTGGAGCGCTTCCGCTTCACGGACGCGCCGGCCGAGGCGCCCGAGTTCGTCGTGCCCCGCTTCGACCGCACGCTCTCCGAATACGTCAACACGCTCACCGGGGCGGGATTCGTGCTGAACCGGATCGAGGAGCCACGACCCTCGGAAGAGTACTGCCAGGCCCATCCCGGCCAGCGCGGGTGGCGTGACCACGCCGCGCTCTTCCTGCATTTCCTGGCGGAGAAGCCCGCCTGATCTGATCGGCCGGGTTCCTGCGAGTGACGACGGCCAGCGGTTCCGCACGGCCAGTTACTTGGTCGTGAGGGTCACCGGGTAGCTCTTCTGGTCCACCTCTCTGGCCAGGATGATCTCCGCTCTGACGGGCGGAGTGAGCAGCGAGAGCTCGAAGCGCCACGCGCCATCTGGAGCCTCGGTGATGCTCGGTCCAGAGAACGCGAGCGCCTGGCCATCGGCGCCGATCAGCCGGATGTAGTAGACGCGATCGCCGTCTCGGTTCGTCTGAAGCGTCACGCTCTTTCGGCCCCTGGCCGCGACGGTGACGGTCAGATCGCCGAGCTGCGCCTTCCGGCCCACGGTCAGGTCGTCGAGCCCCAAGGTGTCGAGCACCTTGGGGAACCGGAGCGTCAAGACTCCTTGCGCCGCCTTCACGTCCTCGGGCTTGGCCCTCGAATCGATGTAGAAGCTCAACGCGGTCGATAGGCTTCCGTCCTTGGGCGTGCCGTCAAAGCGAATCGCGCTTTCCCATCTCGACTGTATTCTCGCGGCCGGGTTGGCCGCCTCGCTCTGGACCGGCACGATCGCGGTGCCGTCCTGGAGCTGCACCCGGGTGAGCCGGAGCCGCCCGACCCCGAAGGCCTTCTGGAAATTCGGGACCTCCGGACTACGGAAGGTGACATCGAGCTTCAAACCGAAGAAGGATTGGACCTTGTCGAGGGACAGCTCGAAGGGCTCGAGCCCCGCGCTGCCCCGTCCCGAGCGCGCGTATTCCCGCTGCAGGGCCTGGTAGCTGTACGGGCGAAACGGCGGGGTCTGGTCGAGGACGACGACGGGCTCCGCTCTCCCCGTGAGGGCGAAATCGGTCAGCGTGAACGGCAGCTCCATCGCCTGCTCGTCGGCGGCGAAGACGACCTCGAGACGATCGACCACCCCCGCGTAGTTCTTCTGCCCGGAGACGCCGTCTCCGAACATGAAGTCGGACGAGAAGCTGCTCGGAGAGGCCAGCGGTTGTCCTTTGCTGTTTAGCGCTCTGAAGAGGAGCACCCGATCGCGGGCGCCGGCGATCTGGTACGACACCGTGCCCCCTTCCACCTTCGTGACGGTGAAGATCGCGCCGTACTTGTCGACCGACGCGCCGGCCTTCGGCTGGTCCAGGCCGACGACTTCCGTCCGCGTTGGCAGGCGTAGCTGCACCCGGCCGGAGACGCTCTGCAGCGCGCGCGGATCGGCCCCGGCAATCAGGCGCACCGTCTTGGTAGCCTTGAGCCGATGCGACCCCCAGGTTCTGAACGGCGCCGGCTGGGGATTGCGCTCCCGGCCGCACACTTCGGGTCGCAGCAGCTCGTGCCCGCCGGTGGACTTCACGCTATCGAGGACGAGGCGCACACGCTCGTCACTGGCGCCGAGATTCGGGATCTCCTTCGCGAATCCCTCGATGACCAGCTCCAGACCGACCGCGGGGTCGGCGCTCAGGCGAAGCTCGCCGAGCCGGAGCCCGAACGGCCCCTGGATCTGGTCCACCTCCTCGGCGAATGGCGCCTGCGGATCGTAGGCGGGCAGTGACCCCGGCGCGATCGAGGGCACGAACCCCACGGGCGCGGTGTCGATCTGCTCGGCTGGCGGCGTCGCGGCGGGACCACTGACGCGCACCCCGAATCCGCCCAGCGCGGCCGCCAGGAGCTCGTTGATCACGCGCTGGGAGTTGGTGGCGAGCGTGCGGTCGACGGTGAACTCGATGCTGCTCCGGGAGCCGTCGGCGTGAACCTTCAGGCTGTCGTGGAGTGCGGCCACGCTGGGCATGCTGTCCTTCCAGCGGGCTCGGGAGCTGTTCACCGCCTGCTCCCAGCCCTTGATCTGCTCCGTGACACGGGCGGGGTCCTTCGCGTCGATCACGATGCGGAGCACGCCCTGCGGCGGAACCGGCTTCACCCCGAGCCCCAGGTACAGGCGCGAGACGGCGCCCGCTTCGGCGGCCAGGGCCTTCGCCGAGCCCTTCACGAACGGCTGCGAGGCCCCCGTCTCGAGCCGGTCCGGCCTCATGATTCCCACGCTGGCCACGTCCGCGCGAGCGAGGGACCGCCACCAGCCGAGCTCTTCCCTATTCTCCGGCGGCGGGCTCGCGAGACGAGGCAGCAGTGTGGTGTGCGATGCCGGATCCGCCAGGACGATCCACGCCGGGGTGACGGTCACGATCCAGGTCGCACCCGGTTGGCAGGTGGTGGAATCCGGCCGCACGACCTCGTAGGAGGCGGGCCCCGCCCCGGCCCGCGGCGTCGCGTGCAGATCGCGCGTCAGGTAGGCGTTGATGGCGGTGGGGTTGAATCGGCCGAGCAATACGACCGCGTGCCGGGTGGCCTCGGCGGCGGCGGGGTAGACCGCATAGAGCGCGTAGTCCACATCGTGCCGGGCATCCACGCCCGCCACGCGCAGGTGCTCGAAGAGGGTTCGGTCCGCCACGGCGGGCGTCGGCACCACTTGCCCCGTCGGGACGCGCGGAGTCCCGAGGAACCAGCGCTCCAGGAACACCGCCTGCTTGACGTTGATGCCGCCGAGCAGGAGCAGATCCTCCGTGGCGAGCGCGTTCTCGGCGATCGCGGTCAGGTCGGAGGGCCGAAGCAGGGGGCGAACGACGAACAGGTAGAGGGTCGCTCCCAGCACGACCAGGACGCACAGCAGCGCGGCCAGCGCCCTCTTCATGCCAACGATGGTACGAGAGAGGGAATTTAGGCCGAAGTGATTTGTGGTACGGTTCCGGTGGATCGACCCCATGATCATCGATTGCGACGGGCATATCCTCGAGCCGCCCGACCTGTGGGAGAAGCATCTCGAGGCGCGCTATCGCAGCCGCGCCATCCGGATCCGGGTCGGCAACGACGGCTACGAGTATCTGGAGATCGACGGCCGGCGCGCCACCCTGCCCCGACCCGGCCAGCTCGGCACGCTGGGCGGGATGGGCAAGCGGGTCGACGAAGCGCGGCGGCTGCGCGAGCGGGCCATGAGCGGCGAGATCCGTCCGGAAGAGATGCGGGGGATCCGCCCGGGGCCAGAGCAGACGTATCTGCGCGGCGCCGCGTTCGGCACCATGGACATGGCCGAGCGCGTGCAGCTGCTCGATCGCGAAGGCATGGCCAAGGCGATCCTCTATCCGACGATCGGGCTACTCTGGGAGGCCGAGCTGATGGACCCCGAGCTGTCCGGCGCGTACTGCCGCGCGTACAACCGCTGGATCGCCGATTTCTGCCGCGACTCCGGTGGCCGGCTGATTCCCATCGCGCATCTCTCGCTGGGCGATCCCGCCGAGGCGGCCCGGGAGCTCGAGCGCGCGGTCCGCGACGGCTGCCGCGGGGCCTTCGTGTGCCCGTTCACGATCACGCGCGTCCCCCACGGCGCCCCCGAGCACGACGCGGTCTTCGCGGCCGCGCAGGACCTCGACGTGCCGCTCGCGATCCACCCCACCTTCGAGCCGCCCGCCTGGAACGTGCATCACCGCTACGACAAGTTCGGCTGGGCGGTGTGGTACTTCGATCTCTTCGCCGGCCACGGCGTGCAGCAGGCCTTCGCCACCCTCTTCCAGCTCGGGGTCTTCGACCGCTTCCCGCGTCTTCGGGTGGTGGTCCTCGAATCGCAGGCCGGCTGGATCGGCTACTTCCTGGACCGCGCCGACGCCATCTTCGACGGGACCACGCTCGGCGCCACCGTCCGGCTCACCGAGAAACCGTCGTACTACTTCAAGCGCCAGTGCTACATCTCCGCCGATCCCGACGAGCGGACGATTCCCGCCATGATGCAGCTGGTCGGCGAGGACAAGTTCTTCTGGGCGAGCGACTACCCGCATCCCGACCATCCCGGCAACTACCTGGAGGAGCTGCGCCTGATGGTGGCGCCGATGGCGGATTCCGGGCGCCGGGCCATTCTGGGGGAGAACGTCGCGCGGGCGTACAAGCTTTCCTGAGCGGGCCCCTCACCCTGCCCTCTCCCCGGAGGGGAGAGGGAGAGGGCAGGTGGCGAGCTCGTGCGCCTCCCGTTCGACCTTTCGGTTGATCTGCGTGGTCACGTCGAAGGCTCCCTCGATCAGGCCCCAGCTGGCCATCCATTCCCACGCCCAGCGTGCCTCGTTCTCGGGAATCGGGCCCGGCTCCTTCAGCTGGATGCGGCCCAGGTTGAAGTCGTCGGGTCCGAGCGCCGCCACCTCGGAGTGGCTGGACCAATCGCGGATGAAGTACGAGACATACCGTCGCTTGTCGGCGTTGATGCGCCGGACCGCTCGAGTGATCGCCCGCAGGAGGGCGGCGTACGCCTCCGTGCTGACCTCGCGGGTGGCGACCCAGGTGCCGTGAAAGAACGTGGTCGAGACCAGGCGGCATCCCGCCTTCTCGGCCACCGTGATCCAGGGCTCCTGCAGCACGGTCGCATCGAAATCGCCCCGCAGCAAGCCCGCGAATCGCTCGGCGGGGCTCGTCGCGCCGGCGCAGCTGGTGACCGCCTCGCGCGGCATCGCGCCCTCCAGCATCTGCAGGCCCGCGTAGGCGGTGCCGTTGCCGTAGTCGAGGGCCACCCGCTTGTGCGCCAGCTCTTGCGGCGCGTAGACCGGGGAGGCCGGCGGGACGACCAGGGCTCCGCAGACGATCATCGCGCGCCGTCCCACCTGCAGCGCGCCGACCGGACTTTCCGCCACCCGGCGGTTATTGCCGCACTCTCAGGCCTGGAACATCTGGGCGGCGCCCCGCGCCTGCAGCTTCCCCTGATTCGTGGTGGGCTTCGAGGGGGTCCCTTCCGCCGCGGAGCGGATCTCGTCCGGCGGCAGCGCGGCGATCCGGAGATCCAGCCCCTCCGCTTCGAACAGCCCCTCGTCCCTCGCGACCAGCACGTCGAGACCCATGAACGCCATCACCCGCTCGATCGTCATCGTCATCGCCATGGCAGCCCTCCTCTTGATCACGAGACATCGCGAGTCTGTGAGCCCCGCGGCCCGGTTGTCAACGCCGATCCACCTCTCGGTGTGAGCTCGCTAGCGCGGCATGTGCAGGCCAAGGCCCAGGCCAATCAAGCCGGTCAGAATCAAGTAGATGGCCACGAGGTAGCTCAGCAGCCGGGGAACAACCAGGATGAGGATTCCGATCACGATCGCAACGATGGCATGCAGGTGAGCGACGCTGATGGTCATGGCTCGATCCTCCTTGGTTCGGGCTTAGTTCGAACGTACGATCTCGGCGGCGAACGCCTCCAGTGCCTCCCAGTCGTAGGGCCCTTCGCGGAGCGCGATGCGGAGCCGCGTGCAGCCGAGTGCCCGGAACTCGTCCACCATGGCCCGCGCCTCCGTCACCGTGCCCCGCAGGTGGCCGGTGCGGTCGGCGCGGTCGGGGCTGCCGCCCCAGTGCCCGCGGAACACCTCGTCGGCGCGCGCCGCGCCCTTCGCGTCGGCCCCGAGATAGAACCCGAGATTCACGGTGCGCATGATCGTCTTCGGGTCGCGCCCCTCCTTCTCGCACCACTGGTCGAGGACCTGGCCCTTGTGCTTCCAGTCGTCCGGGCCGATGTAGGCCCCATTCCATCCGTCGGCGTATCGCGCGGCCGCCCGGAGCGTGCGCTTCTCGCCGCGCCCCCCGATCCAGATGGGGATACGGGGCTGCAGCGGCTTGGGATTGTTCGGGGCGTCCGCCACGCGGAAGTGCTTGCCCTCGAAGCTCGCGCGCGGCTGCTCCGGATCCAGGAGGAGGCGCATGATCTGCGCGTACTCCTCGAGCATGTCCTCGCGGGGGCCGATGGACGGAAAGGCGAAGCCGTAGGCCTTCGCCTCGACGTCGTGCCAGCCGGCGCCGAGCCCGCAGTCGACGCGGCCGTTCGACAGATGGTCGATGGTGGTGAGCGACTTGGCGAGCAGCCCGGGATTGCGGTACGCGACGCAGTAGACGCCGCTGCCCAGTCGAATGCGCTGCGTGTCCATGGCGGCCGCGGTCAGGGTCGCGATCGCCTCGTAGCAGCTCATGTCGCCACCGCGGGGGGGCGATTCCTGAAAGTGATCGGACACCGAGAACCAGTCGAAGCCCTTGGCGTCGGCGAACTTCCACAGCTTGCGCATCTCGCCGAGCGGACCCCCCATGTGCCCGATGTGGATCCCGAACTTCCGGGGCGCGCGATCGCGGAACGCTCGGTCGATGCGAGTCGTCCACAGATCGGGCGGCTCGAAGACGTGAGAATCGGACGACAGAATGAGTGCGGGTGTCATGGGCCTCTCCTCTCCCCCGTAGCTCCGGCCGCCTGGTGCCCGGCCTCGAACATACCGCGGATCCGGTAGGCCCGTACCGGATCGTACCGAGTGGAGATCCCCTCGGCCGCGTGGACACGCCGCCTGTTTTCGTGGTCGCGGGTCCCGAGCGAGGCGGGCGAGATGGGCATCACCACGGCGGCGGTTGGCGTTAGGAGATAGGACACCTGGAAGGGGGCGTACCGGTTGTCTGCGGCCATGCCCGGAACATCCGCCCGAGCGTGTCCTCCGGTGGCCGCCCGCTCGGGCTCTAACTCCGTTGCGGCTCGGGCGAGGACCGCATCAAGCTGGAGAGCCCTCGCCACGCACCACGTTCACGGGCTGGCGGTCTCGAACGTATTGCACTGGTTCATGTCGCCGGAGTCGAGCCCGGTGCGGAACCATCGCACGCGCTGGGCCGAGGAGCCGTGAGTGAAGGATTCGGGCGAAACGCGGCCCCGCGATTGCCGCTGGAGCCGGTCGTCGCCGATGGCGGCCGCGGCCGCGAGCCCGGCTTCGACGTCGCCTGGGTCGAGCAGGTTCCGTTGCCTGGCGTAGTGGCCCCACACGCCGGCAAAGCAGTCGGCCTGCAGCTCCACGAGGACGGAGAGCGCATTGTTCTTCGCCTCGGAGGTGCGGCCGCGCTGCTGGGTCACCTTCTCCGTGATGCCGAGCTGGTTCTGCACGTGATGACCGACCTCGTGTGCGATCACGTAGGCGCGCGCGAACTCGCCCGGCGCCCCGAAGCGCTTCGACAGGTCTTGCAAGAAGGAGCGGTCGAGATAGACACGGCCGTCGGACGAGCAATAAAAGGGCCCGACGGCGGAGCTGGCCAGGCCACAGGCAGAGTCGACCGCGCCCACAAAAAGCACGAGCTTCGGGGCGCGGTATTCGCGTCCCATCCGCTTGAAGACCGTGCTCCAGGTGTCCTCCGTGTCGCCCAGGACCCGGGTAATGAAGTCCTTGGTCTCATCGCGCGCCCCCGGCGCAGAGGGTGACGGAGTCGGGGCGGTCTGAGTCGGTGCCGAGGGCGAGTCTCCGCCCTGGAGTGAGATCAGGACATCGAGCGGGTTCAGCCCAAGAAACCAGCTGATCGCCAACACCGCGATCAGTCCCACACCGCCCAGCTTGAATCCTCCGCCGATACCGCGGGCCGGTCCGGCGGACTCGCGGTCCTCTACATTGTCGCTGCCGCGCATATCTCCCCAGCGCATATCGAGCCCTCCCGTCCCGCTTCCATCAACGCCGCCGTCTGAGAAGCTTGTCTTCAATCCCAAGGGTGGCCAAGGTCTCGGGATTCGACCGGCCCGTAACGCTGAGCCCATGCTTCTGCTGGAAGGCGCGCAGCGCCGACCCGGTCTTGAAGCGCATGACCCCGTCGATGGGACCTGGTTCGTAGCCGAAGTGTTCGAGTGTCTCCTGCAAAAGCGTCATCTGGCTTCGGTACCGCGCGAAGGGGTCCGCTGGCGGTCGATCGACGCTGGCCGGCACCAAGGTCCGCCCACCCTGGCCGGCCACCGCATCGAGCAAGACGCCCACGCTCAAGATCGAAAGCGCGGCCAGCACGGAGGCGCCCAAAACATAGGGACGTCCCTTACGCGTCATGGGCGGGCGTCTCACGCCAGCGCGAGCCCTCCCAGGAATGCGGGGCAAGTAGGCCGACCCAGATCCTCCAATGATATTCATCGGGGCCTACGGAGACTGCCGCTTCATGCCGAGCTTCGCAGCCGTGCCAGGATCGAGCCTACCTGTCATCGTGACGTTCTCGGACTTCTGGTAGTCCTTGAGGGCCGAGACGGTCTTCGGGCCTTCGATGCCGTCGACCGGGCCCGGATCAAAGCCCTTGTCCTTCAGAGCCAGTTGCATTGCGGCCACCTGCGCGTGAGATTCGTTACTGCTCGAGCGGTCACGCTTGGGCTCGTCATAGGTCAGCTCGTTCTTGACGGCACGGACGCCGGACAGGTCACGGGCCACTTCGGAGGCACGGGCGCTGGCCCCAATGCTCGGTGCTGTCCCCGCGAGGGTGACCACCCCCCTATCGGTTCGGACGTCAATCTTGGCAAGCTGGGCGGTCTTCGAAAACCGGGTTTCGATCTGGAGCGTGATGTCCTTGTCGGAGATGTCGGTCGCCTTGCGGTCGCCCACCGGCACGACCTCCAAATCGTTCTTGACAGCTTTGACGTGCTGGACGCCCTTCGCGATGGAACCAGCCGCGGTCTTCGCCTCGTCCGAATCGACCTTGCCGCGAAGCATGATGGTGCCCTTGACGGTCTCGACGCTGATTTGTCTGCCCTTGACCCGCTCATCGGAGTAGAGCGCGATCTTGGTCTTGGCCGTCAGCCACGAGTCGGCGACCTCGGCTTTTACATCCTGGGCGGCGCTCTTAACCTTCTGCTCGATCTTGTCGGTAGTTGTCTGGGATGCCCCGGCCGTGGGCGCGGCCAGGATCGCTACCGCCGCGAACGCGAATGCGCTGAAGATTCTCACATGGTGCATCGTCCCTTACCTCCCGGCACGTGGATGGAGATGAACTCTCGGCATTCACGCCCCGACTCCTACCCGAGCCTGGCGTACGGCAAGACTCTAGTCGTCGCGAGCCCGTCCGCCCATTGGACCTAGGTCCAAGCCGCACTCTCCGCGTGACATTGCGACGCACCAGCCGGGAGGCTTGACAGAAGTGACGAGCCCGGCTCGTGGTCGGCGAGCGCGGCCGAAAGACCGGCGGCTACGACTTCGGCATCGCCGGCGAGCGACGCGCCTCCGAGGGCCTCCTCGATTGGCGAGCGAGGCTTTTGGGTTCGGAATCGGCGAGGATCGCTGTTAGACTGGACACGTGAAGACAAACACCGTCCGACACAGTGCGGCTCCGCCTCTATACCGCCTGGCTTTTGACGATGTTGTTTCAGATCTACTCAAGGTGAAAGCGGCAGCGGATACTTCTCAGCGAGCCGGCCAGAAGACTGACACACGGCCTAACAAAGCCAGGGGCAGGTCAAGACGGAAGGGATAAGTCATTTGCCCTCTTCCCATGTGGTGGTCATGGAGCCCACGACGAACACCGCCGCCGCGAACACTCCGATGATCGCGGAACAACGCAACGCGATCGGGGTGTCGGCAAATACACGCCCGGAGTCCCTCGTTGGCGTAGTACAGAGGTAGTATCCGCGCGATCTTCTGCAGAAAGCTCGGCATCATCTCGACCGGGAAGAAGCTCCCCGAGAGGAACATCATCGGGTACATGATGGCGTTGGCCGCCGCCATCGCGCTCTCCGCCTCCTTCGCGACGCGGGTGAGAATCATCCCGATTCCGGCGAACGCGAACACCTCGAGCAGGATGAATGTGGGGAGCCAGGCGTCTATCCGCAGGCGCACGTTGAACACGGCGTAGCTGACCAGCAAGATCGCAGTCGCGGATACGACCGCGAGGATCGCCTGGTACAGGATGTTCGACAGGATCCACTCGCTCTGGGTGGTGGGAGTGGTCGATAGCTTCCGGATGACACCCTTTTGCCGCAGCTCCGCGTTCATGCTCACCGCGCCAGTCAGACTCGACGTCATCACCGACATCGCGATGACCCCGGGAACGAAAAACTCGATGAACCGGAACTTCCTGGCGCGGATCGACGTTTCAGCCGATCTGATGAACGGCGGGCCGGGCATCCCCTGGTTCACCACCCCGAGCGCGGACTGGAGCATCTGCATCTTCGGGAATAGCGAGATCGAGCTCGCGTCGTAGACGTACGTGACACGTCACCGATGCGTCGACGTCCCGAAACGCCGCGGTCGGTACCTCACCGATCAACCCCAGCCCCTGGACGAACGCCCGCTGGTAGCCCGAGGGGATCACCAGGACGAGGTCCAGTGTCATGTCCTTGGCGTATTGCGCCGCATTGAAGGTCGGGTCGACCGGGATGATCTTGAACCTCCCGTCGAGCGCAAGCGCACTGACGAGCTGTGCGGACGCTGGTGTCTGGTCGAGGTCCTGCACGTGAAGATCGGAGGTCAGCTTGTCCTGGTCCAGGAAGACCGTTCCGAAGACGAGGATCAAGATGATCGGGAACGCAATCGTGAAGAACACCGCAGCCTTCTCCCGGTAGAAGCTCTTGATGCAGACGACGAGATGTGCGCCGATGACGTGCGGGTTCATGATAGGGGATTGTAGGTCATCCCCGGGAGATGGGATGCGCGTGACGAAGGAGTCGCGGCGCCAGAAGGACGCAGAGGGCGGCGAGCAGCCCACCTCCCAGGAGATCGGCGACATAGTGGTAGCGGAGGTACAGTGTCGCAACGATCATGAGGCAGACCGCAGGCAGGGCGCACCAGGCCAGGCGTGGTGTGAATCGAAACATGTAGTGGACGCTGATCAAGGCCGCGGAGACGTGGCCGCTGGGGAAGGCGTCGCGCTGGAGTCCCTCCAGGGCGTCGAGGAGGTGCCGGATCGGTTCGGCGACGAAGAGACCCGTGAGTTCCTGTCGGTACGCGGCCGCCAGGGCGAATCGGGGCCCGAGCGCCGGGATCACCATGTAGCAGGTGAATGCGAGATAGTGTGACAGGAGAAGAGCCACGACGCACATCTCGAAGGCCCCTCCGGGTCCGCGGGGCTCTCCGGGGTCCGTCGCGAGGCGAGGCTGCCGCGAGTACAGGGTCCCGAGCAACACGAAGGGGAGGACGTAGTACACCAGATACGCAAGCTGGAGGAGCTCGGTGAGCCAGGGCGTGCTGATTCGCTCGAGCCAGAGGCTCGGGTCGCCGCCCAGGACGACTCGGTCGATCGAAATCAAGAGGTCGTCCCAATCGCCGGCGTTCAGCTCTGGGATGAAGCGCAAGGAGTCGTAGATTCCCAGCACCACGACTAATGGGAAGAAGGCGGCGGTCACCCGGGGTAGACCACGGCCCCTCCGGGCGGTCACCGCCGCCTGCAGGATCAGGAGGAAGGCATATCTCGCCAGCAGCCAGCGCCAGTCGGTGATGTGCTCTCGCGCCGCCAGAACGAGACAGATGAGGCCTGCGAGGTAGACGGCCGAGATGAGATCCGGGCTTCTCCAGTCTCGGAATCTCGGCATGAGGCGAATCACGCCTCCCGCGCCCCCCCGGCGATGAATAGCCTGACCTGCAATTGCGTTCTCGGGCTAGACGGAGTGTCGGGCGCGGAACTCGGACGGCTTTTCCCGGAACCGTCCAGCACCGCCGCGCTGCTTCCTCTGCTGCAAGAGTCGGGCATTGAGGGGTTCAGCCTGCGCAGTATCGTCGTCTCAAAAGATGGCGCTCCTATTCTCCTCCTGCCATTGTTTGAAAGCCGTTTTGATTTGTCCACGTTTGCGGAGGGATGGATCAAGAGATCACTGAACGTGGCAGGCCGTCTCGTCCCCACAATTTTCCAGCCGCGTATTCTAGGGGTGGGGCTATTGGTCGGGGAATGGAGTGAAATCGGGATTGATCCTCAGATCGAGGCAGACACCCTCGAGGCGGCATGGACAATGGCCTTGGGCGCCTTGCAAACGCTCGCGACCGAGCTCAGCACCGACATCGTGGCATTCTACAACTTTAATCAGCACGGCAACCTCCCCCCGGCGGTCTTCAAGGGATTCAACCGGGTGCCCGGTCTGCCTTCCGCTCGACTCGCGATTACTTTCGACAGCCTGGAAGAATACCTACGTCGTCTTTCACGGGGGGCGAGAAAAGACCTGCACCGCAAGATGCGCGTCTCGCCGGAAGTCACGGTGATTCGCAGCCGCGATATTGCTCCCTTTCTGGACAGAATCTACCAGCTCTATGTGGACACAGTGGCGCGGTGCCCCATGGCGTTCGGCGTCCACCGCCGCGTATTTCTTGAAAACATCTGTGCGAGGGTTCCCGGAGCCGAGTACACCCTCTATTTTGTGCAAGGAGAGCTGGCCGCGTTCAATCTCCTCGTCGTGAAGCAAGACGCAATGGTGGACAAGTATTTCTGCATGGATCTCGAAGTCGGTCGCAAGTACAACCTCTATTTCTTGTCCTGGCTTGAAAATGTTCGCTACTGTGTGGAGCACAAGATCCCGTTCTATCACGCGGGCCCGGGCGCGGAGAACACCAAGGCGCATCTGGGTGCGACGTCTATCCCGAGCTTCATTTTATTCAAGCACCGCCGGCCGGCGGTTGATCGCTTTCTGATCGCGCAGGGGGCGTTGATCGAGAGGATCCTCCGATACCTCGGGTTCTGGCCAGCGGTCCCCCTCCCGAAGACACATCCTGACGGCCCCGACGACGGCCGGGCGGGGCAGATCACGTGACGAGGCGAGTAACCGGACGAGGATATCGAGCGTGTCTGCTCGCGATGGTGATGTTGGCGAGTGGGAGTGCGGCCGGTTGTGCCGGCCGGCTCCATGCTTCGATGCAGCCCGATGGCTGGAGTGCCCAGCCGATCGTGAGCATGTCGCGCTTTGCTCCCGATGCCGACTTGGACCCCGCGACCGGAACGCCCGTGGGGGACGACGGATATGCCCTGTATATCCTGACCGAAGCGGCCAACTGGGACTTCAGCGATCCGACATCACTGCTCTTGTCAATCTGGCTGCGTCCGTGGGCTCATGCGTGGATCATCCTGGAGAGTCCCCGGAGTCGGCTGGAATTCGGCCACACCGGCGATTTCGGGATTGAGAAACCGCGTTACCATGACGGCGTCTTACAGAGGATGCGGGATGGGGATCCCAATCCAATTGGGTATCTGTGGCAGACGATGTCCGATGGCCAATTCCAGCTCGGCAAGCCTCCTCGCCCCCCCACGTTCGTCTGGAGAATGCCGATTACCGGACGACGGTATCAACAGATGTACGAGCACATGATGCAGCGGACGTACGACCAGTTCGGCGTGAGGACCAACAACTGCACCGATATGGTGGTGGAGACCGCGGCGCTGGCGGGCATCAATCTGAACCACCGCATTCGCCTCACGTCGCCGCCGGAAGTGAAGGTCTGGGGTCGCGCACGGCGCGTTTGGACGGATCCACGATTCCGCATCCTGGAGTTCAGCACGCCCGAAGTTCTGGAGGTGGATCTGCGCCAGCTTGCCCAGATGGGAATCGGGAGTGATGTCACCGAGTGGTACCTCGCGTGGAAACACTGACGATCGCGCGGACGAGACCAAGGTCCAATAGACGGGCGGGATCACGTGGACTACAGTCACGAGCGAGGCAGCGCCTGAGCGCCTCGGAGGGAGCACGAGGGTCATGCAGCGGTGGGTGATGGCGGTCGTCATGACGCTGAGTCTTGGGGGGCACGCGTGGGCGGGTTCGCCGACCGATGAGTTGCGCGCGTACACCGATCAAGTCATGAAGACCTTGCAGAACCCGGGGCTGACGGCCGCGGCGCGCCTGGAGGCGGTACGAGCGGTCGCCGGCCAAGCGTTCGACGTGACGGAAACCGCCAAGCGAGCCCTCGGGCTCCACTGGCAGAAGCGCACGGCGACGGAGCGAGCGGAGTTTGTGCAGCTGTTCCGGAATCTCCTGGAGCGGGGGTACCTGTCCCGGATCGGCGAATACGGCGGCGAGCAGATCAAGTACGTGAGTGAGCAGATCGACGGCGACCACGCGATCGTGCGGGCGCTGATTGTCACCAAGAACGGGACGCAGATACCCGTCGAGTCGCATCTGATGCAGAGGGCGGATCGTTGGCTCATCTATGATGTCCTGGTCGAGCACGTCAGCCTGATCGCGAGCTATCGGTCCCAGTTCGACCGGGTCATCCGGACCACCTCGTACGACGAACTGGTTCGACGGCTCAAGAACCCCGGCACTTCCTGAGCAGAGCAGCCGACGGCCTTCGGCCCCGGCGCCGTTCGTGATCTGGGCCCACCGCTTGACCAGCGCAAGCACCTTCCATAGAGTGAGCCCCCACTATGGCGCAGCGGCTCAGGCTCCTGACGTCACCGCTCTGGATCGTGCTGGCGGCGGGTCTGCTCTTCGGCCCGGTCGCCCACGTTGCCGAGTGCAGTGCCCCGAGGGTCGTGGTGGTCACCGCGACCGCCATGAAGTACTGCATCGACCCGGCATTCAACAGCCTGATCCAGGATCAGGTCCGAACGATCCGCCAGGACATCAAGGCTCAGCAGAGCGCGGGCAAGCTCATCGTCTATGCGAGCACCCCGATCAGCCCGCGCGCGGCGGTGGCCACACCGGCACCAATCTCGAGATCGCGGCGTCGGTCAAGGCCGCGCTCGAGAAGGAATACGGTGGAAGCGTCTGGGTCCTCGATCCGGGCCGATACCAGATGCCCCCTCTCGCGGGAAAGTCGCCGGGGGGCAGCGAGTACATGGCCATGTGGACCGCGGTCCTCGCGGGCGACGACGCGAGCGGTCCGGACTTCGAGATGGTGCACTTCACCGGCCCGGGCAACATGCGCGCCTTCTTCGGGTGCGGCCCGTCCGCCATCGTCGAGTGCATCGAGCGGTACATCACGAAGCGGGCCGCCACCGATGACACGTTCCGTCAGGACGTGGCCGACCGGCCGGCGCGGCGCGGCGAGTTCCTCCGCTACTATGCCCTGCGCGCATCCAGCGCGTACTCACCCGGCGCCCATGATGAATGGAACACGTTCGTGGCGATCAACCGCCGGCGCCCGGTAGGCGGACAGGTCGCCATGTACTTCGACGGTCGACCGCTGTCTCCTGGTGAGATGGAGACGGTGGTCTCGCCGGGCTACGAGTTCCGCTAGGCTGCCTCGCCCGGAACAATCGGCAGTACCACCCGCGACTCTCGTCCCCGCTCATGGAACACGCTATTGTCCGCCACCACCCGCCGCCGCTCCCGCCCGATCGCCTCCCCCGTGTTGGGATTCACGTCAAACCGCGGGAAGTTCGAGCTCGACACGTCCAGCCGGATCCGGTGCCCCGGCATGAACAGGTTGCTCGTCGGATAGAGCGTGAGCGTCACCTGCACGGGCTCGCCCGGCGTGGCGAGCTCGCCCCGCTCGCGGCCGTTCCGATAACGCAGCCGCGCGATGCTGTCGGTGAGGTTCAGGGCATAGCCCTGCGGGTACCACGCACTCGGCGGGTAGACGTCGATCAGCTTGGCCGTGAAGTCGGTGTCCACCGCGGAGGTGGCCACCCACAGGATGACCTCGATGGGGCCGGTCACCTCCGTGGGCTCGCGCAGGGGCTCGGTCTGGAACACCAGCACGTCGGGCCGGGAGCCCAGCGGCAGGTAGGGCGGGCGGCAGCCGTGGAAGCCGGGGGCCTCG
>WNFB01001748.1_pt1 | contig 18705 bp, 15 predicted proteins | sample 5400501 | NCBI WGS metagenome assembly WNFB01 (sample SAMN13153341, study PRJNA577476) | soil metagenome | isolation source: 200 cm saprolite under Douglas fir tree site 2 hole 1 | place: USA:California | collected 2015-04-18 | reverse complement strand
CGGGTAGCACACCAGCTGACGACTCGGACACTGTTTCGGACGCTACTCCCGGTTCACGTGCTCTGGCCCGCAGTCCTTGGCGTATTCAGGGGCTGGTTGCTTCTCCAGACGGACGCCGGCTGGCTTTCGTGACTGAATCTGTTTCGGAGCGTGAGGAAAAAATCGAAGAATTTGAGGTCTACTCGGTTGAACTCGCTAAAGCCTCACTCGACCGTGCACCCCGACAGGTGACACACAACCAGGCCCAGGAACACGATCTGCATTGGGCGAACGACAACCGGCACATCTACTTCCAGGTGGAAGAGGGTTCGGTGGAAGGGAAGTACAAAGACACACAACCGCGTCTCTATTGGGTGGATGCCGATACCGGCGAGGTCCAGAGGTGGGCCGGTGATTTCAAGGGAGCGGTGCTCCAGTACTCTCTTGCTCCCGAGGGCGTGCTCGCAACGGGACGCCTCGGCACCGAAGTCCAGCTTTACTCGCAGATCAAGTCCTCTGCTTCTTCTTCCCGGCAAACCGGCTGGACTGGCACTTACCACCTCATTGCTTCGGCTGAGCACTCTCCGCGTATTGCTTTCGTCCACTCGACTCTGGAAAAACCCACCGAGGTTTACATCGCAGAGAGTGTGGACCAGCTGCAGGAAGCCAAGCCCGTCACTTCGTTTAACCAGCTGTTTTCCGAGCGTGATCTGCCCAGGGGCAAGCCTTACCGCTGGACGGCCGACGACGGCACGACGGTGGAAGGCATGTTGATGTATCCACCGGGAAAGTTCGAGGCCAAGAATTTACCCGTGTTCGTACTCATCCACGGTGGCCCGAACGACGCCGACGGCAACCACTTCGAAGCTGACTGGTACCAGTGGGACCGATTGGCCGCCACCCAAGGCTGGCTTGTCTTTGAGCCTAACTATCGCGGATCAATTGGCTATGGCGACAAGTTCCTCATGGGAATTGTCCCCGAAATCGTCTCCCGCCCAGGCAAGGACATTCTCGAAGGAGTGGACGCGCTGGTGAAGGATGGCATCGCCGATCCGAATCGTCTTGCCATCGGCGGCTACAGCTACGGCGGCTACATGACCAACTGGCTTATTACCCAGACTACGCGATTCAAGGCCGCGGTGACCGGCGCGGGCGCGGTGGAGCATGTCGGCAACTGGGGCAACGACGATACGACTTTCGACGACGCTTACTTTCTGGGCGGGCTGCCTTGGGAGGCGCCCCAGCGTTACCACGACGAAGCTGCGATTTTCCAGATCAATAAAGTCCACACCCCGACGCACATAGTAGCCGGGGCAGACGATATTCGCGTTGCCGTGTTGGAAGACTACCTGCTCGATCATGCCCTGCATATTTTGGGTGTTCCCAGTACGCTGCTGATCTTCCCGGGTGAAGGGCACGAACTCGACAAGAATCCCTGGCACGGTAAGATCAAAGTGCGCGAGGAACTGAAGTGGTTGGAGAAGTACGGGGGCGTGTCCTCCGCCTCATCCGCTCCGTGAACTTGGCACCCGTGAAGCTGTCATCCTGAGTGACCTTCAGGTCACGAAGGACCTTACGATGACCGTCATTCACTCCCCAAGTCTGTGGGAATACATGTGAACGGAGTGGATAGCGCCATCTGACGTAAGTGCCCCTCACAGACTGAAGTCCGTTCGGATAACATTTTAGAAAAGAAACGGAGAACCCGGAAGCCGCGAGATTGTTTTCTACCGTCCCGTTGGTTTGGCCGAAGTGCTGGCGATATCCACCCGGTGGAATGCAGCGACGTAGCTTGCAATCCCCTTGTACAGTGCCTCAGCAATCTGCTGGCGATAGGCTGAGTTTTCCAAATTACCTTCATCGGCACGACTGCTCACGAATGAAACTTCGGTGAGTATCGCCGGCATCGAAGTCCCGGTCAGCACCGCGTAGGAAGCTTCTTTCACGCCCCGGTTGCGAATGCCTGGGGTCTTCGCTGCGAGCATTCCGTACAGCTCCCGCTGGACTCTGAGGGCAATCCGCCGCGACTGCCGCACTTTTTCGCGAATGTCGACATTCGTCCAGCTTACGTTCTGTGGGACCTTTTCCGCATCTGCTTCGTGAGTCCTTGCTTTTACCGATGAGTACGTGTTGGTGTAATAGGTCTCCACGCCACGGGCCGAAGAATCATTGCTGTAATTGGCGTGGATCGAGACAAACAGGTCGGCTTGCGACAGGTTGGCGATTTCGGCTCGTTTTTCCAGTGCGACGAATCGGTCGCCCTCGCGGGTGTAGATCACGTTCGCGCCCAGACGGCTCTCAATCATGCTTCCCAATCGATCGACGACGTCCAGAACCAGATCCTTTTCCAGTAGCCCTTTGCGTCCGACTGTCCCCAGGTCCGAACCACCATGTCCGGCATCGAGCACGATCCGAAACTTTGGGGCCTGCGCCGAGATTTGCCTGTCATCCGTGCTGGCGGGTTGAGGCGCCGATGCCGGCGGCTTCGGCCGTGCCGAAGGAGCGGGTGCCAACAGACCGATCGCCTGAGGCTGCGCTTTTGCTCCAAGGCTGCGGAGCTCCACTACCAGCCGGTACGGATTCGGTTCCAAGCTAACCGAGAAATCGGCAGCGCCTTTGGTCTCCAGCACCACTCGAGTGATCCCCTTGACCGGCTGCGCGATGCGCACTCTTGCCAGCAGCGCGTCTCCCACTTCGATCGTCTTGCCAAACAGTCCGGGGGCCAATGCTGTGGCGTGCAGATCGAAGTAGATTCGTTCCGGATGGCTAAGGCGGTGTACCTCGTACTGCACCCGGTCCTGGAGATCAATTTCGACCGTGCTGGAGTCCGCCGCCGACCAGTGCTGGATGCCGGTCACGTGCGTCGGCACTGCAAGGTTATTGTGGGCCGGCGGAGCCCCGCTGCCCTCATTCAGTGTGGGTGGCGTTGACCTGTTTGTAGCCGCGGGCGGCGGAATCGGCGCGGTCGGCTGTGGTTGAGCAGCTGCGGGTCGGGCGTTGTGACGGATCTTCCACCACAGTCCTCCTCCCAGCGCCACTGCCATCAGTACCAGCAGAAGCACGACCGCGAGGCCAGGTCTGGAATCCTCAGTCCGTTTGGATTCCGGGAGAATTGCGGGGTTGCTGCCCTGCTCCGAACTCCTTAGTTCGCTGTTGTCAAGTGGAGCTTGCGCGGGAGACTCCACGCGATCATCCGGAACCGCTGGCTCCGTGACTTCGACCGGTTCCGCGGCAACCACTCGCTGCGAGATCTCGGCCAGCCGGTCTTCTTCCTCCGGTTTCATGGCCGCCAGGATCAGCTCAGCAAGAAGGTTCAGGCTGCGAACATCGCTGTCGTTGAATCCATAGGCTTCGCTGGAGAAGGCCTCCAGCAGGCCAATCACGCTTTGTTGGCCCGCCAGCGGTACTGCCACCATGGAACGCGCGCCCAGGCGCCGGCAGGCTGGCACGTTCACTCGCGGGTCGCTCTCCGTATCATCGCAACGCACGATCCGGCCGCTGCGCAAACACGCTCCCGAAAATCCCGAGTTCGGATCCAGACGCGCCCCCGCGTCCGGTGCGATCGTCCCCGCCGAAGCCCGGCAAACGATAGCGCTGTCTTCTGCCAGCGCGATGGCCACTCCGTCTGCGCCTGTGATCGTCAGGGCCCGGTCGGCCACCAGTTGCAGCACTTCGTCCAGGACGAACTGCTCCAATTCCCAGACATCCTCAGTGCCCAATCGTGCGCCGTTGCGCATCTCCCGTGCCCGGCGCTGCCGAATCTGTTCGTGCAGGGAAGAGAAAGCGAGAAGCGCTTGTAGAGCTTCGTGCCCCGGGGCGGAGGTTATCGCCGAAGGCTCAGTCTGGGGTATACCGGTTGCGTGCAAGTCCGTTGCCTCGCCGGTTAACCTCAGGCTCGAGTTGTTCGGACTTGCGCTCATGAGAACGGTGGAAATCCCTGTGGATTATCTTCCAATATCCCACAGTCTGTCATGGGGAAAGAGTTGTCAATTCACCACTTGCGTACTCCCACAGATTCCGCTGAGCCCGCTCCCGAAGTGGCACAGCCTGGTAGCTTGTAAGTTACAGGCGTTTGCCCGTCATCGCAATATTCCTCACCCGCACGAAGGTGGGAACCACGGCATGCTCTTTCGTAAGTGGCACCCCGCCTGCTAAGCCGCCTGGGAGCTCGGGGCCATTGCGCTCCCTCTCAATTTGGGCATATCCTTAGCTTTTGGAAGCGGTTACAGGCTGTGGCAGGTGGCTGAAGAGAAAGAGAAGTCGCGTTGGACGTGGCCTCTGGGCCTTATGGCCACCGGTTTGGCCGGCGCTGCCGTAGTGCTATTCCGCGGCTGCTGGCACAGCAAGATGAGCTGGCCGGTTCGCGCTCAGGGATATTCCTACCAGGTCTGCCTCGGTTGCGGCATCAAACGCCTTTTCGATGAGAAAGCCTTCTGTGCCTACGGACCCTACATTTACGACCTGAATCGCTTGATTGCCTGGGATCGTGCCCAGCAGAACAAAGCTCACCCCCAAGCCCAACCCTCGGAACAGCGCCCTGCCTCCTGAGCTCCCCCGAACCAGCAAGGTTACTGAGGCCTTTTGATACCCCGGGCTAAGATTTGCCCATGGAGTACCGTTCGGATGTGACTGCGCCTGCTGAGACCGCCACTGCGGTGGTTGCGTCTCGCCAGCGCTTGTATCGCCAGAAGATTCAGAGCCTGGCGTACGTCAATCTGGACCAGGCCAACGGTGGAATAATCCGCAACCTCAGCGAGGCGGGTATCGCTATCCAGGCAGTTGCTGCCTTGCGCGCGCACCAGCAGATTCACCTGCGCTTCGAATTGCTGAGTCCGCGCCTCCGAGTCGAAGCCACGGGCCGTGTCGCCTGGGCCGACTCCACAGGCCAAGCGGGCGTCGAGTTCCTCGCCATTCCCCAACGCTCTCGACGCCTGCTCAAAGATTGGCTCTTGACCCAGCTTCTGGCGACGGCCCATCAGGCTGCCTGGGACTCGATCTTCATTCATCGCCAGCGCGGCGAAGAGGCCACCGAGCTGTTGTTTTCCTCAGCGCCCCGCCCAACCATCCGCCTTGACCCAGAAGAAACCGGCTCGCCGAAGCCTAAAGATCGGGAAGAACGGGAAGATCGAGAGGATCGGCCAGTAACCCTGCACCTTCCATGGTGTCCCGTTCCCATTTCACCCCGCAGCCTTGCGTGGCTGGTGGATGGGTTGATACTGTTGTCCGCGGCCCTGCTTTTCTCCGTGCTGTCATTGGCTATGACGCACGTCTTTCCCTCCGGGCCGGTCGCGGTGGCTCTGGTGCTCGGAATTACCAGTATGTTCGCGACGCTCTACTGGTTCCTGTTCGTAGTCTGGATCGGCGCCACGCCCGGCACGCGCTTGGCGCAGTTCCTTGACAGCAATTCCGGCGGGATGAGTCTGGAGGAAGAGGACACGCCGCGCTTTCGTTAGTCGTCGGTCGTTAGTCGTTGGTCGTAGCCGCGCTGGTGCTAGTTGTTAGTCTTCGGTTGTTGCTCTTCAGGCCGTGTCCGATTGTTTGTCTTGCGAAGCTGGTAAGGGATGATTAGTTAGCGGTGCGCCGGCGGCTTGCGACTGAGGACCAACGACCAACGGCCAACGACTAACGACCAACACCTGCTCTAGTGCGTGAAGTACTGCCGCTCAAGCCAGAGTTGCAGGTCTCGCTTGGCGCGGTGGGTGATCTCGACGAATCGGATTCCGGCGTTCCCCTGCTTGTCCGCCCATGCCACTTCTCCCTGAACCTTCAGGTGACACCTGGTTCCTGGCAGGGCAAAGCTGACCCGAAGTGGACCGGGCGTTGTTATAGGCAACGACCGCTGCACGTGGATTCCGATGCCTCCCTGGCTCAGGTTTATGAGATGAGCTTTGAGGCGCCTTCTGGATCCATAGCTGAGCGATACCGGCACATCCAAGGCCTGACGGTGGTAGCGGAGTCTCCCATCCAAAATCATGTTCCGCGCCGCTGATAGCGTATGCACGGCCTGCTCAACCGAGATTGGTTTTTCGAAGACGAACGCGGCTCCCTTGGCTTCGAGGAACTTCCGGCCTCTCGAACCACCGACGATAATCAGCGGTACCGAATTCTGCGTCGTTCCGTTGAGCAATTCGCGAAGAAAGTCGGCTGTGCCGTCCAGGTCGCAATCCACGATCAGGGCGTCGATCTTTGACTTGGCCAGCTTGGCCTGGGCACGCGCTGGCTGCGATTCCACATCAACACCGATGTGCAGACTGCCAAGAATGCACTCCAACACGCTGACTTCTTGCCAATCGCGCGAAACCACCATGGATGAGAGTGTCATGCCGCAACTGTAGTCTTGTGCCTAACTGCGCCGTAGATAACCAAGGTAATCGGTAGGGCGCCGGACGTCAGTCGTCAGACCTCGACCGTCCGACCTTGGCAGCCAGTGCCTGAAGTCTGAGGTCGGAAGTCCGAGGTCCGAAGTCTGAAGTCCGGCTACGCTCTCGCTGTCTTTCCCCGGCTGCGATACCATTCGATCGTCCGCCGCAAACCTTCCTCGAAGTCCACTTTTGGCTTGTAGCCCAGGTGGGTCTCCGCTCGCGACATGTCCGCCAGGGAATGCTTCACATCGCCGGCGCGCTCCGGCCCGTATTTCACCTCACCCCTGTACCCGATGAGTTTTTTCAGCACGCGGAAGGTCTCATTCAAGTCAATCCGCCGTCCCGTGGCTACGTTGAACACGCGTCCCGCGACTTCGCCGGCTGGCGCCTTGCAAGCCAGCAAATTCGCGTCGACGGCATTATCCACGTAGGTGAAATCGCGGCTCTGCTTGCCGTCTCCGAGGATCGTGGGCTGTTCTCCGTTGAGCATCTGGGTGATGAACTTGGCCAACACACCGGAATAAGGCGAGGACGGGTCCTGGCGTGGACCAAAAATGTTGAAGTAGCGCAGGCACACCGTCTCCAGACCGTAACACCGATAGAAGGAAATCATGTAGTACTCACTGGCCAGCTTGGCCACCGCATAGGGCGAGATCGGGTTCGGCGGCATGTCCTCGCGCTTGGGCAGGGTGGGCGTGTCGCCGTAAGCGGACGAGGAGGCCGCGTACACCACTCGCTTGACCTTGGCATCCCGTGCCGCCACCAGCACGTTGACCGTGGCATCCACGTTGGCCCGATTGCTGCCCAGCGGATCCATCACGGATTTAGGGACGGAAGGAATCGCTGCCTCGTGCAGGACATAATCGACACCCCGGCAGGCTTTGTGTACCGCGTCGAGGTCAAGCAAGTCTGCTTCATGGAAATCGACGCGATTCAGGATCTCCGTGAGGTTCTCGCGGCTCCCGGTGGATAGATTGTCGATCCCCCGCACCTGATCTCCCTGCGTCAGCACCGCCCGCGCCAGCGCTGATCCGATGAAGCCCGCAATGCCGGTTATCAGGTATGTGGCCATAGGCAATTCATCATAGCGGATCGGTCGCGAGGGCAGGCACGTCCCGGACGCACAAAGGTAACCTGAAAGATGATGAAACCGTCATCCTCAGCAGAGCCGCTCAGCGTTCAGCCACTACATCCCAATGGTTGCGCCGGGAGCCGGGCGGACTGAATGCTGAATACTAAGAAGCGGAGGCTCAAATAATAATCACAACCACGATGATGCTGTCGCAGGTTTGTCCCAGGGTAAAGTCCGTACGCACCATTTGGCCCATGGGAAACTGGCCGCGCTGGTCACCACAGAACCCGATCATGGAAGTGGAAGAGGTACCGTTCAGCAGAAAGGTGACAAATGTGATCTGCACCGTCGTCCCGCCCCCACCGATGACAGTACTCAGCTGTACGATGTTGACGGATCCACTGATGGTCGAGAATCCGGGCTGAAGGGCTCCGCGGACGAATATGTTTCCGCAACCGCTGGAGACGACTACCAGGCAAACCACGAGGAGAACAGAGACGAGGCGTTTCACAGCTCACCTCTGAATGATACTTACGGAAAGTGTACACCCATTCGCCGAAAGGGAAGCAATTCACAAGCGGGCGCCGCGCTGGCTTTCTACCGCCGACCGGATTTCCTGCCAGAGTTCTTCTCGCCCAGTTCCCAACCTGGCCGAATAGGGAACAACGCGCGTTCCCGGATGCTCCTGCGTCAACGTCTGAAGGGAGTTCCGCAACTGGTTGGCCGAAAGCCGGTCACTCTTGGTGGCGACGATCAGGAAGGGACGTCCGCTCGCGCTCAGGAACTCCAGCAGTTGCTGGTCACTTGCTTGCGGCGGCACGTTGACATCCACGAGTACGAGGCATAATGCCAGGCACGAGCGCTCCCTCAGATAAGGCTCGACGAAGCCCGGCCACTGCTGCGAGACTTCGCGCGAGACGCGCGCGTAACCGTAGCCCGGCAGATCGGTAAAGATCAATTCGGGCTGCGGCCTTCCCGGCCAGCGAACTTCGAAAAAATTGATGGACCGGGTGCGCCCGGGAGTGGAACTGGTTTTGGCGACTTTGGCGGCAAGCAGCGAATTGATGACACTGGACTTGCCCACGTTCGACCGCCCCAGGAAGGCAACCTCGGGCAGGGCGGGAGCCGGGAATTGCCTGGCATCGGTCGCTGCCATCATGAATCGGGCCAGAACTCTCATGGAGGTTAGTTGCTCGTCCTTGTGTAGAGACGCAGCTTGCCATTTCTTGGAGTCACTGGTCCAACCCGAGCGGATGCTTGCGTTCGATGTCTTCTTCCTTTATGGGCCTGTGCCTGTTCCAGAAGTAAAGGATCGCAGCCACTACGACTCCAATCCCCAGGCTGATCAGAAAGAACCAGCGATAACCTGGCAGCCAGATCAGAAGAATCAAAACCACCGCCACGGCGACTATCAGGCCTGCCGCGCCTCTGAAGAAACTCCTGGGTTCGGCTGGTTGAGGAATTTGTTCCATGCGGTAACCGGCTCAGCATTATCTTACCGCTTCGAAGTCCCCGCCAAGAAAAAGAGGCCCGCATTCGCGGGCCTTGCTCAAGCATGACGCCTGCTTTACTGATGTGCCGTCGGTCCCTCCGCGGCTGGCGGCGTGATCGGCGCAATGGGTCGCGCGGCTTCTTCAGTTGTCTGCGGCAGGGGCTGCTCCAGGGCTACCGCCAGCACCTGGTCCATGGTGTCAACAAAGTGCAGCTTCATGGCGTTGCGCAGATTTTCCGGCACTTCCGCCAAGTCCTTCTCGTTGTCCTGCGGCAGGATGACCTCGAACAATCCGGCGCGATGGGCGGCCAGCAGTTTTTCCTTCAACCCCCCGATGGGCAGTACCTTGCCTCGCAGCGTAATCTCGCCGGTCATAGCCAGATCGCGCCGCACCGAAATCTTGCTCAACGCGCTGGCGATGGCGGTGGCAATGGTAATACCCGCCGATGGCCCATCCTTCGGAATGGCGCCTTCGGGCACGTGTACGTGAATATCGAGATTGCGGTAGAAATCCCGTGGCAGGCCCAGGCGGGCAGCTCGCGAGCGCACATACGACATTGCAGCTTGCGCCGACTCCTGCATGACGTCACCCAACTGGCCGGTCAGCATCAGCTTACCCTTGCCGTCCACTACAGTGGCCTCTGTGCTCAGGATGGAGCCACCGACCTCGGTCCAAGCCAGGCCTGTAACCAGTCCGACTTCACTCTTCTCATGCGCCAGCGTGTCGCGGAACTTGATCACGCCCAAGTAATCATTGACGTTTTCCGGCGTGATCACCACGCTAAAGCTTTCGCCTTCCTTAACTACCTTGCGAGCGACCTTGCGGCAGACGTTGCCGATCTCTCGCTCCAGGTTGCGCACGCCCGCTTCCCGGGTGTAGGAACGAATCTGCGCGGTGATGGCCTCGTCGGCAAACTTCAGATTCTTCTCCGTCAGCCCAGCCTGCAGCATCTGCTTCTTCACCAGGAACTGTTTGGCGATTTCGATCTTTTCCAGTTCGGTGTAACCGTGCAGCCGCAGAACCTCCATACGGTCCTGCAGGGCGGGCGGGATGGTATGGATCACGTTGGCAGTGGCGATAAAGAAGACTTGCGAAAGGTCGTATTCCACGTCGAGATAATGGTCCACGAACATAAAGTTCTGTTCGGGATCGAGCACTTCCAGAAGCGCCGCCGACGGGTCGCCACGGAAATCCATGGACATCTTGTCCACTTCGTCCAGCATGAAAACCGGGTTCTTCGTTCCGGCCTTCTTCATCATCTGGATGATCTGCCCGGGCAGGGCGCCGATGTAGGTCCGGCGATGGCCGCGGATTTCAGCTTCATCCCGCACGCCGCCCAGCGACAAGCGCACGAATTTCCGCCCGGTAGCCTTGGCGATGGACATGCCCAGTGAAGTCTTGCCCACTCCCGGAGGTCCAACGAAGCACAGAATCGAGCCCTTGGGATTTTTCACCAGCTGACGCACGGCCAGAAACTCGAGGATGCGCTCCTTGATCTTCTCCAGGCCATAATGATCTTCGTTCAGGGTCTTCTCGGCGCGGCTGATGTTGCGGATTTCCTTCGACCGCTTCTTCCAGGGCACGGCCAGCAGCCAGTCCAGGTAATTGCGCGAGACGGTGGACTCGGCTGACATGGGCGGCATAGCCTCGAGCTTCTTCAGTTCTTGCACCGCCTTGTCGCGCACGTCCTTGGGCATGCCGGCGGCTTCGATCTTCTTCTTCAGTTCGTCGAACTCGCTCTTTTCGCCCCGCCCCAGTTCCTTCTGGATGGCCTTGATTTTTTCGTTGAGGTAATACTCTTTTTGCGCCCGCTCCATTTGCCGCTTAACTCTCGACTGGATGGTGCGATCCATGTTCAGCTTTTCGATCTCGATATCCAGCACGTCGCCGATGCGGCTCAGGCGTTCGGCCGGATCGAAGATCTCAAGCAGTTCCTGCTTTTCTTCGATCGAAAGCTGCAGGTTGGCGGCGATGGTGTCGGTGAGCTTGGCCGGATCTTCCATGCGCACCGCCGCGATCATGGTCTCGTAATTCAGCGACTGGCAGAGCTTCACATACTGCTCGAACAGGGAAGTGACCCGCTGGATGGCGGTTTCGATCTGCGGTGCGGGCTCGGCCGCGTAGCGCGCCACCCGGACCGTAGCCTGCATGTAGCCTTCGCTCTCGCTAATCTGCAGGATTTTGCCGCGTTCGATGCCCTCGACCAGGACCTTGATGTTGCCGTCGGGCAGCTTGAGACTCTGCACGATGTTCACGATCGTGCCTACCTGGTAGATCTCGTTGGGCTTGGGCTCGTCCACGCTGGCGTCGTGCTGCGTGGCCAGGAAGATTTTCTTGTCCGCCGCCAGTGCCTCTTCCAGGGCGCGCACGCTCGATTCCCGGCCCACCACGAACGGGGTCATCATGTAGGGGAAGATGACCACATCCCGGATGGGCATCATGGGCAGCTTCCTGGTCTCGAATTTTTCCTTGGCTGTGGTCACTATTTCTCCGAACTCCGGGGTCTGACCGAACTCCTGAGTCTGAGCCCTGTCATTGTACCGCCAGCGCTACACTACCCTGCCTTCTCCATCATAGCAAGTGTAACGTTGCGCTTCTCCACCATCTCCCGCGTCACCTCGAATTCCTTCACCTTCTTCTGGCTGGGCAGGTGGAACATGAGGTCGAGCATCAACTCTTCCAGGATCATGCGCAAGCCGCGGGCGCCCACTTTGCGGGCCATGGCCTGCCGGGCGATCGCCCGCAGCGCCTCCTCGCTGAACTTCAGCCGCACATTCTCGAATTCGAACAGCCGCTGGTATTGCTTGATGATCGCGTTCTTCGGCCGGGTAAGGATTTCAATCAGCGCGAACTCGTCCAGGTCCTCCAACACGCCGACCACGGGCAACCGGCCTACAAACTCGGGAATTAACCCGAACTTGATCAGATCCTCGGGTTGTACATCGCTGAGAAGTTCGAAACTCCGCTTCCGATTGGTCGCTGCCTCTTCGGTTTCGGCCTCTTCGCCCACTTTAAATCCGAGCGACTTCTTGCCTACACGCCGCCCGATGATCTTTTCCAGCCCGACGAATGCGCCGCCGCAAATGAACAGAATGTTGGTAGTGTCGACAGGAGTGAATTCCTGGTGGGGATGCTTCCGTCCGCCCTGTGGCGGCACATTCGCAATCGTCCCTTCCAAGATCTTCAGAAGTGCCTGTTGCACGCCTTCGCCGGAAACGTCCCGGGTGATCGACGGGTTCTCGTCTTTCCGGCCGATCTTGTCCACTTCGTCGATGTAAATGATGCCGGTCTGCGTGCGCCCCACGTCGCCGTCAGCCGACTGCAGCAGCTTGAGGATAATGTTCTCCACATCCTCACCGACGTAGCCCGCTTCGGTCAGCGTGGTTGCGTCTACGATGGCGAAGGGCACATCCAGCATGCGCGCCAGCGTCTGCGCCATCAGTGTCTTGCCCGTGCCCGTCGGGCCGATGAGCATGATGTTCGACTTGGTCAGCTCAACCCCATCCCCGCGCTGGCGGTTCATGTAGATCCGCTTGTAGTGGTTGTAAACCGCCACTGCCAGCTTTTTCTTGGTCTGCTCCTGGCCGATCACGTATTCGTCCAGGAAAGTTTTGACTTCTTGCGGCTTGGGTAGCTGGTTGGGTGTGGTAGTAGGAGGGGTTGCGGCGCGGTCATCTTCCAGAATGGAATTGCAGACAGCCACGCACTCATCGCAAATGTAGGCCCTGGGATAATCGCTGGGAGACGAAATCAGCTTGGCCACTGCGTCCTGCGATTTGTGGCAGAACGAACAGCGCAGCATCTCCTCGGTGCCTGTCCGGTTTTTCACTCGGCTTTAACTCCTTAAGTTTTTGCCGCTCTCCCCCGGCCCCAGGGCGTCCTTTGCCCGGTCGGCCCGGGAGATCGTTTCACGCCGAGACCTCCAGAAAGCCGATTCGGCGGAAGTCCGATGATACCGCTATCGGGTCTTATAAATGATATCGTCTATGATTCCGTATTCCTTCGCTTGTTGCGCGTTCATAATGAAGTCGCGCTCCACGTCTTTTTCCACCTTTTCCAGCTTCTGGCCGCTGTGCTTGGCCAGCAACTGGTTTGTAATCTCCCGCATACGCAGAATTTCCCGTGCATGGATGTCAATATCGGTGGCCTGGCCCGAGAGCCCGCCCATGGACGGTTGGTGGATTAGAATCCTCGAATTTGGCAGCGCCAGCCGCTTCTTATCCTCTCCCGCCGCCAGCAGCAGCGCAGCCATACTCGCCGCCTGGCCGATGCAGATGGTCGTAACATCGTTCTTTACATACTGCATGGTGTCGTAAATCGCCATGCCCGCGGTGATCGATCCGCCCGGCGAATTGATGTAGAGCTGAATGTCCTTCTCCGGGTCTTCCTGCGCCAGGAACAGCATTTGGGCAATGACCAGATTGGCGATGTTGTCGTCAATCGGTGTGCCGATGAAAATGATGTTATCCCGCAGCAGCCGGGAATAAATGTCGTACGCACGCTCACCCCGCCCGGTCTGTTCGATGACCATGGGCACCAGCATCATCTGTGGTTCTTTCACATTCACCTTCCACACTCCTGCCCCAAAGAACCTGGCCTATGGGGAGGGTCGAAGTGATCCGCTCTACGCGGACTGGTGATACAACAAATCGAGGGTCTTTTCGTTGCGGATTCTATTTCGGATTCTATCGAGCGCCCCGTCACGTGTCAATCGAGCCCGGATTGCTTCCGATGTCTGCTTTGACTGTTGGGCGAGCGCTTCGACTTCCCGATCAATCTCCTCATCGCTGACCTCGATCTTTTCCTCCTCGGCGATTTTATCCAGCAGCAGCGAAGCCTTCACTTCTTGCAGCGCTTGCTCCCGCTGTCCGGCCCGGAGCCGGTTAAAATCCATTTTCTTGATGTCTTCCGGCTTCATGCCCTGCGCCGCCAGCGCGCGCAAACCACGCTCCAGCCGGATATCAATCTGCCGCTCCACCAGCGCCTCGGGCACTTCGAATTGGTTGCGCTTTACCAGTTCCGCCACCAGCTTATCCTTGGCCTCGCGCTCGGCCGTATGTTTCCGCTCCGCTGCCATGCCTTCGCGGATGCGTTTCCGCACCTCGTCCAGGCTGGTGAACTCTCCCAATTCTTTGGCAAACTGATCGTTCAACTCGGGCAGGCTCTTTTGCTTGATGGATTGCACTTTGACCGTGTAGGTGAAAGTCCTGCCCGCCAGGCGCTTGTCGGACGAATCCTCGGGATAAGTCACATCGAAAGTGCGGTCATCGCCGGCCGAGGCGCCGCGCAGGTTCTCCGTGAACTCGGGCATGGTGCTCTTGCCGGCGATCTCCACCAGGATGTCATCCATATGAACCGGACTGCCTTCGCCATCTTTCGGCTTGCCATCGAGCGAGACTTGGGCAAAATCGCCGTCGGCCAGTGATCGGCCTTCCAATGAAGTAAACGTGGCGTGCTGCTCACGCAGGCCGTTCAGCGATTGCTCCACTTCTTCGTCAGTGACGGAAATCGCCGGCTTGTCCGCCCGCAGCTCTTTGTAGCCCTCGGGCCGGATCGCCGGCATAACCTCGAAGCTCGCCTTGAAGCGCAGGGGCTCGCCCTCATGCACGTGCAGATCGGTCACTCGTGGCTGGGAAACGGGGATCAGCCCGAGCTTGTCGGTCTCCTTGCGAAAATAGCGCGGCACCAGCGCGTCCACAACGTCGTTCTTGAGGTCCTGGGCGAAGCGCTGCCGGATGATGGATGCGGGCACATGCCCACGGCGGAAGCCGGGCAGGCGCGCGAGTTTCTGATATTTCTGGATCAGGGTCTCGGTTTCGCGGCTTACTTCGGCAGCGGGAATTTCGACCTCGATCTCCCGCTTGGTAGTGTTGTTGGTTTCTGTAGGGCTCACGTTTAGCCTTCGCGGTCCGAGCCGGATTCAGGTATTCCGTCGCGCCATAGACAGGGCTGAATCCACACGGCTTCAACTTTGAGTGTAAAGACAGAGGGAGAGAAGCGTCAAACGCGGAAGGGGACAGCGATACAAATGGAACAGAACGGGGAGGGAGCAGGAGGCTGCCAAGGTGGCCTAATGTTCCACGATTTGATGCCCCACCCGTCGCCAAGGCGGTGTCGGATGGGGCAATCGACGTACTATGCCTGGAGCAACATTCGCTGAGCCGGCACCGCCGTGCTGGCCGTGATCCGCTTCCGACCGGGAGCGGCCCCGTCCACTCCCGCAGAACAGGTGCCAACCAGCGCGCTCACCCGTGCGACTACGCCCTGGGTTGCACCCCGGATTGTTTGATAGTGGTCGAGGCGTCTGCTCCAGAAGCGCTCATGCGCCTTGCGCTCGTCGGCAAGTTCCTCCTCGAGTCGAATTGACCTTCGTATTGCGTCCTGAAGAGGGTTCCTGAACTCAGCGCTGGCAAGAAACCCAAGGACTGCCTCGGCGGCGAGCTCCCGCGCTCCTGCTGGCATTCGAGCTTTGGCAAGCTCGATAAGGCTCAGGCGAAGCCATTCCGCAAGGGCCAACACGCCAGCTGGATGAACAATCAGTACGTCCTTTTCTAGCCAGAAGCCAAACGTATTCTTGGCTTTTGCGGTTGTGACAACGATGGCAAAGTCCGCCTTACGGAGCACCATTGCCCGTCTCGCCTGTTCTATGTAGCAACTCTGGAGTCTCAGGACTTTCTTGCACTCGTAGACGATGCGGCCAACGAGCTTGCCATCCAACCGAACTTCTTGAATGACATCACCGCCTTTTCCAGCAGAAATAATGGAATCCTGACTGAATTTCTTGAGAAGCTGCCTCGCCAATTCCTTTTCGTAAAGCAATCCCTCAATCTGCGGCGTGAGGCCAAGCTCCAAACGGTCCTTCGTCTTCTTAAGCTCGCCTCTGAGGGATGCAAGCTTGCCCCTCAGAAGAACGATCTCTTTGGATCGCGAGCTGCGTTCTTCGCGCCGGGCCTTGTCGATTTCTGATTTCAGCTTGGATCGAAACTTCACCTCTAGCTGTCGCAACTTGTCCCATCGACCAGTCAGCTTCAGGTACTCGGACTCAGAGACTTCGTGGTTACACAATGGGCAGAAGAACTTTTCGTTAGTCATAGAGTTAACTCCTCAATTGAATTTGACAAAGTGAAGTAGCTGCTTAGCCGCGAGGAGTTAACCGCCTTTCTTGTTAAGGCCAGCAACAATTTGCTTGGCCTTTTCTGCTTGCTTAGTTGCTTTTTCGGAGGTTTCGACAGCTTTTCTTACAACTTCCTCAAGTAGATCTGGAAGCTTGTCAATTGCGGCAAGCCGAACGTCCCGAGGCGCTTCCCGAACGAACGCGAATTCATGGCGATCGTCAGATTCCTCAGCATCAATGTACGTTAGCAGGCCCCACTTGCCATCCTTCTTGCCGTAGCCAAGACGTTGGGTGCGTCCTAACATCATGAGGTGCTTGCCGTCGGTGTCGCTGCAAGTGTCTTCCCATTGCCATAAGTCAACCCAGGCTTCGACCCCCAACTTGTATTCGCGCAGAGATGCTTCAACTTCAGCAATACGTGAAGTTACTTGGTCAGAGGCTTGGTTGAGTGATTGTGAAACTGAGGCGAGTTTCTTGAGGGTGGATTGGATCTTATCGGCCATACAGGCCTACCTTTCTTGGGCCAGACAGCCCACTTGGTTATACAGCCGTTAATGAAGCAGCCGTACGAGCCACTCCACTTTGTCTGATGAAAAGCCTAACACAAGGTTCCAAAAACATCAATGCCGTCCGCGAGGAGCCGGTCTTCTAAGCTTTCCCCTGGCGAAATAAGAGACAATGGCATCTGATACAACGGTTTCAACCTGAGGTCCGATGCCCGACGCCTGTCCCGACTGGCTCACCATCCTCAATCGCGAAGTCATCGCCTGCACCCGCTGCCCCCGGCTCGTCGCCTATCGAGAAACGATCGCTCGCGAGAAGCGCCGCGCCTACCGCGACTGGGAGTACTGGGGAAAGCCTGTCCCCGGCTTCGGTGATCCCAATGCCCGTGTTCTCGTCCTCGGCCTTGCTCCCGGCGCCCACGGCTCCAATCGCACCGGACGGCCGTTCACCGGCGACGCCTCCGGCAACTTCATGTATCCCATTCTCTACGAAACCGGATTCTCCAATCAGCCCCGTGCCACTCACCGCGGCGACGGGCTCAAACTGAAAGATCTCTACATCACGGCCGCCGCGCGCTGCGCTCCTCCGGACAATAAGCCGCTGCCGCAAGAGCTGGCCAACTGCGCTCCTTATCTCGATCGCGAAATGGATGGGCTCAAGAACCTCAAGGTTGTGGTGGCCCTGGGCCGGATTGGCTTCGATGCCTATCTGAATTACCTCAAGGGACGCGGCCAGCTTCGGAGCAAGAAGGCGTACGTTTTCCGGCATGCCGCAAAGTACAAGATGCCGGACGGGAAGACCTTACTGGCGTCCTATCATCCCTCCAACCAGAACACGCAGACCGGGAAACTGACTCGCCAAATGTTCAAGCGAATCTTTAAAGAAGCGGCGCAATTGGCCGATAAGTAAAGAGAGGCGGCTGCCGTCTCTCACTGATGTGGGTATCCCGATGGAGCGACGGGCGTCCTCGCCCGTCCATACGACTGCGGGCGGGGACGCCCGCAGCTACATCGAATCTGGTAGTTATGGGAATCTTGCGAAACACGCTCAAAGAATCATTCAAGATCCAACAGGGGTTCAAAACCCCACAAACACCGGCTCCGGCTCCAGCCGGATGCTCCAGATATCTTCCACGCATTGCTGGATGTGTTCTTTCAGGGCAACAATGTCGGCTGCCGTTGCCTGGCCGCGGTTCACGATAGCCAGCGCATGTTTGCGTGAGATGCCGACGCGTCCACGGCTATACCCTTTGCTGAAGCCGGAGTGCTCCACCAGCCAGGCAGCTGAAACTTTCCTCTGGGCCTCAAGCGCGGGATAGCTGGGAATCTGCATCCCTTTTGCCGCCGCCCGTTTTGCGAGCTCCTCGTACTGCTCGGGCAAAAGCACTGGATTCTTGAAGAAAGAGCCCGCGCTGCGGCAGTCTTCGTCGCCCGGTGTGATCAGCATCGCCTTAGTCGCCCTTATCCGGCGCACGGCTTCCCGCGTATCCGCCAAGGTCGGGGCTTCATGCCAGCCTGCGAAGTGTTTTTTCAGGTCGGCGTATTGGATGCGCGGCTCGCCCCCTGGAGTCAGCGCGTAGGTCACACGCAGGATAATGTAACGTCCCTGCTCGGTGGTGTTGAAGATGCTGGTGCGGTAGTGGAACCCGCAGGCCTGGTTGCAGAGTTCGCGTACCTGACCATCTTTCAGGTCCAACGCGAGGACAGACTCAATGGTCTCCGCCACTTCCTGCCCGTAGGCGCCCACGTTCTGCACGGGAGTGCCACCTACGCTGCCGGGAATACCGCTCAGACACTCCACACCGGCGCAGTTGCGTGCCACGGCGCGAGCTGCGAATTTGTCCCACTCCTCGCCCGCTCCCACTTCGAACAGCGATCTGCCATTCTCGCTGTGTTCTTCGATGCCGGAAATAGCGACTTTCAAGACCAGGCCAAGCCAGCCCGTGTCGGAGATCACCAGGTTGCTGCCGCCGCCCAGCACGAATAATGGCAGACTTTGCGAGCGCACAAACGTCACGGCTTCGCCCACCTCGGCGATGGTCTTTGCCTCAACGAGATAACGTGCCGGCCCGCCCACTTTGAAAGTCGTCAGCGGCGCCAGCGGCACGTTTTCCAGGATCTGCATGGTGGTTGTCACAAATATATACGCCCGCCTGGAAACCCTGCTGTGCCAACCCTCCTT
>WNFB01001747.1_pt1 | contig 18708 bp, 19 predicted proteins | sample 5400501 | NCBI WGS metagenome assembly WNFB01 (sample SAMN13153341, study PRJNA577476) | soil metagenome | isolation source: 200 cm saprolite under Douglas fir tree site 2 hole 1 | place: USA:California | collected 2015-04-18 | reverse complement strand
CGCCGCTGATCCGAGAGGACGGGGCCTTTGGAGCGATTACGCTTTACTCAAAGGGCCGCACCTCTTACACCACTGAGCATGTGCGCCTGCTGGAGTCGGTTGCGCAGCATGCGGCCTCGGCGCTGAACAACGCAATCACGTTCGAAAAGACAAAGGAAAGCGCGCTCACGGATCAGCTGACCGAGTTGCCGAACGCCCGCGGCTTCTACATGATGCTCGAGCAAAGACTGGCCGAGTGCCAACGCCTGGGTCGTGAGTCCCTGGCTTTGATCAGCATGGACGTCGATGACTTTAAGAAGATTAACGATCAGTGGGGACACGCCATCGGCGATCGCCTGCTGGCCAGCGTGGCTGGGGTCATTCGCAAAGAGTTGCGCCAGATGGACATTCTTTGCCGCTACGCGGGTGACGAATTCGTGGCAATCATGCCCATGGCCTCTCAGACTATGTCCGAAATGGTCGGAGAAAGAATTCGCCAGGCGGTTTCGGACCACAAGTTTGCCGTGAGGACGGGCAAGAATGTACAGGTTTCGATCAGCATCGGAGTTGCCTGCTTCCCGTTGAACGGCGAGACAACCGAGGAACTCCTAACCACCGCTGCGCGCAACATGCAACGCGATAAGCATACGCGCAAGAACCTTCTGAGCCTGTCAACGATGCCCACGCCGGCGGGAATTGACCACTACACCTAAGATCGGTTCCAACCAATCTTCGAGGGCGCGCCTGGCTTTAGTCTGGCGTGCTTTTCTTTTGCGGTTTTGTCCCACCACGCGTCTCGCGTATAATCGCCCGAGTTAACCGAAGCCACTGTTTACAGGCCAGCGATAAGCTGGCCGATTCATTAGGAGAGCGAAGCGTTTCTCGATGAGCAGCCAGACAACGGATCGCAGACAAAGGATGAGCGCCGGTGCGGCCGGCGTGATCGATGGCCCCAAGGACCGGACTGACAAAGCTCCCGGACCGCGAGGTCCACAATCCGAGGACCTTCAGGAAGATCGCCAAACGCTCGTTGATCTCCTTCATCAAATGTTGCTGATTCGGCGCTTCGAAGAGAAGTCTGCGGAATCCTATAGCCTCGGCAAAATCGGCGGCTTCTGTCATTTGTACATCGGCCAGGAGGCAGTTGGGGTCGGCGCCATCTCCGCGGTGCGCCGCGATGACTACGTAATCACCAGCTATCGCGAGCACGGACAAGCTCTCGCAAAGGGCATTTCTGCCGACGCCGTGATGGCGGAGCTGTTCGGTAAGTCGGGCGGCTGTTCGCGCGGCAAAGGCGGTTCGATGCACTTGTTCGACAAGAGCGTCAATTTCCTTGGCGGTCACGCGATCGTTGGCGGGCAGATCCCGTTGGCTACGGGCGTGGCCTTTGCGTCGAAATACAGAGGGACCGATCAAGTGACGCTCTGCTTCTTTGGCGAGGCAGCTGTCAACCAGGGGGCCTTTCACGAGTCGCTGAATCTGGCGCAATTGTGGAAGCTGCCCTGCATCTACATCTGCGAGAACAACAAGTACGGCATGGGAACTTCGCTGGAGCGGGCCATGTCGTCGCACAACGTGGCGGATAAAGCTGCGGCCTATGAATTGGCTTCAGAGTTTGTGGACGGAATGGACGTGATGGCGATGCGGCGCGCGACGCAGCGCGCGGTCGAGCGCGCCCGCAAGGAATCGCTGCCGACACTGCTCGAGGCGCGCACCTATCGCTACATGGGTCATTCGATGTCCGACCCCGGCAACTATCGCACGCGCGCCGAAATTGAGAAATATCAGGAGCGCGATCCGATCAAGCTTTTCACGGCCACGCTCAAGGAAAACAAAGTGCTAACTGATCGCGACCTGTCCGATATGGAAGCGGCGATCAAAGAGCAGATTGAGCAAGCTGTGCGCTTTGCTGAAAAGAGTCCTGAGCCAGATCCGAAAGAGTTGTACACGAACGTTTACGCAAATCCGTGAGCTTTCTCGATTCGAGGATTGACTGATGGCAGTAATGACCATGCGCGATGCGCTGAACCAGGCCCTGCGCGAAGAGTTGGCGCGCGACGGAGACGTGTTCCTCATGGGTGAGGAAGTCGCCGAGTATCAGGGCGCGTACAAGGTCACGCGCGGATTGCTGGAGGCGTTTGGGCCGAAGCGAGTCATCGACACGCCAATTACCGAGCTGGGATTCGCCGGTTTGGGTGTCGGCGCCGCGATGGCCGGCCTGCGTCCGATTGTTGAGTTCATGACGTTCAACTTTTCGATTCTGGCGACCGATCAAATTATTAACTCCGCGGCCAAGATGCTTTACATGTCGGGCGGCCAATTCAACATTCCGATCGTCTTTCGCGGACCAGGCGGCTCGGCCTATCAGGTTTCATCGCAGCATTCGCAGGCGCTCGAATCATGGTACGCGTACTGTCCCGGCCTGAAAGTCGTCATGCCTTCGACGCCCGCGGACGCGAAAGGACTCTTGAAGAGCGCTATTCGCGATGACGACCCGGTAATCTTCATTGAGCAGGAGCGCATGTACGGAATGAAGGGCGAAGTTCCCGAGGATGAGGACTTCACGATTCCCCTCGGCGTCGCCGAGGTAAAGCGCGCAGGCACGGATGCGACGATCGTCGCGCGGTCTTTGATGGTTCCCGCGGCACTGAAAGCGGCTGCGGAACTCGAGAAAGCCGGCGTATCGTGCGAGGTGATCGATCCGCGCACGATTCGGCCCCTGGACATCGACGCGATTGTCGCGTCAGTCAAGAAAACGAACCGCGTGGTAGTGGCCGAAGAGTCGCATCCTTTCTGTGGCGTCGGCGCGGAAATCAGCGCCGAGATCAACGAGCGCGCGTTTGATTATCTGGACGCGCCCGTGAAGCGTGTGTCGGCCGCGTACGTCCCGATGCCTTACGCAAAGAACCTCGAGCAGTTGGCGATTCCGGGCTTTGAACAAATTGTCGCAGCGGTGCGCGAAGTTAGTTATCTCGACTAGAGGAATATCAGATGGCAACGCAAGTCGTGATGCCCAAGCTTTCGCCAACCATGGAAGAGGGGCAGCTCTCTCGCTGGTTGAAGAAGGAGGGTGACAAGGTTTCGATGGGCGAGCCGCTCGCCGAAATAGACACCGACAAGGCGACCATGGAAATGCAGGCGCTGGCGAACGGTGTGCTCCGCAAGATTCTGATCGGGGAAGGCGAAAGCGCTCCGCTGGGACAAGCCATCGCGATCATCGGCGAGGCCGACGAAGACATCGCGGCTTTGCTTAAATCAATCGAAAGTAGACCCGCGAAAGCCTCATCAGCAACCGCAGAGTCGGCACCACCGGCGGCGCCGGACGCTGCGCCCGCCGATACGAAGCCGTCGCCGTCCACCGATGGAAAACCATCTGCGGACGATTCTCGTGACGGTGGCCGGCAACTGATTTCGCCAATCGCGGCGCGCATGGCCGCAGAAGCGGGGATCAATCTCAAATCCGTTCAAGGTAGCGGGCCTGGCGGTCGCATCGTCAAGCGCGACATCGAAGCTGCGGCTGGCGCAAAACCAGGCCCGGCCAGGGGCGCGCCACAGTTAACGCCGATGGTCGCAGCTCAGCACAAACCGGGAACGGTTTATGGCCCGTCGTCATTCCGCGATGAACCGCTGAGCGAAATGCGGCGCACGATTGCGCGGCGCCTGGTAACCTCGCTCGGTCCCGTACCGCATTTCTTTCTCACCAGCGAAATCGACATGGAGCGCGCCGCAGACATGCGGCGATCGATCAACGAGCTGTATCCCGACGTCAAACTCAGCATCAACGACATCGTTATCAAGATGACGGCCGCGGCTTTGATGCAACACCCCAAGGTCAACGCGTCCTTCCAGGACAAGACGGTCAGATACTACGAGCACGCTGACCTTGGGATCGCCGTGGCGACCGAGAATGGATTGATCACGCCGGTGGTGCGCTCGGCGGAGTTGAAGAGCCTGCTTGAGATCGCCGGCGAAGTTCGGGAATTAGCGACCCGCGCGCGGGCGCGCAAGCTGAAGCCGGAAGAATATACCGGCGCCAGTTTTTCGATCAGCAACCTCGGAATGTTCGGCATCGACGAATTCACCGCGGTGATTAATCCGCCGGAGGGCGCGATCCTGGCCGTCGGCGCCATGGCGCCAAAACCAGTTGCGCACGACGGCCAAATCGTCATTCGCCAGACGATGCGCGTCACCATGTCCTGCGATCATCGTGTGATTGACGGCGCTATCGGGGCGCAGTTTTTGCAGACATTTAAGCAGATCCTGGAAAACCCGCTTTACTTGTTTCTGAGCCAGTAACAAGTTGGTTCGCTAACACTTCAATCCGAGATCGGGACGTGGCCCGATCTTTTTTGTGCCTGTTATTCCGGAATCGGTCGTGAGCAAATCAGGATACACCACCGCCAGCCCCGTTAGGCGATCAACGGCGGCGCCGCACCTCGCCCTGATCGCCGTGCAGGTAATGTTTGGCACGTGGCCCATCGTTGGGAAGATCGTTTTACGGACCGTTCCCAGCGCCGGGCTGGTTGGTCTGCGCGTTGCCGGCGCTTCTCTGGCATTCATCATTATCGGCAGAATGACTGGCGGCGTAGGTCGAATCCAGAGAAAAGACTGGCCCGTGCTGGCCGTGTCGAGCTTGCTCGGGTTAGTTTTGAATCAGTGGCTTTATGTAGAGGGTCTATCGCTTACTACCGCAATCAACGCGACGTTGTTGTCCACGGCGATTCCGGTCTTCACCCTGTTGGTGGGAATGCTTCTGCGCACCGATCGCGCGACGCTCAGGCGCCTGGTCGGGATCGCGCTCGCCGCCGGCGGTGTCATCTACCTGATCGGACCAACGCGCAGCGAGTTTTCGTCCCTGACACGTGCGGGTGATTTGCTAATCGTAGCCAACTCTCTCTGCTATGGCGCCTACATCGCGGTGTCAAAGGATTTGGTCAAGCGCTACCGCGCGCTGACCGTCATCACCTGGATTTTCATCGCGGCTTCTGTGACCACGGTGCCGGTAGGTGTGTATAGCTTGTCGCGCGTTTCCCTGGCCGGCATTACCGTCAGCGTCTGGCTAACAATTCTCTTCATTATTTTGGTGCCCACTGTCGGCGCGTATTACCTCAACGCCTGGGCCCTGGCGCGCGTTCCGCCAAGCACCGTCGCGGTGTACATCTACCTGCAGCCGTTGATTGCGTTCGTGCTGGCGCCCCTGGTTCTGGGCGAGAGGCTTAGTTGGCGCGCCGCCATCGCGTCACTGTTTATCTTTGCCGGAGTGCTGGTCGTGACGCGTCGGGGACGGAGCCGGGCAGTGCGTGAGCTTGCCGAACATCCTGAAGCGTTCGGGCATTAGTCCGGATCAAGTCATCGCAGTTCCGCCGAGCACGATCGGCACTGCGCCCGGCGTCTCGCGTTAAGCGTATGGCACGAGGGACATCGCACGTACATCGCGCGCGCGAAGAAATGCGTGATCGCATAGCTTAAGGCGAGAATAGCCACCGCGACGATGACGTTCAGGATTGTACCTTTCAAGCCCTCTAGTTTTCCTTCAAGTAGCGACTATAACGCAACCCGCGCTCGTAGCCATGCCGGAACGCCGCCGCCGTGGAATCGTTTCTGTATTCGGCTTCCACATTTGCGGCCGCTTGTTCGTAAGTACGGTTGCGCTGAGCCGGGCGCAACGCAGCTTCGAAACCCAACCGGTAGACCGCTTCGTCGATCTTGAAATCGCCGCCCTGCTTCGCATAGTGTTCCTGTTCGGCGTCACGCAAACCAATCCACCAGGCTTCGCGGGCTGCGTCAACCGACTCGGCTCCGGCTCGCGACAACTCACGGCGACATTGTTCTGCCAGCGAGTCGCCATCAGCCAAAGTGATTACGACCGTCCGCCCTCTTCTTAGGGCGTCTTCATAAATGTACAACTCGTCGTGCGGCAACCCCTGGGCAATGCCTTCTTCCAAAGCCTCGCCCGCGAGCGCCCCGGCGGTGGCGCCTCCGCCTCCGAACAACGCAGCGCCTATTAATCCAAACGCCAGCACCGGCCCCACGCCGGGTACCAGAATCGTCGCCGCCGCGGCTCCGACGGTCGCGCCGGCGGCAACGCCAATTGCTCCGCCGACAGTGCCGCCCAACGCGCGGCCCATGCCGGGCTGTTCGGCTTCGATTGCCGGTAGCGTCGCTGCGAACCTGGCTTCCGAAGTTCCAGGCGCAAGAATACTTATGTGTCTCTCCGAAACACCCAGCGAGCGAAGAATCGCTACCCCTCGCTTCGCGTCAGTAAAGGAATTGAATACTCCTACAACAGTTGTCATGTTAACAGACCTCCCCCAGAATCTGATGTTCCTGCTCTTGCAACCTGAGCCCCAGGACACAGCAAAGAACAGTCAAGTAAGGGAAAGACAATCCACCTGCAAAGTTGTTGCGCGATTCAGGCCGTGATCGTTGAGTGAAACCGAAGGGCTGTGTTAAGTTATCAGTGTTCGGCTACGCTAAACGCAGTCCTTAAAGACGCAGTAAGTGTTCGATATTAGTTCTCAAGGAGCAGCAAGTTGTTCGATATTGTAGACAAGCACTGGCCCATGTCAGAAGGCGATGGCAAGGCTGCGCGCAAGAAGAAGCCTCGGATACTGGCCATCACCACTGACTGCTGCACCGGTTGCGCCGGCTCACCGGCCTGCATCGAGTACTGCCCGATCGAAGCTTGCATGTTCTGGGTGCCCGACGAAGATCATCCGCCGTTTGGGCGTATCGAAGTCGATCCTTACCTGTGCATTGGCTGTCAGAAATGCATCAGCAAAGGACCGGACGGCGCGTTTCTGGATGGCTGTCCATGGGATGCCATTGAAATGATCCCCACCGATGATTGGGAAGCGATGCACGGAATTGCTTTGCCGGACGCTCCGCCTCCGCCACCAGCGATCGCCGCGGACTCGCCTGCGTTATCGGGCGATTGACGACTGCTCTGATTCTTCGCACGACTCTCGATAGCCTTTGCTGTTATCACGGCTTGCTGCTTAATCTCGGCGTCGTTTGCGGCAGTTCCCTGTGAGAACGACTCGACCAAAGGAAGATCTTCCTTCGTCCCAATGTATGCCAGAGCGCGCAAGGCATCGTTGATGGTGGCGCGATCGGGCGTCAGCCACAAGACTGTTCGCCCGGCCGCAATCTGTTCTCCTTCTCTTACGACTACACGGTCGATCGTGCCGTCCAGGGGCGAGCGAAATTCCTGAACCGTGCTTGAGAGGTCCCGGATTCGCGCGAGCAGCCCGCCCGCTTTCACCTGCGACCCTTCGGCCAACAAACTAACAATCGTGCCGGCCATTGGCGAATGCACATCGTAGGGCTGTAGCATGGCGCGCAACTCCGGCCGGCCGGCCGCGTCGCCAAACCGAACCAGTTGCACGGCCGCGTTCCGGCGCACCAGTGGTTCGGCGTCGTCTAGTAAACCGACGAGCGCCTGGTGAAACTCCGGCGAACTGTTGTCCTGGCCCATCACCCAGGCGGCGGTCTTTCGAATCTCGCTGGTCGGGCTCTTCGAGACACTGACGACCTGTGGATAAAACTTCTTCACGCTTGCATCGCCCTTCTCAATTCTCGCTTCGATCTGCGACAACGCGTGCTGAATGTGCCGTGGGCTCTTTTCGTCAGCGAGGTACTTCGCGATTTCTTCGTCCGACAGATCGCGGCCAAACCAGGTTGTGTACCACGTCAGAAACGGAACAATGATGAACAGCGCCGCCACCACGATCAGCGGCCAGGTTGAGCGCTGGCGGGAAGGCGGCGCCGCCGCAGCCTCGGTCTTGTTGCCATTACCGATCATAGGACTGTCCTAAGTAACTGTTCCAGGAAGCCAGCGGAGTCAGTACCGGGAGCGGTAGCGACCGGGTCAAGTACTTGCGACAGTCGACCTGACGTGCGTCATAACCCAGTCGCTACTCCCGGTACTGACCTCATTCCTGCGGCTGACCTAGGTCGAAGGATAAAGGTGATACAGCATCAGATAGACAATCACGCCCGTGAGGGAAACGTATAGCCACAAGGGCAGCGTCCAGCGCGCGATTGCCTTGTGACGCTGAAAGTCTTTTCGCTTCGCCCGCCGGACAGTTACGATCACAAAAGGAACGATCACCACCGCCAGGAACGTGTGCGTGAAAAGGATCGTGAAATAGACGGGGCGCACAATTCCCTGCCCCGCAAATTTCGTGACCCCGTGATGAGCATGATAGACGATGTATGAAATCAGAAATAAAACCGAGGCGGTGAGCGCTGCGAGCTGGCAGTTGCGGTGCGCCGGGACATTCTTTCGCCGAATGAAATAGTAACCACTGGAAAGGAGCACAAAACTCGAGGCGTTAAGGGTCGCGTTCAGATGGGGCAGGATCGAAAAGTAATCCGTCATTTCCTGCTACTTATCTGTGGTGCGCGGTGCCTTCATCTCGGCCATCAGGCGATTGACATCAGGAGGCATCGCCCGGCCTCTCGCGTCCGTCAAGGCGGGCGCGCTCTTCAACGCGGGCGCGCCGGTGACCGTGGATGAGGCGCCGGCTCCGACTTGTGGCGGTGCTTTACCACTCTTGAGTGCGCGCTTCTCGAGCCGTCCGGCCACGACCTTGCCGGCCGGGACAAGTAGAAACGGCAGCGCCAGAACCAAAGGCACCACGATCATGAACAGCCCGTCGGTCGTGATAATGCTTCCGGCGGCAAATAGGTTGTACAGGACAAGCGCCAGAAATCCGCCGGCTGTAACCAGGCAAAGCAGATTCAAAAGAGTTTCTTCGCGCTTCATTGGTGAGTCGATCGTAGTAGTCATGCCAGTTACAGGTCAACCTCTTTGCGACTATCAAGCAACGCAGGCCATCAAGTGCCTCTCCCTTTGGGAGAGGTTAGGTGAGGGCTTGTCGTCAGTAACTTCGCCCCTCACCCGAACCCCCTCCCAAAGGGAGAGGGAGTCCAATCCTCAGTGTTTCTTTGCCGGCGCTTTCTGCGCGCGCTCGGAAAGCTCTTCATATCCGCAGCGCTCGCATTGCCAGAGCGGATACACTGCCGTCGGATCCGCGGCGTTCTGATATACGGCGCGCTCTGACGGGATAATTTTCCCGCCGCATCGAGGGCACGATCGGCCACGGGTCGTGCGCCGCTCGACGTCGATGTTTAGTAGTTGAGCTTGATCTGCCAAGATACCTCAGATCCTTAAGTTTCTCGCCCTAACGAAGGCGGTTTCGGACCTAGCCGGCCCGGCGGTGACGAATAGCCAGTATAAAAATCGTGCAAAAGATTGAGACCGGCGGCACCAGAAGCACGAGCACGCCAATATTCAGATTTCTCATAAACACTGAATTATTTCCCAGCGACGCCCGGCACATCACGCATTGGGCCATCGTTGACTCCGCCAACAGAGTGAAAGCCAGCGCGATGACCAACGCCATTACGACGTAACGCATTACCTGTCTGGTGTTGTTTCGCATATCGCGTTGGTCAGCGGCTTTCCGCCGGCGTCGAAGGCCCTCCCGAGCGCAATTCCTTCGCCCGAAAACTGTCCGGGAAAAAGACCAGCAGCATAAGGCAGATGCAGATGACCAGCGCCGGCACAATCGTCAGCACCAGATTCAACCGCTCGAACCGCAGGTGCATGAAGTAGGCCACGATTAACGCTGCCTTGATAATCGACGCGCCCATCAGAATCACGAGCATGTAGATGACCGGCAGTTGAATGTAGCCAAGAAAAACCTCAAAGCCTGTCAGCAGCAGCAACCAAACCCAGATTGAAATGAACAGCTTGTTGCTTCCGGCAAAGTGCTCTTCGTCGCCCAGCGCGTGTGTAGTCATTCTCGCATCCTCCAACTGGTTCGCTTACTACTTCGGATAGATCGACAGCAGATAGATCATCGGGAATACGAACATCCAGACCAGATCGACAAAGTGCCAATAGAGGCCGCTGATCTCAACGTCCTCGTGCTTTAGCTTGTTGACGCGTCCGGCGACCACCAGGAGATAAATGCAGCCCGTGGCGACGTGGAACATGTGCATTCCCGTGATGCCAAAGAACGTCGCGCCGAACAGCGGCGTCGCCCCCGGCCATTTTTCAACCCACTCCGCCGGCAACTGAAACGGCCGCAAGCCTTCGCCTATCAAGTGCCGCCACTCGATCAGGTGCAGCACAATAAATGTCGCGCCCAACACGGCGGTGGCCAGGATCCACTTGCGCGCAGTTGATTTGTTTTTGCGCGCGGACGCAGACACTGCCATGACCATCGTCAGACTGGATGACAGAAGCACCAGCGTCATCACCGAAGAAAAGACGATGCTCGGATAAAACCGAAACGGCGTCGGCCAGACGTTTGAGGCGCGCACATAGGCGTAGGTAATTAACAGCGCCGAAAACGTCAGCGAGTCGGACATGATGAAGAGCCACATGCCCAGCTTTCTGTGACCCACGCGATAGGGGTGGACGCCGCCGCCCCAATCACCTCCGATAGCCTGTGCTTCAGTTGCCACCACTCACCTCCAGAAGAATAGGAGTAAGAACAAACCGATCCAGAGTCCATCCATGAAGTGCCAGTAGACCGTTCCTGCGTCCGCCGCACCCACGCGTCTAAGTTCTCCCTCAGCCGTGTCGCGCTTCCTGGTCGTGCGCAGCAAGAGAAAACTCAGCGCCACCAGACCGCCGAGCAAATGCACGCCGTGCGCTGCGGTGAACAAATAAAAGAAAGAACTGTGCGGGTTGCTGGCTATGTAAACGCCCTGCCGCACAAGTTGCCGCCAAGCCATTAACTGCGAACCCAGAAAGCCAAGACCCAGCACGACGGTGACGATCAGCCAGCGGCCGTAGCCTGCGTCATTCAACGCCTTCAACGAGCGGCGCGAGATTTCCATAGTCACGCTGCTGAGCAGAATTAGCGAAGTGCTCAGCCAGAGCACCTTCGGCATCGCGATCGGCACCCAGTCATTGCCGGAAGCCGAGCGCACAATGTACGAACTGATCAAAGCCGTGAACAGCATCACGATGCCGGCAATTACCACCCAGGCGGCGATGCGATAACGGCTACCGTAGGGAATTGATATCGACTGTTTTGCGAGTACGGCTGCTGACATGGTTCCTATACTATTTCCAAAGTAACAAGAGCAGAAACAAAGCAACCCACAATCCATCCATGAAATGCCAGTAAAGCGACACCGCGTCAGTCGCCGCTACCCTCTTCTCGCTACTCACGCCGAAGACAAGCTTACGCGCACGCAAGGCCAGATAGCTGAGCGCAACCATACCGCCAAGCAAATGTATGCCGTGCGCCCCGGTAAAGAGATAAAAGAACGAGCTGTGCGGATTCCCTGAAAGATAAACGCCTTCCCCAACCAGTTGCTTCCATCCGACCAACTGCGAACAGACAAACGCGGCCCCAAGAAGTAACGTCGCCAGCAGCCAACGCGCGTATCTTTGGCTATTCTCATGATGAATCTCTCGGCGAGCCGCCTCAATCGTAGCGCTGCTAATCAAAATCAATCCCGTACTCAGGATGAACGCCTTTGGCATTCGCACCGGCTGCCACTGCGCACCTCCCGATAGGAATATGTAAGCGCTGCCCAGAGCTACGAAGATCATTACGATCGCGGCCAGCAGGACCCACATCGCGATTCTGTAAGTGTCCTTTGAGAATCGCCTTTCGCCCCCAAACCATTTTCGCCTTCCGTTGCCGTTGGAGCCGTTTCCGTTAGGTCCAGGAGTCTTTGGCCAACTTGAGCCAATGACTTTCTCCGCCGTCCCAGTCCTTGTGACGTCCGACACGATTGCCCTTCATTCCTCTACGTACGGTGACTGGGTTGCGACTCCGGTTCATTCTGCATAATGAAATCCTTCGGCGCTCCCGGGACTGAGAATTCATACGGCCCGCGATAGACTGAAGGGAGGTGCCCCGCGAAATTGTCGTGCGGCGGCGGCGTTGCCGTCGTCCACTCCAGCGTCGTCGCTTCCCACGGATTGTCCGTGGCCTTCTTGCCCTTGAACATGCTCCAGAAAAAGTTGAAATAGAAAACGATCTGCACGGCCACGGTAATGATTGCCGCGATCGTCACGAAGAGCACCAACGAATGAGAATTCTTTAGAAACTCGTACTCGCCAAAGTTCGCATAACGTCGCGGCATCCCCAGCATGCCCATCGCGTGGAACGGAACGAAGATCGCATAGACGCCGACGAAAGTGATCCAGAAGTGAAACTTGCCTAAGGACTCGTTCATCATGCGGCCAAACATTTTCGGAAACCAGAAGTACGTCGCCGCAAACATTCCGAAGATCGACGCGACCCCCATGACCAGATGGAAGTGCGCCGTGACGAAATAAGTATCGTGAAAGAAAAAGTCGAGCGACGTTTGTCCCAGCACCAGCCCGGTAATTCCGCCCGCGACGAACAGCGAAACGAACCCGATCGCAAAGAGCATCGGCGTCGTGAAGCGAATCCTGGCGCCCCAGAGCGTGCCGATCCAGTTGAAGGTCTTGATTGCGGATGGCACGCCAATCGAGAGCGTCAAAACAGAAAACGCAATCGCTGAGTAGGGGCTCATGCCGCTAATGAACATGTGATGGCCCCAGACGAAGAAGCCCAGCATGCCGATCGCGAAAATCGCGAACACCATCGCGCGATAACCGAAGATCGGCTTGCGGGCAAAGGTCGAAAGAATGTGCGAAGTCGCGCCCATGCCCGGCAAAATCGCGATGTAGACCTCCGGGTGGCCAAAGAACCAGAACAGATGCTGCCACAAAAGCGGCGAGCCGCCAGTGTGCAATGGCTGAAGCGCACCGCTTACATACAGGTTTCCCGGGATGAAGAAGCTGGTCCCGGCGATTCGATCAAGCAACAGCAGAATCCCGCCGCCCAGCAGGACCGGAAACGAAAGCAGCGCCAGGACGGCGGTCGTAAACCACGCCCAGCAGGTCAGCGGCATGCGCATCAGAGTCATTCCGCGCGTGCGCATATTCAATAGCGTCGTGATGAAATTCAGAGCGCCCAAAAGCGAGCCCACGCAAAAGATCGCGATGCTGATAATCCAGAGGTTCACCCCCGCGCCCTGGCCTGGTCCCGCCACCTTTCCCAACGCGCTCAAGGGCGCGTACCCGGTCCATCCGCCAATCGGTCCGACCGTGCCGCTGCCGCCTGCCCAAGCACCCGGCGATCCCAAGGCCTCTCCCAGCTTTGTGAACCACGCGCCCACCGTTGCGTTACCTTCGGCGAAAATCGCGAGCAGCAACACCAGGAACCCCACAAACGTAACCCAGAACGACATCATGTTCAGAAACGGAAAAGCCATGTCTTCCGCGCCGATTTGAATCGGCAGGAAGTAGTTGCCGAAGCCGCCTTGCGGCGCGGTCGTCAGTACGAAGAAGACCATGAGGGTTCCGTGCATCGTCACCAGGCTCAGATAAAACTCTGGCGACATTACGCCGCCCGGCGCGCCCGTCGGAAACAAGGTCTCCATGATCTTGATGTGCGTTCCCGGCCAGCTGAGATTCACGCGCATCAGAACCGACATCAGCATTCCGACCACGACCGCGCTCAGCGCCAAGAGAATGTACTGGATGCCGATCACCTTGTGATCGAGGCTGAAGATGTATTTGCGTATGAAACTCTTCGGCGGCTCGTGCTGGTGCACTGCATCATGCGTTGCTTCTGCCATCGCGTCTCTCCTAAAGGGTTCGGAGCAAATTCCCGGAACTTAGTATTGCGGAAGCTGATACTTGTTCAGCAGCTCGTCCTTGCGCGCCTGGAACTTCGACTGCGGCAAGGCCACGAGCTCGTTGAATTCATTCTCAGGCAAAACCAGCATGTAGGATTTCATCTTGTAGTGATTCATGCCGCAAAGCTCGGCGCAGGCCAACTCGTACTTTCCAATTTTCGTCGCGGTAAAGTGGACGTGAATCGCCATCCCCGGCACCAGGTCCTGCTTGAATCGCAGCTGCGGCACCCAGAAGCTGTGCGTCACGTCCTTCGACATGAGCGTTAGTTCGACGGGACGATTGACCGGAATCGCCAGCGTAGGCACGACCGAGTCGTCTTTGGCGCTCGGGTCAGTATCATCGAGGCCGACGTAATTCAGCGAAGAGTCGTCAATCAGCTTCGGGTCGGTGCGGCCGAAGACGTTGTCTTTCCCCGGGTAATGGAAGTTCCAACTGAACTGTTGCGCGATCACCCGGACCTGATAAGACCCCGGAGGAGCGGAGTGCAGGTGCAAAGACGCCCAAACGCTTTGGCCCATCACGGCGAGGCTGATAAAAATCACGGCAGTGACGAGCGTCCACACAACTTCGAGCCGGTTATTGCCGTGCGAGTAAGTCGCGCGCTGCTTGTCCGCCGTAGCGCGATATTTCCAGACGACCCAGCCGAGGCCAATCTGCGCCGCCGCGAAAGCGATCCCGCAGACAATAATCGTGATCGTGAACTGGCGGTCAACGGCTGGTCCGTGCTGCGAGATCGCTTCCGGGAACCACCAGTGTTTGCTGACGAACAAACCAACCGAGCCCAGCGTTATGATCCAGATGGCTATTCCGAGAGCGCGTCCCATCGATTATCTCCTTCTTACGATGCTAAGAGCGAAGTGCTAAGAGCAAAGCCGACCCTTCGCTCTTTGCCCTTTGCTCTTTGCCCTTTGCCCCTACCTATTCAAGACCATCACTCCGAACAACAACGGCAAGTAGAGCACGGAAGCCAGCAGGAGCTGGCGCGCGTGCTGATTCGATTTCGAAAGGGCCGCGCGCACGCTACTCGCGAGAAACAGCAAACCCAACGCGATCGCCGCAACCAGGTAGACCCTTCCCGAGAGTCCCATCAAAGCGGGGAGCAGGCTCACCGGTATCAGCATGATCGTGAAGGCCACAATTTGCTGTCCGGTCACGCGACCTTCAGGCTCGACGACCGGAAGCATGCGAATGCCGGCGCGGCCGTAATCTTCGCGATACATCCAGGCGATCGCCAGAAAATGCGGAAACTGCCACAGAAACAAAATCGCAAACAGCACCCAGGCGGCGATCCCGACCTGGCCGCGCGCCGCGGCCCAGCCAATCAGCGGCGGCATCGCGCCCGGGAAAGCACCGACCACGGTTGAGAGGGTCGTGCGCGTTTTCAAAGGCGTGTAGAGCAATAGATAACCGGCGATGATCGTCAGTCCGAGCGCCGCCGTCAGTAGATTTACAAACGAAGCGAGATAAACTTCGGCGGTGAGCGTCAGGGTCAGCCCAAACCAAAGCGCTTCGAGCGGCTGCAATCTTCCGGTGGGCAGCGGGCGCTTTTCGGTCCGGCGCATCAACGCGTCGAGGTCGCGTTCCATGAATTGGTTGATCGTTGCGATCCCTGACGAAAGCAGGGCAATCCCGATCATTGCATGTGTCAAGAGCAAGTAATCAACTGCACCCCGCGAGCCGAGACAGAAGCCTGCCGCCGAGGTCAGCACAATCAGCGAAGTGATGCGGGGTTTGGTGAGTTCAACGTATGCCGACACTTTTTCTCGCAGACTGAAGGCTGGTACCACTACTTGAGAAGCGAGCGTCGCGTGCAGTTCTATGGTGTCGGTCTTCATTGAAAGGTTAAATCGTCGCAGAGCCTCCCTCTCCCTTTGGGAGAGGGTCGGGGTGAGGGCCTAAAGTGGCGGCCCACGTCCCCCTTTTTATTTTTCTTGTTAATCACCAGCGAAGATGAAAAATGAGATGAGTCTTCCTCTTCCCCGCTTGTAGCTTCGCCCCTCTCCCCAGCCCTCTCCCATGGGGAGAGGGAGTCTAGGCCGTAGCCAGTGCGTATGCCTGCCGCTCAACTCGCAAAATTCGAAATACTCTCAACGTCAAAACGATCGTCGCCGCAAAAACCAGCGCGCCACAGGCAACGTGCCCTACCGTGACCGAAATCATCGGATTCAAGGGCTGCGGATCGTTAGGCGATGCCGCCCGCACAATGTACGCCGTGACTCCCAGAATCAGCTGCACGAATAACAAACCGGCGGCGGCGAGCGCCGGGCGCTTAAGATAATTCTCCGCGCGAAAACGGTTCAGCACGGTCACGACGGTAGCGCCCAGCACGAGTGTGACGATGATCGCGCCGGCTACATGACTGAGCAGCAAAGCCACCGGCAAAGGCTGGTCCCAGGTGGCCGAATGCCGCAGCGTCGCGCCTAAAACAAGCTGAACCAGAATCGCCACCAGAGCGACGACGCACAGCGTCCTTAACGAAACACCCGTTCCCTCTTCGCGGACCTCAATCGGAGGTTCAATCCAAACACGCGAAGTAAACACCGCCAGGCTCACGGTCGTTAGAAAGAACAACTGCGCCAACGTCGCGTGGGCTGCGGAAACCGCCAGCGGCAGATTCAACTTCACCGTCAAGCCGCCGAGCAATGCTTGTGCGAACACACCGCCGAGAGCAACCCAACCAAGACGCTTTACCCAGGCGCGGCTTTCACAAACCTGCAAATAAATCGCCAGGACGACCGTCAGAACCAGAACGACGCCCGCTACCAAACGATGGCCGTGTTCCCAGAAGACATTGCCGACCATTTTTGGAAAGAACTTTCCGAAAGCCAGCGGCCAATCCGGGACGGCCAGGCCCGCGTCGTGGCTGGTGACATTAGCGCCCGCGATGATGAGAAAGAACGTTGCGCCCGCCACCAGCAGCGCAAAGCGATGAACACCCTTGGACATAAAGATTTCGAATCTCGAATTGCGAACTGCGAATTTGAAAAGCGCCGTGCTTTCCAAGCCGCAATTCGCAATCCGAAATCCGCAATTCTTAGTGCTTCATACCCATCGGCACTTCGAGCGCCGGCATCATCTCAAGCGAACTCGGTTGTCCGCGCAACTCGGCTGCCGCCCCGAACGAGAAGTCAGCAGTACCCGCGCCTTTCGCCGGCACGGTCACTTCCATGGTCTTCTCTGTGCCCTTGGCGCCGCCTTCATGCCAGGCGACGACGGTGTATTTGCCCGGCGGCACACCCTTGATGGTAAAGCTGCCGTCCTCTCCGCTGACCGCGAAGAATGGGTGCTTCAACACGCCAACGTACGATTTCATCCACGGATGCTGATTACACTTGACCGGCACCAGCACTTCGGCGTGCGCCAGTTTGTGCGTCAAAGCTTGTGCTCCGTTCACCTGCGACTGGTTCCAGTCAGGATTGTTCGCCGGCATGAAGTGGATGTTATGCGTGGTCGGGTCGCTGTTGGTTATGCTGATGTTCTGATTCACCACCACTCCCAGCACGTGCGGTTTGTAATGGCAACCATTCTGATCAAGCACTACTGCCGCTGAAGGAGCGGGCCAGGTGTAATCACCAATCTTCTTGGCGCCATCGATCGTCCCGTCTTTGATGTAGACAAAAGTATTCGCCAGCTTGCCGTCCTTCACGGCCCAGTCTTCCGTCGTGAGGTTTGGGCTCTTGCTGGTGCACGCCGCGTCCGCTGACGTGTCAATCTTCTTGGCTTCAGGAGCGGCGCCGGTGAACGAGATCTTCCCGGAAATTGTGCCCTCATCTCCCTTCGAAGCCGGTGGAGCCGTCGACGTCGAAGTTTCGTCGCCACCAGGTGTCTCCGTCTTAGGGCTGCATGACGACGCCAGCGACAACAGACTCGCCGCCGCTATCAACCCCAGCCACAATCTTGCGCGTTTACTAAACATATCTTTCTGATTCCTCCAATTGAATTAGTTCTAATTTGGCACCCAGCATACCCTACGAGTGTTTAGACTACCAACTTTACTTCGGTTCTTAACTTGAAGGGACCGACCGAAGGCGGCGTTACTCTGAACCCTCGTTATCCAGGGCGTCTCGCCGGATGATGACCGACCCGGTCGCTACGCTGACTCGCCGGGGCTCTGACTCCGTTGCGACCGACTCTCTGCGGCTGCGGAGCCGCGGGCGCTGTCGCCGGCGCGGGTGACGCAGACAGCAGACGCCGCTGTTCGTCCGGCGTCATCAGAAACATGTAGCGCACCAGCAGCCGCGCATGATCGTTGTGATAATTGCTGACGTCCGCCGGCGGATTCGGCAGATTCACAATCCAACGCTCGCCGTCCTTCTTAAACAGGCCCGTCGGCATAGCTGTACCTGGCGCAATCTGAGAGGGATCGAGCAGCCAGCGGAACACCCAATCGGGTTTCAGTCTTTGACCGGCGAGCAGGAAGTTCGGCGCAATCGCTTTCGCATCGTGCGCCGGCTCACCGGTAATGTGGCATTTCAAGCAGGGCGTGCCTGAGACAAAGATGTTCCGGGCGATCGACTTCTCTGACTCGGTCATCGGTTCCATCGGCTCTTTGATATAGGGCTCATTCTGCGACGACACTGCCATAAAGAAGCGCACCAGCACTCGCAACTCGTTCGGCGAGAAGTTGAACGTCGGCATGTGCACTTGCAGATAAGGCCGCACGCCGTTGCGATTCGCGCCCGGCTGCGGTTGCAGGCGCCCGCCGCTCTGATCGTTGGCGCTCCCCGCGGGTTTCGCTCCCGGCGAAGCCGTTGCGGCCGGCGCCGCACTTGGTGTGCTCGGTTTCTCGTTCGCCTGCATCATCGATGGGTCTTTCAAGAACCGGAGCAACCAATCCGGATCGACGCGCGCGCCTTCGCTCGACAACTGCGGCGGCAGAAATTCCCTCTGGTTTGAATAGAATGAAAGCGACGTCAGCACCGCGCCCGCGGCCATTGCCGGGTCTGCGGAGTTACTAAAGATCGGCACCTGCTGGCCCGGCTGCACGATATGACAACCCATGCAGTTGTACTTCTTGATTA
>WNFB01001746.1_pt1 | contig 18712 bp, 17 predicted proteins | sample 5400501 | NCBI WGS metagenome assembly WNFB01 (sample SAMN13153341, study PRJNA577476) | soil metagenome | isolation source: 200 cm saprolite under Douglas fir tree site 2 hole 1 | place: USA:California | collected 2015-04-18 | reverse complement strand
GCCCTCAGGTGAGACTATCGAGCAGATTCTGGCTCATTCAAGCTTCTCATCGCGAGAGGCTGAAAGAGCAGTGAAAGAGCTTGTCGAGAAGGGAATTGTCCGGGTTAGCAGCAACAAGCTCGAAGCCTCCGAGCCCAAACAGTTCGTGGCTAGGATCCAGGATATGAAAAGGACGGAGATGTCCAGAGATCTTGAGAGCTTAAACTCGAAAAGTACGCGGTTGTTGTCCTTGCTGGAACCCCAGTATTGGGAGCTGCGACTCGGAGTCAAACCGGAGGACCTTCTTGAACCGTTGCCAACGCTTGAAGAGATGGAAATTAGGACGGTCAAAGTGATCGCTAACGCGTCTAGAAAGGTTTCGATCTCAGCGGAGACGTTTGGCTGGTTCGGAAAGGTCAAAGAAGAAATCTATCGCGCGATTGAGAGGAGAGTGAAATTCCGGCTCCTCATGACGGCTAAGGACTCTGAGGCTGTCTCGAGAGCGCGAGAGGCAATGGGGTTGGGAATAGAGGTTCGACAACCCACAGAGGACTGGTATCCTGTCAGGGGCACGCTGTCAGACGATAAAGAGCTCGTGTTCCTCATATGGGCCACAAACGAGAGAGACGGTCGACGGCCCAAGTTCTTCCGGCCACACTTCACCAAGAACAACGGGATGATACGAATCTTCGCCGACGCGTTTGACAAACGATGGTCGGACGCAAGCCCAATCTAGGAAAGAAAGTGACTCGGTCCTGGTCAACGCGCACTTGTGCACGGCTGCACCGACTCGAGTTCGAATGATCTGACTGGCATCCTGAAGGTTACTTTCAGACAAGTCCGAGAGAGCCTCTCTTGCAACGCGGGACTCGGTCGCTAAGACCCCCTATTTTCCAAAAACCATTTCCTGTCTGGCTGTGATTCTGGGCGAATCTGGGTGATCAGGGTGTGATTCTGCGTTCGGATGGACTTGGAAAGAAGCGGACAATTCCGAACGAATTTCGGGAGAGTCTAGTGACGCTTTCAAGAATCGAGATCAGGGCTGAAAATAGGAGATTTCATGATCTGAAATACTCCCTCAACCGTTCTTGTGTTGCGAGATGCAATCGCTAAGACCCCCCTACCACCTTTCTAGAGAAAAATTTGCTGTCTGGTATGGATAATGGGTGAATATTGCGATTCAGGGCAGGATCGGGGCTTTAGTCACCTGGCAATGAGAAGGCAAATCTAGATCCATCTCCGAACGATTTAGGGGCGAGATACAGGCATTGTCCCAGATTCGGAATCAGGGCTTATTCTAGGCGAGTTTCCTTCACTTTACCGCTTTCATGACTAGAGGTCGAAACTCGTTCAGTATTTCTTGCAAAGTGTTTTCCGTTTTCCCTTCAGCGTAAAGCCTCAGCAAAGGTTCCGTGCCGCTGGCCCTAACCAGAACCCAACCTCGTCCCTCCATGTCCACCCGAATGCCGTCAAGGGTGCTGGATATCCTCCCCCGGAGTTTGGCCATGAGAGTCTTGATCACGCCATCCTTTGCTCCTTCCCTGCAAGGTATTTTCTCCTTGACCATGTAGAACTTGGGAAGCTCACCCAGTAGTTTGGAAAAGGGTCTCTGATTCTTGGTAATTGCATTCACAGCTAGGATTGCCGCCATTGTTCCGTCTCTGACGGGGTGATGAGGAGCATAGAAGATTCCCCCGTTCTCTTCACCTCCAAGCAAGGCACCTACTCGTACGACCGTTCTCGATACTTCGATGCTGCCAACCTTGGTAAGAATCAGTTTGCCCTTTCCTTTCTTAGCGATCTCCGATACCACCATCGAGGTGTTGATGGGCGTTACAATTTTCGCCCCAGGATTGCTCTTTAACAGCTCGTCCTCAATGAGTGCGAGGGTCCGATCGCCGGGTTGAACGACACCGGTCTCGTCGACAAAGATTGCCCTGTCGCCGTCCCCATCGTGAGCGATTCCCAAGTCGGCTTTTTCCTCTCTTACAATCTTTGAGAGAGATCCAAGAGTTTCGGGGCGCGGTTCCGAATTCCGGCCGGGGAACTCACCATCAATCATATCGTTAATAGAAATCACGCTTGCGCCGAGCTTCCTAAGCAACTTCGGGGTCGTGAGGGCGGCGACTCCATTGCCAGTATCGACGACAATCCTCAGATTCTCGATCCGAACGCTTGCTAGAACCTGGCTCTCAAGTCTCTCAAAGTAAGGTTCTATCCGATCCTCTTTGAATAGTCGCTGACCAGGACGATAGCTCGTCCCCCATGTATCCCGATGTATCAGCGCTTCTATCTTCTCTTCTTTCGAACGGGGAATCTCTATCCCGTCAGAATCAACTATCTTGAATCCGTTGTACTCCGAAGGGTTGTGACTCGCCGTTACCATTACTCCCGCTGAAGAGGAGGTGTGCTTTACCATGAATTCCAAGGCTGGAGTCGTAATAAGACCCCGATCCTCCACATCGTTCCCTTGGGCTAGTAGACCCGCCGCAACTCCTTCGAACAGCATCAAACTAGAAACCCGACCATCTCTACCGATCAATACTCTGTGTTTAGGAAACAGTGCTCCTAGGGCCGAGCCCACGCGAAAAGCCTGGGCTGAATGTATCTCTCTTCCAGCAACGCCCCTAATTCCATTTGTTCCGAAAAGCCTTGGCGCCTTCACCTTCTTGCTAATCCTCCATATCTTTCATCCTAGCAGAGTACAATGGAGTTAGGAGGCATCACTGATCCCGCTGGGACGCTTAGCTGTCCGGCAATTATCGACCCACGACCTATTCTCGACCCTCTTCCGATTACCACCTTCTCACCGATGACGGCGTCGTCGACAGTCGTTTTCTCACCAATCATGGTCTCTTCAAACACTATCGAGTTCCGCACGATGGCTTCATCCCCTAGACTCACCTTGTTACTGAGGATCGTTTGCGGTCCCACCCTCGCGCCCACTCCTAAACGCACATTCGTTCCCAAATACGTAGGTGGGACAACGTTTCTTCGCTTCTCCACGTTCCCTCTAGGCTCACTCGCGTTAGACCCTCGCTTCTCCAAGAGCTCTCTGTTGGCCCGCACATATTCCGAAACTCTACCAATGTCGTACCAGAATCCATCATGAATCCAGGCTCGGACCCGTCCTTTCTCTGCAAGCTTAGGGAAAACGTCCCTCTCCAAGCTGAAGGCTCGGCCGACTGGAATCGAGCCTATCAAGTTGGGACCAAGAACGTACACTCCCGCGTTTACACGAGCGGTACCTGAAGGAGCCTCGGATTTTTCCTCGAACTTCCTCACTACTCCGTTGGAATCGGCTAGCACTGAGCCATAGGGAGAGGAATCACGAACAGAGACCAGCGCAATTGTTGCGTCGGCATTTTTTTCTTGATGAAGTGCCAGCATACCTCTAATGTCGATATCGCTTACGATGTCGCCGTTTATTACGAAGAAAGGTTCGTCCTTGTCCAGAATGTTGGCTGCAAGCCGAATCGGACCAGCAGTTCCGAGCGGAAGTTCCTCCACGGAAAACGTGACCGTCGCGCCTCCCACGCTTTGACCGACTTCGATCCTCAGCCTCTCTGAAAGATGATTGACTGCTAAGATGATCTGCTCAACTCCACCGGAGCTGAGCCAGCGAGCCATCAACTCAACGAGCGGCATGCCAACAATGGGAAACAACAACTTCGGCTTAGAGCAGCTGAGAGGCCGCAACCTTGTTGCGAAACCTCCCGCAAGTATCAAACCTCGCAACTATGTCTGGAACTCGTGAGTTTTCCAATGATGAGTCCCCTATATTGTCTTTAGAGCCGGACACAGAATAGTTTGGAACTACCGATGTTCAAGAGAACGGTGCGCACGATTGTATGGAGGCGCGATACCAATGATCAAGACGGGATCGTCATTTTCTCCATGTCAGATCACGGGGTTCTTTCGTATACACGATACCCCCAGCGATCTGTTGAAGATCGGATCGACCGGGGCTGGTGTGAATCTTCAGCAAGGAGTGACGACGTCAGTAAAGCTCAGACCGGCTTCGCGAACGAAACTTGCTATCTCCTTCAACGGAAGGCCGCTCGCCCAACCAATAGTATCGAGGGCTGTTGTTCAAGAACACCTGAAAAGAGCATCAGAAAAATTTAGAGTGAATGTCTCTCATGAGGGGATACTTCCGATGGGTTGCGGCTACGGGACCAGCGGGGCGGGAGCGCTAAGCCTTTCTCTGGCACTTAACCAGGCGCTGGGTTCCAACCTCAACAATATTGAGGCGGCCCAGATTGCTCACAAAGCGGAAGTGGAGTACAAGACTGGCCTCGGAACCGTTACCTCTGCTTTCTATGGAGGATTGGTGATACGGACCCGTCCTGGGGCTCCAGGAATCGCGGAAGTCAAGAAAATCATTCCCTCGTCTTCACTAAGAGTTGTTTCGGGTGCATTCGGTCCGATGTCAACCGCGGGTGTCTTAACCAACAATGGTTTGAGGAAGCGGATCAATCAATGTGGAAGTGGACTGGTCTCGCTTCAATCTAAGAGCCCTGAGGCCAAGACTTTCATCAGATTATCGCGAAGGTTCGCAGATTGCCTCGGAATATTCTCACCACGACTAGGCGAAGCCATTGCACGAATGCAGCAGAGACAGATTATGTCGAGTATGATGATGATTGGGGAATCACTGTTCACCGTAGTTCGTGTTGATCTCGTCCCTAAAGCCAAGGCGGCAATCAAGTCAGTAGGCCTTACTCCAGTAGTTAGCAAGATCTCTAGGCACGGAGCTGTAGTGTTTTGAAAATATCACCCAATCACCCACGGTTTAGATCCCTTGAGACTAGGGAGCAACTTGTCCAAGGATTTCAAAACGGAATCGTGGCAGTGCAGGGCTTGATCGCCCACGGCCGTGGAGAGGCTTTCGATTATCTGTTTGGTGAGATCACGCCAAAATCCTCCCGGCCGGCGACCAGGGCTGCCGCCGCGTTTCTACTGAGTGCAAGAAACCCGGTGATATCCATCAACGGCAACACTGCCGCTCTCGTACCGCGAGATATCGTCAAACTTGCGCGTCTAGTCCCTGCCGGGCTGGAAGTAAATCTGTTTCACAGAAGCCCCGTACGAGAGCGAAGAATTGGTTCCTTGCTCAAGCGCAACGGGGCGAAGCAAGTGCTAGGGGTGAACGCCAGAGCCAGAATTCGAATCCGAAGAGTAGCTAGCGCAAGACGCAGCGTCGATGCCAAGGGAATAGGTGACGCTGATGTTGTATTGATTCCTCTTGAAGACGGTGATCGAGCTGAAGCCCTTAGAAAGGCCGGCAAGGCAGTGATAGCGATAGACCTCAATCCAATGTCGCGAACCTCGCGGGCCGCCTCAGTCACTATTGTCGATAATATCATCCGAGCTATTCCAGAATTGCTTCGGATCACGCTGAGAATGAAGCCTCTTTCGAGGTCCAGATTAGACAAAATATCATCAAGCTTCGACAATGAGAAGAATCTTGCGAGAGCAATGAAGGATCTGATCCACTACATGCAAGGATGGGCCTAGATATGAACGGAAATTCTAACGCAGAGAGAAAGAGAGTAACGGTAGCGGACTTCTTGAAAATGAAGACTCAGGGTCAGCGGATCGTAATGGTGACATCATATGATTATCCCACATCGATTATCGTAGATGATGTTGGAGTTGACTCGATCCTCGTCGGAGATTCCTACGGGATGGTCGTTCTAGGCTACGACACAACTATTCCCGTAACGGTCGAAGAGCTTCTTCCAGTATGCCAAGCAGTCAAGAGAGGCGCGAGCCATTCACTGTTAATCGGCGATATGCCGTTCCTGAGCTTTCAAATCTCTGAAGAGGGTGCGATAAGAAACGCGGGACGCTTCATCAAAGAAGGAAGAATGGAGGCAGTCAAAATCGAGGGAGGAAGGGAAATGGCACATATTGCGAAGGCAGTTTCGAATGCGGGCATACCTGTGCTCGGACACATTGGGCTCACGCCGCAAACCGCAACTCTACATGGAGGGTATAGAATACAGGGAAAGAGCGCTCAATCTGGAAAAGGACTCCTTGAGGATGCCAAGTCATTGGAAGAAGCGGGAGTGTTCGGGATCGTTCTTGAGATGATAACGGAAGAAGTAGCGAAAGCCATCACGGAAACCGTGTCAGTCCCCACCATTGGGATTGGTTCGGGGAGACACTGCGATGGCCAAGTACTCGTCTTGCACGACATTCTCGGGCTCTACCCCAGGTTTGTGCCAAGATTCGCAAAACAGTACACAGACCTTGCCTCAACGATAAGAAAAGCCGTAGGGGAATACGCATCAGAGGTCCGTCAAGGAAACTTTCCCGGAGAGAAACACGTCTTCAAAATGGAAGACTCAGAACGGAACAAGCTCGACCCAAGACAGAAGTCCTGAAAACTTGCACTTCGGCATTGTGGGTGCAGGCGCCATTGGCTGTCTCTTCGGCGCAAGATTGAGTATGGCGGGACACGATGTCACATTAATACACTATGACCCAGCGGTGGTCCGAGCAATCAAGAGGAATGGTATTAGAATCCAAGACCTCGACCGAACACTCACCAAAGTTCGTGTATCCGTTCGAAGGGGTCCAACAAAGCTACTCGGAACCGACGTTCTAATTATTGCCGTGAAAGCCTACGATACCAGAGTTGTAGCCAGAGGTTATCGCCGAATCGTGCCTCCTGAGACCACCATCTTGAGTCTTCAGAACGGACTCGGAAATGTTGAGACCTTACAATCCTCGTTCAAAAATGAAGTTCTCGCAGCATCCACCACGGAAGGAGCTCTCTCATTGGGCCCAGGACACGTGATGCATACGGGCAGAGGATTGACGCTCATTGGAGGTACAGGAAGAGCAGACTCAGACTCCAGCTCGCGCATCAAGATGGCGTTCAACGGAGGCGGATTGAGGACAAGAACCAGTTCCAACATCCGTGGAGTGCTGTGGACAAAAGCCATCGTTAATGCAGCAATAAACCCGCTTTCAAGTTTGACCAGGCTACCCAACGGGGAGCTGGCCAAGAACCGGGGGATCCAGGGGATCGCCCACCGCGCAATAGACGAGGGGATATTGGTTAGCCATGCCGCACGCATCCGACTTGTCGGAGATCCGAGAAAACTGTGGCTGAGGATCTTGTTATCAACCAGAGCCAACAAGTCTTCAATGCTACGAGACATAGAAAGAGGCAAGATTACGGAGATTAGACAACTAAATGGCGCATTAGTTTCCCGCGGGAAAAGAGCACGGGTCAAGACCCCCGTGAATGAGTTCTTAACAGAACTAGTGTTGGCCTTGGAAGAATCGTCGAGGACTACGATGTCGAGCAACTAAACGGCTCGCCGGAGCGAACAGAGAGTCAGTTCTTACAGGCGGTTCTCGTCTTTCCGGATTTCAAGGCCGTGTCACACACCCGAATGGCTTCTATTGCATCTTTCCCAGATGGGATGGGGTCAAGGTCATCCCTCACGACTTTCATGAAGTATTCAAGTTCCAAGCGCAATGGCTCATCGTATCGAATGTACGGTTTGGTCATCATTTTCGAATTTTCAACCGTAATCTCTTGAGTTATGTAGTCCAAGTTTATTGTCGCCTCGCTCCCGGTAATTATCAGGGTGCGAACTTTGCGAGGTGTCAACCAGTTTGCATCCAAGAATCCGGTGACACCACGACTGAACCGTAGCATGATCTCGGCGTAGTCCTCAAAAGAATGCTTCAGGGACCCGGTCTGCGCGTAGACTGCCGAGACGTTGTCGTCTAAGAGAAACCGCATAATGTCAATATCGTGTATCGCCGTATCCTTGATTACCCCAACGTCCCCTATCCTGATCGGCCAACGAGCAACGCGCCTGCCGGTCGCGATAATGACCTGCCCTGCGGCTTTCTGAGTCAGTAGCTTCTTGACAAATCGAACTCCTGGGTTGAACCGTTCAATAAATCCGACCATAAGTTTCAAACCGGTTTTTGAGCTGGTAGCGACAAGTTTGCGAGCTTGTTCCTGATTTCCGGTCATCGGTTTTTCCACCAAGAGGTTCTTTCCGGCTTCTAGGATCTTCGTCCCGACTTGGAAGTGCGTATGGGTAGGTGTTGCGACAGTCACGGCTTCTATTTCGGGAATGCGAAGAAACTCGTGTGTATCAGTATACCATGGCACCGAATATTTCGAGCCAACCTGTTTTGCTCGCCCGCGATTAGAGTCGCAGATTCCGATAAGATTGCATTTGGGATTTTGGCGGAGGACTCGTACTTGGTTCTCGCCCCAGAATCCGGTTCCTATGACGCCAGCGCCGACACGTTTCATGTCCCCGAGCTGCCTCTTCCAATAGAAGTATAGAAGAGGCCTGCTCTTTCCACATTTGAAGCTTCCAGAACCCTTGACAGATCGCATATTGCCCCCGGACGGCTCATTTCTGAGGCCAATTTCTGCGGACTTATTTCTCCAAAGTCCCACCTCTCCAACGCCACCAGAGCACAGCTCGTCTTCGACGCAGCTCTCAACGGCGTGTTCTCTACCCTAACACCTTCGCTTAGAACTCCGGCTTCGAACCACCTATTGTCCCTGCCTGGATACACCGAAAGAATCGCACCTCTCCTTTCAAGCGTCTGAATAATTGGTGGCGGATTGGGTTTCGGATCTCGGGGAGAATCGAGCCCACTGAAACCCAAGATTGCGATTCTAGAGTGACGGAAGCGTTTTCCGCAAAGAGCCAAAGCATTCTTGACCAAATCCAGAACTCTTTGCTCACCAGCCTCGTTGATCCTTCGAGCCGCTCGGACTACGCTCAAGCTTCCTCGCACACTTGTGCTGCTGATAGCGATGTTGCTCGCAATTGCATCCCTAACTACGAAGGTGTTGGGGATCCCTAAATTGTCGGCTCCTGATTGTCTGCTAAGATCGAGAGCCTCAGAATAATCTACGTCGTCAGCCTCACAGAGGCTCGCTAGTTCGAACTCCAAGGCTCGAAGGACATCTCGGCATATTGGCCCGAATAGGCCTGCCGCCTCGGCGGCGTTGAGCTTAGCGCTTGTGCTAATCGAAGGGAAAATTGAGAGAAAAATCTCTTGAGCTAACGAAGGCGCGCCTGTCCCTATTCCTGCGACGAGTTTCGGCTTCTCTCGGAATTTCTGAAGTGTCTCGCCGCTCCAAAACAGTGGCACGTAGCTTAGTTGAACATCTCTGCCAATTTTGTGGCCGCTGTGCTTTTCGATCGTTTCTCGAAGAGTTGTACCTGTGAAGTTCGGCCGGCATAACCCCGTGAAGGTGAGGGTTGCCCCATGCGGGAGAAACTTGCAAAGGGCGCGAGTGTTTCTTTCAAGCTCGCTAAGCTCCTTTTGATTCACGGCGTGTCCGGTTAGGACGACGATCGACGGTGGACTTGCTGAGAGTTCCTCGACGCTTGACAAGAGAGTTGTAATTCCTGTCTTCCGGTGAACTCCAAGCAACCATCTAGCTTCGCTTAGCCCGCCGGTTTCGATTCTCTTGGTCTTGGCTTCATCGAAATGCCCTACGAGGCAGTTGGGTTGCCCCGCTTCAGCAAACAAGATTGAAAGTAAGAGCGCTTCCGGTTGGTTTCCGATGATAGCAATCTTAGATTCGGAAAATTGATTGTTCGTTCGAAACCACCCAAAAATCTTGAGGAGGACCGCTGATACTCGCCCCCGTGGGTTAACGAATTGATACGCATCCGTTACAATATTGCGGGGCGGACGAGGAGAAGTTGCCATCCTTACCAGATGACGCCAATAGCCAGTTAACATGAATGGTGCCAGTCCTCCTCGCGGAAATAATTAGAGGCTCAAATTACTTGCATCTTTTATCTACTTGTCGTTGGACCCAGATGGGTTGTTCGGAAAATAGATTATGAAAGTCTGGATTGAAGTTCTCACACCAAAACAGGCGCTCTTCTTTGAGCCCTTGTATCGGGCACTGAAGTGGAAAGGACATGAGGCTTTGATCACAACACGCGTCTACCGCGAGGCCGAACAGATGCTCAAGTTGAAGAAACTGCGATTCTCAGTAGTAGGAAGCCACGGCGGCGGAACTGCCTTTGGAAAGCTCATCGCGAGTGCTGAGAGAATTGCAAAACTCGGGAACCTGATGCAGAAATGGAAGCCAAGCGTGGCGGTCTCGTTCTCCTCGGTCGAAGCATCTCGGGTCGCATTCGGGCTGGGTATTCCTCATGTTGCAGCTAATGACTCGCCACACTCGTGGATGGTAGCCAGGTTGACAATACCTCTGACAACATTCCTTTGCTGTCCTTGGATTATCGGTCGATCCGTTTGGGAGGAGTTCGGTGGACCCATGAGGAAGGTCATCCTCTACAGGGCATTGGACCCTGCCGCCTGGCTCAAGCGCCATCGTCCCAACGATAACGTTCTGGGACAATTGGACTTGAAGAAAGATCGGCCGATTGTTGTTTTCAGAACTGAAGAAGCATTCGCATCTTATCTCATGGGGAAATCTAGTGACAAGGAGCCTGTAGTGGGACCGATTATCGATGAGTTGTTAAGGCGAGGATTGGAGTGCCAAGTGGTCGTCTCGACGAGGTACGGGATGCAAGCTCCGGTGATTAGAAAGCGATTTGGCCATAGAGTTAATGTTGTTGATAGAATAGTCGACGCCACTAGCCTACTTTCGTATTCGTCAGCCTTTGTCGGATCGGGAGGCACAATGACTGTGGAAGCTGCGCTCTTGGGGATTCCATCGATTTCCTGCTTCCCCGGGCCCAAACCCGTGTACATCGAGTATTTGGAGAGGCTCGGTCTGGTCGAGACGATTCGGTCGCCTCGAGAAATAGCATCTAGAGTTCAAAGAATTCTAACCAACCCAGAAGCTTTTGAAGGCCAGAAGAGACGCGGAAAACAACTTCTAGCCAAGATGGAAGACCCAGTCGCTAAGATTCTTAGCACGGTAGAGTTGGCAGGCCAGTAGAGAAGATATTGAGCGGCAATACTCTCGCATTGTTGGATAGGGTGAGATCAAAGAAGGCGAAAATATGCGTCGTGGGCTTGGGGTACGTCGGCGTCCCACTCGCAGTAGCTTCAGCCCAAGCGGGCTTTGCAGTAATCGGTGTCGACGTGGAAAAGGAAAAGGTTTCCATGATCAACAAAGGTATCTGTTACGTTGAAGACGCCTACAGCGAAAAACATTTGCCTGAACTCGTAAGGGCAGGATCGATCAGCGCCACAGAGAACCTATCCGATGGAGCTGCATCTTCCGACATAGTGATCGTATGTGTGCCTACTCCCCTTGACGCTAAAGGCGAGCCAGACCTCTCATTCCTCAAATCGGTTGCCAAGGACCTGGCGAAGAACCTCTCAGGATTCAAGCTCGTCATTGTTGAGAGCACCAGCTTTCCTGGGACCACGACCGACATCTTCCAACCTCTGCTCGAGCGAAACGGGAAGAGACCTGAGAAGGATTTCGCTCTCGTTTACTCCCCTGAGCGAATTGACTACGGCAATGCCAAGTTCGGGGTCAGAAACATTCCAAAAGTCGTAGGAGGCATTAACAACGAGTCCACTCAACTAGGCGCCGAGTTCTACAAGGCGATCTTGGACGCTCCCGTTGTTACCGTAGCAAGCCCGTCGGTCGCAGAGGCAACAAAAATGTTAGAGAACATATTCCGGTACGTGAATATTGCACTGGTAAACGAGCTGGCAATTCTCCATGAGACCTTGGGCGTTGACTTTGTCGAAGCCATCAATGCAGCAGCCACGAAACCATTCGGATTCATGCCACACTACCCGGGTCCCGGAGTTGGGGGGCACTGCATTCCGAAGGACCCATTCTATCTCGTTTTCAAGGCAAGACAAGCGGGATTCGCACTCCGTCTGGTATCTGCGTCCAAGGCTGTTAACAAAATGATGCCCATTCACACGATTGAAAGGCTGGCCAAGGCGCTAAAGGCGGGCAAGAAGAATCTATCAAACGCCACTGTAGTTGTCTGGGGCTTAGCATACAAAGGCGAAGTGAAGGATACGCGAAGAAGCCCGAGCCTAGATCTTCTCAAGCTTCTAAAACAGTCCGGGGCAAAGATTCGCGTCTTCGATCCTTATGTTCGCCAAGTGACAGTCGGAGGCAAAGCTTACGAATCGAGTAGTTCCGAAATGGAATCCGTCCGGGATGCGGACGCCCTAGTTATAGCGACTGCACACAACGCGTTTCGAAGGGTTGACCTTTTCAAAATACGGAGCGTTATGCGTAATAGTCCTATCCTATACGATACAAGAAATATTCGAAATAGGGGGGAATGCGAAGAAGCAGGCTTCACATACCTTGCAACAGGTCGACCGTAGGATTGTCTTGGGTCAGAAGAAGGACCAGAATCACCGCCCGAGTCCGAGGCACTCAATTCACACTCCATAGTTACCCTTATCCGGGAAGGCCTAGACCTGAAAGTCCGGGGAAATCGCGTTGAAGAGACGGTTGATGGATATCCTCGCTTGCCCAATTGACAAGCACTACCCGCTCGATCTTCATGTCTTCGAAGAGAGAGAGGAAATCGTCGAAGGATTACTTGTGTGTTCTGAGTGTGGCCGTTGGTATCCAATTATGGATGAGATACCCCAGCTCCTCCCTGACGACTTAAGGGAGCAGAGGGACGAATTATCCTGGCTAAGCAAGTGGAAAGAGAAGACTCCGCCCAGAGTGTTAAAGGAAGGAAAACCCTTCAACCTTCAATTGTCAGGTTGAAGAAACAGATTGAGTTCGTATCGGGACCTCAGGGAGATCGTACCAACGCTTCTTCTCTCCAACCTTGTTACGCAGCTTCCATTTGAACGACTTCGGAACAGTCTCTATCGCACTCAGAAGCTTGTTGATTCTGCTTTCTAGAATCTGTTTAGTTTCGAGTTCTAGTTCGTATTTCGAAAGGAAGGTTAGGAGCTTCCTCAGCGTAAGAGAGATGGTCTTGCATAATCCCCAGTCGTCTGCACACAAAGTGGAGACGTAGTTAGCATCAATTACTTCTCTATCTCCGGGAGCGATTTGATCAACTACATCATGGTCTCTGAGAATCGCGATTAGATCTCGGATATCCTTCTCATTAATTTCCACAACTTGGAGTTTCGTCAGCAGCAAGTCGGAGATGGGTATGGTGTATTCGTCTAGGGAAAGCCTAGCGCCGAGATGAAGAGTATGACACATTCTAAAAACATCCAGGAAAATGTCCACGACCCTCTGATTCGTAGCGTCTTCGAAGATCAACCTCGTGGCGCCATGGAGAGCGTTGAACCTTTGGTTAGGCTCATAGCCAAGATCCAAGAATAGCTTCCTTATTTCTCGACCTTGTTTTCCTCTTCCAAAGAAATCTAGGTCAGGGTAGGATCTCTGGAGGGACCTGTGAGTTGCACTTGGACAATGATACTTTACGGCAACCCCGCCAAACAGCCTGAGGATGATTCCTCTTTGCTTTGCCTCATCTAGTATCCTTCTCGCTTCGTCAGATATTGCGGATTGCATGAGTAAGTAGCTTCATCCACCTACGTGAGGAAGGGTCTAGTTTCGTACTTAAATTTCGTATAACTCGAGATAATACGCGAACAATTACCCTAGAGGATTTAAAGGATTAGAGTCCTCGTTCCCTCGAGTTTGCCCAAGACCAGAATAATCTTCTCCTCAGACTTCCACGGAAGCGACGTAGTTTGGAGAAAGTTCCTAAACTCCGCCTCAATGTTCAACGCGAACGTCTTGTTAATGGGGGGAGACATGACGAGCAAAGTGATGGTTCCCATCGTACGTGAACCTGAAGGAGGTTACGCCGCCAACTTTCTAGGCAAACAGGGGAAGATCTCGGAAGAGGGCCTTCCCGACCTCAAGAAGCAAATTCGCCAGCATTGTTACCTCCCCTATGTTTGCTCCAAAGCTGAAGTCGAAAAGCTAAGCCAGGACCAGGAGTACGTCGAGAAGGTCTTCGAGGACCTAGAAGTAGAAATGGTAAAAGACTGGCTGTCTCTAATCCCAAAAAAAGCTCCCGATGCAAAAGTAATCGTTCACCCGGGGAACGACGATAAGTTCGTTCTCGACGACGTTCTAAGGAGTTCTCCGAACGTAGTTTTTGCAGAGGAGTCAGTGGTCCATTTCGATGATCTCCACGAGGCGGCATGCCTCGGTTGGTCAAACCCAACCCCTTGGCACAGCCCACGCGAGTGCACCGAAGAACAACTATTGGAGAAGCTAGAGAAGACCGTGTCACAACTGAAGTCTATCGCGACATCGTGCTTCTGCTTCCACGTGCCCCCTTACAATTCCACCATTGACATGGCTCCGAAACTTGACGCGACTCTAAGGCCGGTCTACGAAGGAGGGAGACCTGCGTTCATTCCGGTAGGATCCACATCGGTCCGGAAGGTCATCGAGAAATATCAACCCCTCCTGGGGCTTCATGGCCACATACACGAAAGCCCCGGCCTAGTGAAAATTGGAAAGACCCAATGCATTAACCCGGGAAGCGAGTACTCCGAGGGCATTCTCCGGGCCTATATTATCGAGTTAGAAGATGGAAAAACTAAACGGCTTCAGCGACTTGAGGGCTGACCTTTGGACGTTGTCCCGCGACGAGGGATTGCGCATAGTCTCGAAACCGCTGAGGCTCTGCGTTAGTCCGAGAGATGGGAAGGTCCACATGTTCGCCTCCTCGCGTTACATAGAGTCGAAGGTTCGGTTTCCCAAACTGGTCAAGTACAAGAGATACCATTCTATAGTTCTTCCAAAAGCCGGTCGCAACTTCCTTCGATCCTCTGATCACTCGAAAGGTAGAATCGTCGAACTCGATTTCAACGTGGGATCGTCTAGAATAGATTAGACGGCCGAACACAAAGCCGATGGGAAAAGATCCTGCAAGGAGCACAAGCCTCAGGGTCCCTCCCGAAATGTGGAAGGTAACCAAGAGGGCATTAATCACAAGCGCGGCAACGAGGACTAACGGCATGCTGTACGAAGCCAAGATTGGAACTTGGGTCTTAGTTAGTTTTTCCATGGACGGGTTGATCCTGTATTTCCCAATTTCAACTGCCTTCGAATGCTTCGTCCGACTTGATTATTGCTCAGAACTACTTGACTGGAGGAAGTGCTCGCCGCGGCAAGTCCCAGCTCCTTCTTATCATACCTTGAGATAAACGACACGATTGGAGGAGGGAGGTCTCGGTTGGAGAAGAAAACCAGCCAGGCCCACTTTAGATCCTCGTCTTTCGTAATTCTAGTCACTGTATCTACGCTTTTTCTGACCTTCTCATTGGTGAGGAGAGCGCTTCCTTCATCAACGCAGAACAGCGACACAGAATAATTTGGAAGAACGGTCCACGCGAAAAACCTGGACAGTAGGAAGCCCTTGTTTCTGGTCGAACCTCTAGCATAGATCGTGAAAGTAGTGTCGTCGACTCGATAGTCTCTGAAAAACTCCGTCAGGTCAGCTATTAGCCGTGTGCCCCCCCGAATCAGTTTTGACTCGAATAAGTCTACCGCAGATTCGATCGTAGGTGAGGGCTTCACGTTTTGCATCTTAGAACAACCGATGCAGATGAGAAGATCCCTGCCTCACGCGCAGTCACGCTGGCTCTAATCCGATGACCAGCTAGTGGCGCGAGCCTTCGACAGAGGATCTCGCTGGTTCCTATTCGGGCGGAATCTGGGCAAAGATCGTGGAATAGTTGATGCCACGACGGTTCCTATGGACGAAGTATACTACAATACCTAGCACAGCTACGATGATTGTGAAAATCACCGCAAATATGTCATTGAACAAAGTAGGTGATGACCAGTTGATGGAGCCGAGCCCAAAGTCGCCTCCCGGTGCGACGACGAAAAAGTAGTCAACTACAAGATTAGCGGCAAATCCTCCTATGCCAATAAGGACCATTCCCCATTTCCCACCCGGTTTGTACGGCGCGGTTTCGAAGATCTGTCGTCTGCTCGCCCTTAGGGGTAGGATGACAAGCGAGAGGGTAAAGAGGGTAAAGAAGAAGGAGTCGTAAAAGTCCGTTATCTGGACACCGCCTCCGCTCCCGAGAACATTGCTGATCAGAGTATTTCCCCCCTTGTTGAGAGTGCCTCCGACATCCAAGATGGTTGACTCAGAGAAACAACCAAGGATTGCGACAATTCCGGTTACAATTACAGCGTTAATTGGCGAATGGAACCGGTCGTTGATATTGGAAAGAGGGGTTGGGAGGACGCGGTCAAAAGACATTGCAAAAAGTATCCTAGATGCCGTGAGAATGAACGGCGGAATGTCGTTGGCGATCCAGAGGACTCCGAAGACAACGAGCAAGAAATTGGCGCCTCCAAGGCCGATAGCATTGCCAGTTAGGCCGGCCAAGGTGGTAGTCCAAAGAGAGACGCTGGGAAGATTAGCATTAGCGAGACTCCCGCCCCCATATGAGAGGTAGCTCCAAGCAGAAAGCAACGAGTACGTATTACCATTGGGAAGCGTCTGTGCCGCAATGCCTTTGATTGCCCCGCCAGCCACAAGGGAGATGCTCACGTATAGCGCGATGATGAGAAGCGAGGCTACTATCAGGGTTCTAGGGAGGGATTTGTTTGCCTCTTTTATCTCCCCAGCGACGAATGTCGACGCAGCGTACCCAATGTAAGCAAAATAGGCACCGATTAGGGCCGTTTGAACTGCTCCGACGTATCCCCCTGCACTCATGCCCTTGGCATCAAGTCCTTGGTTCAAAGCCGCCGTGACATATTCTGAAGGAGCGTGTCCAAGTACATTGGTCATGCCGAGTTGAACATTCGCAGGATTCGCTTGACTGATCAGGCCAAACACATAGAAAGTCAACACCGCGGGAATCCAAAACATCCCTTGTAGAAGCAGCCCCGTGAGTTTGATGCCGAAGACTCCTATGATGGTGAACACAACCACGAGAATGAGCCCGACAACGAACAGGAAAACATCGGCTGGAATACCACCCGGTGTCGAGAAGTTTAGTCCGAACGCTATTGGGCCCATAATGAAATAGAGCCCTTCGAAGACTGCAACAGCTATTATTCCGAAAGACCATGCGATGCTCAGAAATTCGAGCCAAGCACCCAAGAAACCCCACACCGGCCCCAAGACCCGAGATATCACGACGTAGCCACCACCGGAGCGAGGCATCGCGGCGGAAAGAACCGAAACGGCCAAAACTGAGAGAAGAATGGCGATGCCACCTATGATGAAGGCCATGGCCATCGGCGGGATACCGGCGAAGTACATGTTCTCGGGGAGCGGCGCTTTACCGGTATACTGGAAAACCCTCTTCTGCCATCCCAATCCTACGGTATTCGCCAGGACGATAATTATGGCAGTTACTGCTCCGATTTCGCGGACAAGTCCAGTTGCTTTTCGGACGAATAATTTCTCTTCGGCCAAGGTATCTCGTTAGAAGGGCTGATTTGCGCCCCATTGTTAATTTAAGGCTTTGCAATAGCTTCCAAAATAGCTTCCGGGGAAGAATATGACAAAATCATGTTATGACTTTGCCAGCCTCTCAGAGTCGACCCTGATCGACCTACCCCTCAATGCTTCATCTGGATGCGGGAGCGGAAACGGATGCGACTCGATATGGAGGCAACTAGCGACTCAGGTCCTTTGGTGAAACCAATCGGGTCGTACTGCAGATATCCTCTTAGCTTCCGCTGGTAAAGGCTGGGTCTCCTTGAGCGACAAGGTTGACGAAAATGTCCGACGAAGAGAAATCCGGTACGATAGAGAACGCCGAGTGAGGATAAAGTGGAGCGAGGATACGGAATCGCTTGAGGAAGTCTTCGACCGACGAACAATCATGACAGTTCTCAAAATGCTGAACACTGGTATCTTGAAAGAACTCCACGGCGCAATGAAATCGGGAAAGGAGAGCAAAATCTATCACGGGATAGACCCGAAGGGCGAAGAAGTAGCGGTGAAGATTTTCTTAACCACGTCAAACATATTCCGACACGGCCGATTGAAGTACATCCTCGGGGACCCTCGATTCAAGGATATTCCGCATGATACCTCATCTCTTGTGGATCAATGGGCGTCGAAAGAGTTCAAGAATCTCGAACTAGCAGATCATGCAGGGATATCAGTTCCGAAGCCTATCCATGTGGAGAAGAATGTTCTGATTCTCGGATTTATCGGGAAAGATGGCGTCCCTGCTCCAGTCCTTAGAGAGGTGCGGCTTCAGGCGGCAGCGGATTGGTACAAGAAAATCATCGAGTTGATCAAGCAACTGTACGACAAGGCGAAGCTTGTTCATGGCGATCTAAGTGAGTATAACATCATGATTCCTGACGGATACCCAGTCATCATCGACTTCGGGCAAGCAGTAACTACGGAGCACCCGGAGGCAAGAGCCTTCCTACAAAGGGATATCGAGAACATCAATCATTATTTTGCGGGCCTCAATGTCAGAACTCAATCTCCAACGAGGATCATAGGAGCGCGATAGCGAATGGCGGAGACGAGGATGACTGCTGTCATCCCAAAGGATAGGGTAGGCGTGCTTGTAGGTCCGGGAGGCGCTGTGAAGTCAACCATCGAAGAAAAACTGTTTGTGGATCTCAAGATAGACAGCCCATCCGGTGCCGTGGAAATTGGAGTGAAACCGCATGCTCCCGATCCGTCAGGAGCGCTGCAAGCCAAGGATATCGTTCTCGCCATAGGGAGAGGGTTTTCTCCCGAGCGAGCGTTCAGGCTCTTCAGCGAGGATAATACATTGGACATTATCGATCTTCACGACTTTTTCGGCAAGAACGAGGCCGAAATTC
>WNFB01001745.1_pt1 | contig 18716 bp, 25 predicted proteins | sample 5400501 | NCBI WGS metagenome assembly WNFB01 (sample SAMN13153341, study PRJNA577476) | soil metagenome | isolation source: 200 cm saprolite under Douglas fir tree site 2 hole 1 | place: USA:California | collected 2015-04-18 | reverse complement strand
TACACCGCAGGGTGTCCGTCATGCTCGGCGATCGCGGACGGATTCAACGGCTCGGTCGTCCACCTCGCGAATCACGACGTCACGCTCTTTGCGGTGTCGCGGGCTCCGCTCGCGAAACTGCAGGCGTACAAGCGGCGCATGGGCTGGAGCTTCCCGTGGGCGTCTTCGTCCGACACGGACTTCAATTACGACTTCCATGTGTCGCACACCGAAGAGGAGTGGCGGTTGGGAGCCGTCGAGTACAACTTCCGCTCCGTCGACTTCCGGCTGCCGAAGGGACAGGAGAATCCCTTTATCACCGAGCTCACGGCGAGCGTCGGAACGGACTGGCCGACGTACAGGCGAGAAGGGCCAGGCATGAGCGCGTTCGCGCTCGAGGATGGCGTCGTGTACCACACCTACTCGACGTACGAGCGCGGGGTGGACATCCTCTGGGGCATGTATCAGTGGCTCGACCGCGCGCCACTCGGTCGCAACGAGACCGGCCTATGGTGGCGCCGCCACGACGAGTACGAGGCGGGGCCTGGCTAGACGCCAGGCCGTCCCACCTAGGGCGGGGCCCGGTGTCGAGCTCAGTGCTCAGCTCACCGCCTTCTTCACGAGCGCGCCGATCCTTGCCTCGTCGGCGGCAGTCAACTCCTTCAGCGCGAAGGCGACCGGCCACAGGCCTCCTTGGTCGAGGTTCGCCTTGTCGCTGAAGCCGAACGTCGCGTACCTTGTCTTGAACTTCTGCGCAGGTTGAAAGTGGCAGACGATCTTGCCGTCCTGGGCATATGCGGGCATCCCGTACCAGGTCGTCGGCGATAGGGCTGGGGCGCTGCCCTTGATGACCGCATGCAGCCGCTTGGCCATGGCGCGATCCGATTCCGGCATCTCAGCGATCTTCGCGAGCAGTTCGCTTTCCCCGTCCGCCTTGTCCTTGGCCACCTTCATCTCTTGGACGCGATCCTGCATCGCGCCTCGTTCCTCGTCCGTGAATCCCTCGTACCTCTTCTTCTTCGCGGTGGTGCTCTTGGCTGTCTTCTGCTTGGCCTTCATTGGAGGTTTCCTCCCTTTCGAGTATTGATGCGAACGACCCTCATGCTAGGGTGCCTGCCGCCGCCGCGGCTTCTCCAAATCTGCCCGATCGCGTCGCCCGGTCAGTTCGTCGCCCTGCGTACCATTGATGCTGTTTCCATGAACATCCGCGACCTCGTAAGGCTGCGCAAGGCGAAGGACCGCATGGATCGGGAGTTCGAGCGGCCGCTCGACGTGCCCGCCCTTGCGTTGTCGGCCGCGATGTCGACAGGCCACTTCTCTCGGAGCTTCAAGGCTGCGTTCGGCGAGGGCCCGTACAGCTACCTCATGACCCGAAGGATCGAGCGGGCCAAAGCGCTCCTCAGGCGCGGCGACATGTCGGTCACCGATGCGTGCTTCGCGGTTGGGTGTACGTCGCTGGGCTCGTTCAGCTCGCGCTTCGCCGATCTGGTCGGCGAGTCGCCCAGCGCCTACCGGGCGCGCAGCCACGCGCCGGTCGAATTCATCCCTCCCTGCATCATCATGGTGATGACAAAACCGATCAGAAATGAAGAAGCGGTTGCGTCGCAACGCTCCTAAGGTGGTCGCATGAACAACCTGAAACTCCACAACTGCTTCATCGCCGTCCACGACCACGACGAGGCGCTCGCCTTCTACCGAGATCTTCTCGGGCTCGAGGTGCGCGCCGACGTGAAGTACGAGGGCATGCGCTGGACCACCGTCGGGCCCAAGGGCCAGCCGGACGTCAACATCGTCCTCGAGCCGCCGCTTGCCGACCCGAACGCATCCCCGGCCGACCGCAAGGTTATGAAGGAGATGCTCGCCAAGGGATTCCTGCGCGGCGTCAACTTCAACACCGAGGATTGCGATGCGACCTTCGAGCACATCCGGGCCGGAGGTGGCGAGGTGTTGCAAGAGCCTATGGATCAGGCGTACGGCGTAAGGGACTGCGCGTTCCGCGACCCGTCCGGCAACATGATTCGATTCCAGCAGCCCAAGGCCTGACCGCAGCCGCGCGGTCCGGGCAGGCGTAGCCCGCAGGCCATCAATGCAGGCAAGAGCCTGCTCTGATGTTGCGGTGCTGCCAGCGTCGTTTGGCAGAACGCCCAGCCAGCGCAGAGGCCAGAGCGCCGACCAAGACGAGAAACGTGGTGAACATCAGCAAGTGCGGTAACCACACGAGCGGCTCACTGAAGATGTGTGGATTGCGGAAGTGAGCCGATTCACGTGTGTCGACGATGGACAGTAAGGCCGCGGCGTACGCGCTCGCGAGAACGATGCGGGCTAGCCGACCTACGGGGGCCCGTGCGCTGAATCGTCGACTGACGCTCTGCCATCAGGCAGTCTCACAGCCTCAGCGACGAACGAGCCCGCCGAATGCCGCTGCCAGGTCTGCGCTCGACCCGATCACGGTCCCGCCGGAGCTGACGAGCGACCCTGGCTCAGCGGTCCATGACGCATCCGCACCATAAAGGAAGTAAGCGTCCCAGACGATCCCGCTGCCACCGGTATGTTCAGCGAACCATGACCCAACCACCCGGCTCGGGTCGTAATAGTTGGTGACTCGATGATCGTTCAGCACCTTTCGGTCGACGAGGTCGCGCGAATCGCCGGGCAGCATGTTGAACCAAACCACATAGACGCGCACCTCGGATGACGGGTACTTCTCCAGGATGTTGCTTCGCACCCAACGGGCGCCTGCGGCACATGTCGGTCAGGTCGGCGACAGCAAGAGAATGAGACGTGCGTGTCCGGCGTCACGATTGAAGTTCGCCTTTAGCTGATCGATGCTCGTAAGGTCGGTGAGACTTGCGTCGGGACCGAAACCGGTTTCGCCGATACGCGTGACGGCTTCCGACAGGTAGCTGTGTGGGTTGGCCAGTTGAACGCCGGCCGCGGCCAGCACGACCGCCAGCAGAGCGATGGTCAGCCAGCGACCCCGGAATGTCCGGGTCCGGTCGTTCATTCGGTTGACGCTAATGATGGGACTTGAAGTCCTGTCGAAGAAACCGCACCTCTACGCGGAGACATGCAACTCGGCGACCGCGCCTTTGTTGGTTCGTCCGCTCGGACGTTCTACGTCGACTGCTTAGGGGCGTTGAGTCCAGCCGATCGGAGCGTTATCAGTCTTTCCGTTAAGGTCCCGAGGTCCATCAGTGGCTGGCGAAATTCGTCCAGCCGGGTCCTCTCCGGGCTCTTGGGGTGGAAGTGCAGAACGAAGCCGTCACCCGCATCCACTGCGACACCCGGAAGCGCTTCGCTGGGTATCACGAGGCACTCCTCGGCAAAGCGGCTTTCCTCTGGCAGCCACGCCAGACCAAGCAACCACGTGGTCGCGGCCGAGACAAACGTGGCCTTGTGAACGTGTATCTGTGCCTCGCCGTACACCCCGGGGGCAGCGGCTTTCACTTGAAAGCCTGCGAATTGTCCTGACACGTTGTTTCTCGCCAGCACCTCGACCATCTCCAGGTCAGGGAACGGCCGGAACAGATCCAGATGCGGGTTCTGCGCCAGCCGGCGGACGGCCTCAGCCTCTCCTAGGAAGCCGAGCCATTGATCGTGTCGGTCCCCCGGCTGAAGCCCTACCTCGCTGGGGATCGCTGTGACTGAGGAGCCAAGTATTCGCTGTCCAAGCGACTCGCGCGGAACCAGGTATGGGAGCCAGTGACTGTCACGCGGATGCATGCTGAATGCGGCCGAGTACACCTCTGTTCCTGCGCATGGGCTGTGGGCCGCCAGGCTCTTGAAAGTCTTCTCATCGATCACAAGCAACATCGCGCCGAGCCCTTCATCGGTCAGCAGCCCGGCGATGATCAGCGCCCGATCGTCGACCAGGCTGTCTGCGCGGACGACGATCTCGACCATCCCTTCCGCCGTCTCGCTGCGGCTCTTCACCTGGATCGGGATGTACTCGCCATCGGTAAGCCGGTGGACGACCGCGTCGAGGCCGCGGTCCAGAAGCGGCAGGAAGACATGCAGTCTGCCCCCCGACTGCTGAATGAGCTGCGCCCACACCAGGAACTCCATCGCCTGCCCAGGCGCGCTCGTGTTCCTTCGTGTGGAGTCCAGCGGATCGGCGGAATCGCCGTTTACCACTTTCGGACTCATGGTAGCGCTGGACCGTTCTAAGTCAATTCGTCCGCGGGGGGAGCCGGTCTGAGCGCGAAAACCACGGGCCAGTCCAAGGGCGTCCCTTCCGGGATCAAGGGGCAGCCTAGGATAGCCGCGATGAATCGTGGCCTGCGTGGACCGAGCGGCACCGCTGTGATGGTTGCAGTACTGCGCGCGCACCACAGGGAACAGCCGGCTCCACGGGTTCTGGACGACTGGCTGGCGTTGGACTTGGTGGGCGAGCAGGGTCGAGCCCTCCTGGCCAACATGCGGAAGACGTGGGGACCCGATGGCATGGCTTTGGGTGCGCGGTGGATAGCGGTTCGCACCAGGTTCGTCGAGGACATGGTCGACGATGCGATCGCTGATCGATTCCACCAGTACGTCCTTCTGGGCGCGGGGCTTGATTCCTTCGCCTACCGGCGCGGTGACCTCCACCACAAGCTGCGAGTATTCGAGGTCGATCATCCAGATACTCAGGAGTGGAAGCGGCGGCGGCTGGCGGAGCTCGGGATCAACGCGCCGCCCAACCTGGTGTTCGCTCCTGTGAACTTCGAGACCAGCACCCTCCGCGATGGGCTTGCGTCAGCGAACTTCGACTTCGCATCACCCGCGATCTTTTCGTGGATCGGTGTAACCATGTACCTGACTCGCGATGCGATCGATGACACTCTCACGGCGATCGCCGGATCGTGTTCTGGCACCCGGCTCGTCCTCACATACGACATACCACGCCATGCCCTGGGGCCTACCGTACAGGAGCACTACGACCGCGTGAGCACCTCCGCCGCTGCATTGGGCGAGCCGTTCGTCAGCCTGTTTGAGCCAGCGGAGATCGAGCAGGTCCTGCACCGGCTCGGCTTCCACGTCACCAGTCACTTCGGTCCCGCCGAGGCGGTCATAAGGTACTTCGGCGGGCACAACATCGCCGTAGACGGCTTCCAACGATTGGCTGTCGCGTCAGTCGGAAAGGCGGACACGTGATTCGGAGAACCCGGCAGGAAGAGGATTCTTACATTGCGCCCCGGGCTCAAAATCCCGGGCCCCCGACCCAACTCTCTGACGACCGAGGTCTATCCCGGGCTAAGCCAGGCTGAAGGAACACGGACGGCCACTACTTCGCCTTGTGCGCACACGATACCTGCAGAGGAAAGTGAACATGTCAGCGTCGTCTTCCGATCGGTCAGCTGGCGAATCTGTGCGCGCAGTTCAACCACCCCCGTAATAGGTGTCGGACGCAGATAACTGACTTGGAGTGAGGCGGTCGCATACCAGATGACCGGCTCAGTCCCAACAGGACGACTCTCCTGGCGGTAGGCCGCGGCAATCGCGGTACAAACGCAGTGGCAGTCGATTATCGTCGCAATGATCCCGCCATTGAGAAGGTGTGGCGGGCCGGCTGCATGAGAGGGCCCGGGATGCCAGCTGCAGACGGCTTCATCTCCAGACCAGTAGCTCTTTATCTGCAAGCCGTGAGCATTTGCGCTTCCGCACCCCAACAGAAGTTGTCGGGAATTCTTTCCTGGAATGCCTTCTCGTCCATGCTTCTGGCCTCCCCGTCCATCTGTTTTGTCCACTCGACCGCCCCTTCGCGACTGCACGTTTGCCTGGCAGGCGTGGCAGGTCATCGATGACCCTAGCCCCCTCGCTCGAGGAACAACGCAGTCACCGGCTCGGCCAGCAGGGTCGCCTGGTCGGCCTGGAAGCGCGCGAAATAATCACTGGCCATATGCCGCGCGAAGGACTCTTCGGTCGCAAAACGTTCGATCAGGAACCAGGTGCGCGGGTCCTCGGACGAGCGGTGAAGAGTCGAGCCGCGGGAGCCGGCCAGGCCGCGGGTCGCCGTGACGAACTCACGCGACGCCCTTTCGAGGCGCTCTTCGGCGCCAGGGCGAGCGCGCATCGTCACCAGGACGAGGACCTGTCGCGTTCGTTCCCCAACGTCGGTCAGCTCCCACGCCGCCTCCAGCGTCTCCGGAAGCACCGGCATGTCCATCGCATCCATCAGCTCATCGAGCTCAGAGAGGTTCATCCAGCAGTCTCCAGCAGCTCGGCCAGGTGCAACCGCGCCCGGTGCAAGCGCTGATGAAACGCGGCGCGGCTGATCCCGAGCTGCTCGATGCACTCGTCCGTACTGAGGGCTCGCCCATAGTGGGTCTCGAGCAGAACGCGCTCGCTCGGCGCCAGCTTGGCTAGCGCGGCCGCAAGCGCAGCGCGCCTGTCGACTCGGTCTACGTGGGCCTGTGGCTGCTCGGCAGAGCCGGCCCGTGGCGGCTGTCCTTGCTCTGCTCGTTCACGGCGTATCCAGTCGATGGCCGCGTGGTAGACGCTCGTCGCGAGGAACGCGCTCATGCGCTCCGCATCACGCACTTGAGGCGGCCGCTCCAGCCATCGGCCGAGCAGGCTGATGACGACATCCTCGGCGGCGGCGGGATGGCGCACGTACCTGCGGGCGAACGCGACCATGCGCGCGCCGTGCCGCTGATAGAGCGTCGCGATGGCTTGCGCTTCCCCTCGGGCCAACGCGTCCAGAAGGTCTTGCTCACTTTCAGGTGCCGTCGCGTGCGGATTCAATCCCTCTGCCCTAAGGGACGCCGGGCGCTGACCGGCCTGTCAGCGCCCCGCGTCTATCTGGTTGGAGGAGATGCGAATGAAGCCGCTTGCAGACAAGGTCGCGTTGGTGGTCGGCGCCAGTCGAGGCCTCGGCCAGGGCATCGCTCAAGCTTTCACCGAGGCCGGCGCCACGGTGATCGGGGTGGCGCGCAATCCCGCTCCCGGCGTTGTCGCCGCCGACGCCGCGGATCCGGTCGTCGCGGGCAAGCTGATCGCTGAGCATCGACCCGATGTCCTCGCCCTTGTCGCCGGCGCGGCCCCGCTGCTTCGCCCCATACACCTGCACACGTGGGAGACCTTCTCCGCCAACTGGCACTCCGACGTCCGGATGACGTTTCACTGGCTGCGCGAGGCCCTCCTTCTACCCTTGCGGGAGGGCAGCCGCGTGATTGTCATGAGCAGCGGTGCGGCGCTTATGGGCTCGCCTTTGAGCGGGGGCTATGCAGGCGCCAAGGCGACCCAGCGCTTCGTCGCCGCTTACGCTGCCCAGGAGTCAAAGCGGCTCAAGCTTGGCATCGGGATCAGCGCGGTGCTGCCCAAGCTGACGCCGGCCACGGAACTAGGTCGGCCGGCGGTTGTGGCGTACGCCCTCCGTGAGGGGTTGAGCGAGGAGGAGTACTTGCGCCGCATGGGCGACCCCGTCACCCCCGCGATTGCGGGAGCGGCCTTTGTCGAGCTCGCCACCACAGAACTAGGAGGCGGTGGCGCTTATCTGCTCACGGCCGATGGCCTTTCACCAGTGGGAGCAAACGCATGAAGAAGTACCTGTTCGTCGTCTACGGTCCTACGGCCGACAGCGAGCAAGACCGTGCTGCGGGCATGGCCTTGATGGCCGAGTGGTATCGGTCACTTGGCTCTGCCCTGGTCGATCCGGGCGCGCCTTTCTCGGAAGCCAGAACTGTCTCCGACGAGGGAGTCGGAGACGCGATCGGTCCCAACGCGACGGGTTACAACATGATCCAGGCGGAGTCGCTGGAGGCGGCGGTCAAGCTCGCCGCGCGGTGCCCGCTGCTGAAACACGGGCGCCAGGTCAGCGTCTTCGAAACCCTGCCGATGTAACGGATCGCCGTTCCGGCTCGGTTGAGGCGCTGGTTCCCGACCAGTTCGGTCGGCAGGCCGACCACGTAGGCCGGTGATCCAGAAGTCGCTGTAATCCGTATTGATTGGCGAAACGGCATGGGATCGAGTGCCTTGAGCCATCTGACCCCCCGTCAACGTGAAGTCTTACGGCTCGCGGCAATGGGCGCGACCTACAAGGACATCGCGAGCCAGCTCGGGGTTACGTCGAAGACGGCAAGAAATCACCTCGCCAACCTCTACCTGCAGTTAGGGGTGCACAATCGCGCCGAGGCGGTGATGTCCGCCCTGCGCCTTGGCCTCGTCGATCCCTCACCTGTCGCAGCACAGGCTGAGGCAAATGCCTCATCGACATCGCCGCGCTCGGCGGCGACGATTGTTGTTCTGAAGGGGTCGGCCCTCCGCCGGCCGCAGGAGGAGTGAATGGCAGACCATCTTGACGCCCCAGGCCTGACTTCGCCCGCGATGGATGCAAGGGTGGACATCACCGACCACTTTGCGTTCCAGAAGCCGGGAGACCCATCGAGGACGATCCTGATCCTCGATGTCAACCCGTTGGCACCGACCCACGCCAACGAGTTCCGCCACGACGCTCTCTACGAAACGCTGGTCGATACCAACGGCGATGCGCGCCCCGACCTGGCTTTTCGCTACCGATTCACAGCCAAAGATGACGGAGTGCAGTTTGCTCGTGTAACGCGGGCGGTCCTCGGCGAGACCGATCTCGAGGATGGGCATGTCCACGAGGAAACGGAAACCGAGACTCTGGTTGAGCATGCCCCGGTGTCTTTTGGAACCGACGTAGATATCTCGCATGGCCACGACGGCACACGTTTTTACGCCGGCCTCCGAAGCGATCCCTTCTTCTTCGATTTGCTTGGTTTTCTCAACGGCCTCAATTTCACCGGAGCGGATTTCTTTGCTGACAAGAACGTCTTTGGAATCGCCCTCGAGGTGCCAAACAGACTACTGGGCGACAACCCAAAGGTTGGCATCTGGAGCCGGACCCTGGTTCCTATGACCCTCCAGCCGGAGCATCTAACTCAAGCCGACCAGATGGGCCGGCCGGCGATCAACACTGTCTTCAACCACGGCAGCGACAAGAACACGTTCAATGTCACTCAGCCCGCCGATCAGCGCACGGCATTGACGGCCTCGAGCCAGACGTTTCTGCAGGTGTTCACAGACGAACTCCAGACGCTCGGCGGCTACGCCACGAATCAGGCGGACGGGATCGCGAACATTCTGCTGCCGGACATCTTGACTTTCGACTACTCGAGCTCAGCTGGTTTTCTGAACGGCCGCCGATTGCAGGATGACGTGATCGACATATCTCTAAATCTGGTCACCAATGGAAAGGTCACCGGGGACGGAGTTGGACCACACAGCGACTATTTGTCTACGTTCCCGTATCTCGGCAGCCCTCACGTCTAGGAGGCAGACGGAAAGCATGAAGCCAATGGATCGGAGAACATTTCTAAAGCTGGCCGGCCTCGGCTCTGCTGCGGCAGCCGCCGCCACCCTGCCTGTTGCCGCCATGCAGTCGCTCAAGGGTGGTAGCCGCTTTACCTTCAAGGCAACTGCCGGACTACCGGCCAGGCCGCTGCCCGCGTACGCAACTCAGGTGGTAGAGGGAACTGTGGACCTGAATCGCGGAACCGGCGTGGTCACGAGCCAGATCTTCGCCGGCCATTCCGAAGGCATCAGCCACATCGCATTTCCCGGCCTTTCTCGGGTAGTCCGGATCACCGGCACTCACCAGGAGGAGGGAACCACGCTCTTGACGGGCGTCATTGATGATCGCTCCTCGCTCTCACGTGGTGAAAGCGCGCAGGTTGAAATTCTCGTCGATCGAGCGCGAGGTCTCGTCACGATGCCGCTCGGCGGCAGTCGAGTGACGCTGAACCTACTCAGCTAGGGCGCGGGCCTGCCGCGCCATCACCGTTCTACAGGAGCGACTCGATCGCGCCGACGAGGCTCGGATCTTCGGGAACGACCTTCGATCGGAAGCGCCGAACGACGCGTCCATTGCGCGCGATCAAGAACTTCTCGAAATTCCACTTCACGCTGCCAGCCTTGCCGGAGTCGTCCGTAGCCTCAGTGAGGATGGCGTACAGGGGATGCTGGTTTGGTCCCTTCACGTCCACCTTCGCGAAAAGTGGAAAACTCACGCCGTAGTTGGCGCTGCAGAACTCCTGGATCTGCTCGGCAGTGCCAGGTTCCTGGTGGAAGAACTGGTTGCACGGAAAGCCGGCGACGACCAATCCGCGGTCTGAAAACCGGTCCTGCAGCGCCTGAAGGCCGGCGTATTGCGGCGTGAATCCGCAGCGCGAGGCGACGTTCACTGCAAGGACGACCTTTCCAGCGTAGGTGGACAGACTCTCGAGCTTGCCGTCCAGGCGCGGCAGCTCCAGCGCATAGATCGACTGACTCGCGGTTTCGGCCATGAGCACATCAACTTGGGGCGAGGGCCGCAGTATTCCGCACGCCGTGACTTAACCTGTCCGCGGTGCGAGTGCTCGCGAGCGTTTTCATCGTGCTGGTCGCCGCCATGCATGTCTATTTCTTGGTGCTCGGCGGTGTTGGTGTGGTTGACCTGATTGCGGGTTGAGCGCGGCTGGGAGGGCTTTCCGCGATGAGAGCCAGAGAATCGCCCAGGACGAGACGACACGAGCCAGCCACAGGTTCGGGCGGCAAATTTGTGAAAATGCCAGTGCCGGACCATGACTTATCTCGATGCGAAGACGCGTGCAAAGTTGCCCAACAGCGCCTTCGCCTACGTCGATTCGCGCGGGCGTCGCCGCCTGCCGATCAACGACCGCCCCCACGTCCGCAACGCACTGGCGCGCTTCAACCAGACCACCTTTGAAGACGAAGCCGCTCGAGATCGGGCACGCACCAGGCTGCTGAATGCTGCCAAGAAGTACGGCATCGTGCCGGTAGGGTTCATGACCGGCCAGCTGCGGAATGTGCGCATTCGCGGCGAGGCCGAGGCGCGCGTGAGCGAGGTGCGAATGCTGCCTACAGGCTTTGTAACGTTCCTGCTCGCCGACATCGAGGACTCGACAGGTCTCGTACGGCATCTAGGCGATCGCTACCCTGGGTTGCTTGCCGACGTTCGCAGTCTGCTTCGTCGCGCCATCCGCAAGTCGGACGGCCGAGAGGTCGATGTGCGAGCCGACGAGCTGTTTGCGGTCTTCAAACAGGCGGCGGCAGCCCTTGATGCTGCGCTCATCATTCAGCGCAGAGTTCTTCTGAAGGTTTGGCCGGACGACCTGCACGTAAGGGTCAGAATCGGACTCCACACCGGGCGTCCCACTCTGACCGACGCGGGATACGTGGGCATCGCGGTGCACACGGCGGCTAGGGTGTGCTCTGCCGCACACGGCGGGCAAATAGTGCTTTCGCGCGCGGCCCGCGACGCGATTGCCGGCCCAATGCCTGCCGACATCGGGTTCAGAAATCTCGGTATGCATCACCTGCGAGGTTTGCCAGGACTCGAGGCGCTCTTCCAGGCCGAGGCTCCTGATCTGGAGTCTGAGTTCCCTCCGCCAAGAACTCCGGCCTCACCGGCGGAAAGAAGCAGCTGAGAAGACGCAGCCCGGCGCGCTATCCTGCCATGCGATGAGCGATGCCAAGATCGAGGCGCTGAGCAAGGTCCCTCTCTTCGCACGCTGCAGCCGGAAAGAACTGGAGTTCCTCGTCACCCGCACAGATGAGGTGAACGTTCCGGCGGGCCGGACGCTGATCACGCAGGGCAGGGCCGCCGATTCCTTCTACCTGCTGCTTGCCGGGGAAGCCACCGTATGGGTCGACGGTCGCGACCGCCCCGCTCTGCAACCTGGAAGCTTTTTCGGGGAGATCAGCATGCTCGACCGCGGGCCGGCGACGGCAACCGTCGTCACGAGTGGCCCGTCGAAGCTGATGGTGATGAGCCACGCGCAGTTTCGGGACGCGATCAGGGCCAACGACCAGCTCCTGTCCCAGGTGATGGCCGAGATGGCGGAGCGCCTGCGTCGCGACAGCCTCGAGCGCTAGAGAAGCACCCCTCCGCGCCGCGTGGGCGCGATCTGATCTTTTAGCCGGCAGAGACCAGCGGCGATCGCTCGTTCCACTTCACCTGGTCAACTCCGCGGATCAGCAACCAAACGCCCAGTGCGACCAGGGCAATTATCTGCGGCGGGAGAAAAAGGGCCGCATTCGCTGGAGCGAATATCCACATGAGGCTGGCGATCACGAATCCGATACCACCGAGAATCCAAAGGGCACCCAAGACCCGCGGCAGGTAGCCCGATCGAAACATCAAGTACCCCAGGATGATCGAGGCGATGCCATAGTGCCCGTTGAACAGGTTGCCGCCGGCGCTGTAGATGTTGAACGAGAGCAGCACGAGAGCGTTGAGTTGATCAGCCGAGAAGGATTTCAAGTAGCCGGCTCCTCCCAGAATCAGGGAAGGAGCGAAGTAGAAGAGCTCCGCGAATGCGAAGGTGGCGGTGGCCATCAGGCGGAAAAACACCGCCAACAAGGCCAGGTTCGCATGGACAGGTCGCAGCAGGACAAAGAGAAGAAAAGTAAGGGCGACGTCCGTGAACGCCTCCACGAGATAGCCGACAAACCCCAAACGGAAGAGCAGGTCGGAACTGCTCAGGTTGTGCGCGGTCGCAGCAGGATTGCCCGACACGATGAGCTGCGACGGCGCGTAGGCCTCCCCAAAGCCACCAGCGACGACCGCGATGAGGAGCACAACGCCGGCAATCCTGGCGTACGTCTGGACCGAGTTGACACGCGTTTCCATCTTCAATCTCCTGTTCGCTCACCAGCGCATGACAGAGCGCTGACGCCCTGGCTATTTCAGCCGATCCACTTCCGCCACTGCTCAGTCGGAGTTTTGCCCAGCGCACGCAAGTAAACATCGACCCTGCTGTAGAAGATCAGCAGCGCCTCCTTGTAGATGTCCAACTGGACGCGTAACTGAGGGGCAAAGCCGGGAAAATCCGTGCGCTCAATCGTGCGGTTCGCTACATCATCCTCGGAGAGGGCCGCGATCGCAGCCCTGAGCTCACCGTCGAGCTTCCCGTACCAGGACGACAACGCAGCCACGCTCGTCTCGAGCAACGGGTCGATGTTGCGATATTCGAAATCCAGCCTGAAGGTCTTGAATGATTCGATGTAGGACTGTTCGATTTCGCCGATCTCACGACAGAGCGCACCCAGCCCTGGATTCGCTCCCTCGAGCTTGCAGGCAAGGTCGTCGTCCTCGAGTATGCCCATGAGCTGGTCGCGCAGCGCCTGGTACATGGGAAAGAAGGGAGCCAACGATTGGGCAGGCCCGTCGGGCTCCGTGATTGGGAAATACTCTCGGAACATGGAGTTCATGGTCGTTGCCCCAGCTCGGCCATTCTGCTCTCAATTTCATTCGGGCCCCGGATCAATAACCTTCGCCACTCTCCGACCATGACGCCCCATCATTGCCGTGTGGGAGATGCACTCGAACTGCTGGCTCGGACTCAACTCTTTGAAGGCGTCGCGCCGGACGATCTCGAATCGCTGCAACCGGCCATCCGCACCCGCAACTTCGAGCGCGGCGCGTACCTCTTTCGCGAGGGCGATCCCGGGTCACACCTCCACGTGGTTGTACACGGCCAGGTGAAGATCGGGCGCACCAACCAGGCCGGCGGCGAGGTCGTGTTCGCCGTGGCCGGTCCCGAAGAGGTTTTCGGCGAGCTGTCGCTTTTCGACGAGGAAGGCGAGCGAACGGCGGACGCCCAGGCTCTCGAGCCGACCCAATGCCTTGTCATCGCTAAAGGGCCGCTGCTGCAATTTCTAACTGCGCGGCCAAATCTTCTGGTGCGGATGATCGCGAGCCTGAGCGCAAACATCAGGCGGAAAGACGCCACGCTCGGCGACGTGACCTTCCTCGATATACCGGGTCGCGTTGCAACCAAGTTGGTCCAGCTTGCCGATACCCACGGTCGTCCAACATCGGACGGAATCACCATCGAGCCGACCCTCCACCAGCAAACCCTGGCGTCCATGGTTGGCGCCACCCGCGAGAACGTAAACCGCGCTCTGCGCCGCTTCTCGGACCTCGGCTACATCCGGCTCGACCATGGCGCCATCACGGTGCTCAACCGCGATCAGCTGCGCCGCCGCGGCCTGTCGGATGTGTGACGAACAGCACAGCCGGCCTGTGGCACGTGGCATAGGAGCGTCGATCCGCCGACCCTAGTCTGCCCTCACGGTTCGACCGGTTGTGGAGCCGAATAAGAATCCGAAAGGAGCAGACATGGAAGCCAGGGCAACGTTTCGCGGGCCGAGTGTTTCCAGGGCCCTCGTGGCTGGGGCCCTGGTCGTCATCGCGCTGGGTACGGGCGCAGCGGGAGGCTACGTCGCAGCCAGCGTCGGGCGCGGCAACGTCGCAGCGCCGGCGGCAAAGACAATCTCCGACCAGAGCCAGGGCGGACCTCTGTCCGACCTGACCCGGGCGCTCCCGATGCCAGCCCCGGCCGTTTTGCCGGACTGGATCCTCAGGGAGATCACGCCGAACACGGCGCCGGCGCAGAGAATCCGACAGGATGACCCGAACTTCATCACGATGCCCGACCAGAGCCAGGGCGGACCTCAGTCCGACCTGACCCGGGCGCTGCCGGCGGTCGCGTCGGATGGGCCGTGGAGTAGATCGCGCTAAGCACGTTAGGGGCAGGACGTCCTGCCCCTTTTTTCTGACCCGCCGGCTTGGACAGAATGCTCGTTAGCTGACTAAGGTGAGCGGCCATGAGGTTCATGGAGCTGGCGGCAAACCTCGACCGGATGGAGGCCACGAGCAGCAGGAACGAATTGGTTCGCATCCTCTCCGATGTGTACCGGGCTTGTTCAACGGATGAGCTCGAGCCGATCACCTACCTGATTCAAGGCCGCCTCGCGCCTTTCTTCGAGCCGATTGAGATCGGCCTCGGCGAACGGCTGCTGCTAACCGCGATTGCGGTCGCGTACGGCGCTCCGAAGGACGAGGTCATCAAGCTGAACCGCCAGACGGGCGATCTGGGCGTCACCGCCGAGCACATCGCGCGCCGCGCACGGCGGTTCGCCTTCGGTGGTCGACGTGCACCGGCGCCTGTCGGAGATCGCGGCCGCGAGCGGATCCGGCAGCCAGCAAAAAAAGCTTGATGTCTTCATCGGCCTGCTTGGCGACGTGGACTCCAAGTCGGCAAAACACCTCGTGCGAATCACGCTTGGCAAGATGCGGCTCGGAATTGGTGACCCGACGGTGCTCGACGCGCTGTCCTTCGCGAAAGCAGGAGACCGGTCCTTGCGACCAATCCTGGAAGCGGCCTACAACCGCACATCCGACCTGGGCCTCATCGCCCGCACGCTCTGGGACGCTGGCCAGACCGGGCTCGACGCTTTGAAGGTCAAGGCAGGTCAACCGCTCCGCCCCCAGCTCGCGGAGCGGCTTCCCAACCCGGAAGCGGTGATCAAGAAGCTCGGAACCGTGGGCGTGCAGCCGAAGTACGACGGCCTTCGCGTCCAGATTCACAAGGACGGAGAGCGCGTGAGCATCTTCTCGAGAAACCTGGAGTCGATGACGGAGATGTTTCCCGAGCTTGTGCAAGCTGCCGCCGGCCTGGGGGTTCAGAGCGTGATCCTCGATGGCGAGGCGATTGCCTACAACCCCGAGACTGAGGAGTACGTCCCGTTCCAGGAGACCACCGCGCGCCGGCGGAAGGAGGGCATCCAGGAGTTCGCCGCCCGCGTGCCGATGCGGGCGTTCGTGTTCGACGTCATGTTTCGCGACGGATCCGACATGACGCAGCTGCCTTACGAGCGCCGCTTCGAGGTCGTCCAGGAGTTGCTTCGGAAGTCGGACACGCTGGTGGTGGCGCCGCTGATGAAGACTGATTCGGCGGAGACGCTGACCAGCGAGCTGCTCGACAACATCAGCCGCGGCCTGGAAGGAGTGGTGGCCAAGCGACTGGACTCGACCTATCAGGCGGGTGCCCGCAACTTCAACTGGGTCAAGCTGAAGCGAAACACGAGCGGCCAGCTGACCGACACCATCGATGTCGTGCTGCTCGGCTACTACCGCGGCAAAGGTAAGAGGGCGGAGTTCGGCGCCGGCGCCTTGCTCGCCGGCGTCTATGACACTGACAAAGACGAGTTCGTGAGCATCACCAAGCTCGGCACCGGCCTGTCGGACCAGGGCTGGCGCGACATCCACCAGCGGCTGTCCGGCCTCGAAGTCGCCGAGAAGCCGGCCCGAGTGAACTCGATCGTGATCCCCGACGTCTGGCTGGAGCCGGCGATCGTGGTGGAGGTGCTGGCCGACGAGATCACGCCGAGCCCGCGCCACACCGCCGGTATGGATGGCGACCGACCCGGCTTCGCGCTGCGATTCCCACGCATCGTCTCCTTGCGGACCGGGGACAAGAAGCCGGAAGACGCCACCAGCGTCCGAGAGGTTCGAGAGATGTTCAATCAACAGAGGCCGCCCCCTGTGGTGGCTGCCGGGTAGAAGCTTTCTCGCCCCCATTGACCCAGGCCAGGCACGGGGCGAAAATCACAACTGCACACCGGTCCGATTGTTGAGGGGGGAGCAACATGGCGACTGCCGAGAGTTCTGCCAGGCCTGCTGAGCTGCTGTCCGAGCGCATCGCGCCCGGCATTCTGCCCAAGGTCCTGGGTCCGTTCGACATGGTGGCGATCTTCGTGGCCATCGTTCTGTTCGCCAACCAGGGCTCGGTGATCCAGGCGGCCGGGCCGGCCGGCTTCGTCTACTGGATCCTCGGGTTCGTTACCTTCCTGATCCCGGGCGCGATCGTCACCGGGCAGCTCGGCCTCATGTTTCCGGGCGAGGGCTCGATCTACGTCTGGACGCACAAGGCTCTCGGCAGCTTCTGGGGCTTCTTCGCGGGGTTCTGCGCCTGGTGGCCGGGGGTGCTGGTCATGGTCGCCACCGCTGACCTGATCGTGACCATGCTTCAGTTTTTGAACAGCAACTGGCTTCAGCAGCCCTGGCAGCAAGGCGTCGTCATCCTCGCGGTGATCTGGTTCAGCACGGTGCTCTCGATCCTGCGCTTCCGCGTGACTCAGAACCTGGTCAACGTAGTCTTCGTCGTCTACGGCGCCGCCATCGCCGCGGTGGCCCTGGCGGGCATCGCGTGGCTGCTCGGTGGGCACCCCGTGGCCAACGACTTCTCGGCGTCGTCCTTCAGCCTCAACGGCAGCAACGCCACCTTCTACGGACTGGTCATCCTGGCCCTGCTGGGAATCGAGGTGCCGCTCAACATGGGGGTGGAGATCAAGGAGCGGCGGGCCATCACGAGCTACCTCTTCTGGGGCTCCATCGTGGTCATGGCCGCGTACCTGCTGCTGACTTTCGGCGCCATGGTCGTCGTGAAGCAGAAGGACGCCAACTCGACGACGGCAATCCTGCAGGCGGTGCAGATGGCATTGGGCACCGGGGTCAGCACCATCGTCACGCTCATCCTCATCGCGTTCTTCCTGTTCAACACGACCGTGTACAACTACTCGTTCGCGAGGCTGCTTTTCGTGTCCGGCCTGGACCGCCGGCTGCCTCAGGCGGTGGGTCGAGTCAACCGCAACAAGGTGCCTCACATCGCCGTGATGGTCCAGGCGGTGCTCACCACGATCATCACTGCGCTGACCTTCATCGTCTTCTCCGGCAACCCGAACCTTTCCACGCAGGTCTACCTCGTCCTGCAGGCCGCGGTGACCGTCATCTGGTGCCTGTCGATGGTGATGCTCTTCGTCGACGTGCTCGTGATCCGGTCGAAATTCCCGACCGAGTTCAAGCGCGAGCAGCTGGCGCCGGCTGGAGTGTTCGTGGCTGCGTCGGTGGCCGGAGCGATTGCGAGCGGGGCGGGCATCTGGGTCACCCTGACCGGGTCCTGGAACCCTCAGCTGATCGCGAACGGCCCATGGCTGCTCATCGTCGGTGGGGTCACCGTCGGATCGCTGGTCGTTGCTGTGATCGTCTACCTGATCGGCGTGACCCGCAACACCGCCTCCAGCCAGCCGTCGCCGGCCTGAGCGGCGGATTGTGGTGGGGGCCGTGAAGGACGCGGCGGTTCGCTCTCCGCGGACCGCCGCACAGGTGGCGGAGGCCGCACGCGATGCCGGCCTGCGCCTGGTCCGGTTCCTCTACTGCGACAACGACGGCGTCATCCGCGGCAAGGCCAGCGGGATCGCCGACCTGGAGACGCGTCTCGAACGCGGCATCGGATTGACCGTCGCGATGCAGGCCTTCACGCTGCTCGACCACCTGGCGCCCTTTGAGGAAATGGGGCCGGTGGGTGAGATCCGCCTGGTGCCCGACCTGTCGACTTTCGTCATCGCGCCCTACGCACCGCGCACCGGCGTCGTGCTGGTCGACATGGTCACCCTCGATGGCCAGCCGTACGCAGCAGATGGGCGCGCCTTCCTGAAGAGGATGATCGACCGCGCGGCAAAGCGGGACCTCTCGTTGATGGCCGCCTTCGAGCCCGAGTGGACGCTCGCCACCCGGTTGGACGGCGCGTACCAGCCGATCGACGATAGCGGCTGCTTCACCACCACCGGCATGAATACCTCCGCCGGCGTGATCAACGAGTTGGTGGAAGCCCTGGAGGCGCAGGGCCTGGAGGTCGAGCAGTACTACGCCGAGCTGGGCTGGGGCCAGCAGGAGCTCTCGATCACGCACGCACCGGCGCTCAGCGCCGCCGACCGCCACATCCTCTACAAGGAGACTGTCCGTGGGGTCGCCCTGCGGCACGGGCTGTATGCGCTCTTTGCGCCCAAGCCGTGGATCGACCAGGCCGGCAACGGCTGCCACCTCCACTTCTCCGGCTGGACCAGGGATGCAGCGACCAACCTTTTCTACGACCCGCAACAGATCTATG
>WNFB01001744.1_pt1 | contig 18720 bp, 16 predicted proteins | sample 5400501 | NCBI WGS metagenome assembly WNFB01 (sample SAMN13153341, study PRJNA577476) | soil metagenome | isolation source: 200 cm saprolite under Douglas fir tree site 2 hole 1 | place: USA:California | collected 2015-04-18 | reverse complement strand
TCACTAGCGGGGGCCTCGAATGGCTCCCCGCACTCCCCCATTAGCGGGGGCCTCGAATGGCTCCCCGCACTCCCCCATTAGCGGGGGCCTCGAATGGCCCCCGCACTCTCCCTACTTGCATCTCGGTTCGCCTGAGTAAGTTCGCCGCCCTGGGCGCCGTCGGCTCTGCGGAGCACCTCGATGAATCGCGAGACGGCGGGAGGCATCTGCTTGCCACGCCGGTAGATGATGCCGATGGGTCTCGCGAGGCCGGGCAAGGCCAGCGGCACGGTGGCCAGCGTGCGCATGCCCGATTCCATCACCACCGTGGGCCGAGGCAGGATCGACACGCCGGCCGCGATGCCGATGGCCTGCTTGATGGTCTCCACATTGTCGAACTCCATGACCACGTCGACCTTCACCCCATGCTGCCTGAGGGCGCGATCGATGGCGCGGCGGACGGCGAGATCGCGGTCGAAGGCGACGAACTTCTCGCCGGAGAGATCGCGGGGCTCGACCAGCTTTCGCTTGGCCAGACGATGACTGGGGTGAGTCACCAGCACCATGGGTTCGGAGCGCAGCGGCAGCACGGCCAGGGATCGATTCGCCGTCGGATACGACAGCACGCCCAGGTCGGCCTCGTCGTTGAGGACCGCCTCCACCACCTTGTGAGGGTGGAGGCACTCGAGGAGCACGCGGGCTTGGGGATGGGCCGACATGAAGGGCTGCATGTGCCGGCTCATGTCGTGCAGGCCCACCGAGTAGATGGCGGCGACGCGCACCGTCCCGTCGACCCGCTGCTTGGAGGCCAGGAGATCGGCGCGCGCCTTGTCGAATCCCTGGATGAGGCCGCGGCAGGCGTCGAAGAAGACCCGGCCGGCCTTGGTGGCCACGAGCGGACGGCGGGAGCGATCCAGGAGCGGCACGTCGAGCTCGCCCTCGAGCTGCTGGATGGACTGGCTGGCCGCCGATTGCGTGATGCCGTTGGCGGCGGCCGCGCGCGAGAAGCTGCGGAGCCTGACCACGTCACAGTAGAGCTTGAGCGTGTCGAGGTTCACCCTGCGAGGCTACACCATTAGCCATGCTAATGCTATGTTTTTTCAACTTTACGCTTGGCTAATGCTCCGCTCTGGTGTAACGTTTGCGCTCAACTTGCCGATGAAAGAGGAGAACGGGATGTCAAAGGCGACACCTGCGGGGCTTCCAGAAGCTCAGGGGCTCTACCGCCCGGACCACGAGCACGATGCCTGCGGCGTCGGCTTCGTGGTGGACATGAAGGGGCGCAGGTCGCACGCCATCGTGGCCCAGGCCCTCGAGGTGCTCAAGAACCTCCTCCACCGCGGCGCCTGCGGGTGTGAAGTCAACACGGGCGACGGCGCGGGCATCCTCATCCAGATCCCGCACGCCTTCCTCGCGCGCGAGTGCGCCACGCTCGGGATCACCCTCCCCCTCCCCAAGCGCTACGGGGCCGGGCTCGTCTTCCTTCCCCGCGATGCCGCCCAGGCCGCGCGGTGCCGCGAGCTGCTCGCCACCATCGTGGCCGAGGAAGGGCAGACGCTCCTGGGCTGGCGCCCGGTGCCCACCGACGACAGCCCGGTGGGACCGTCCGCGCGCGCGGTCGAGCCGACGATCGAGCACGTGTTCATCGGCCGCGGCGCCGCCGTGCCCGACGCCCAGGCCTTCGAGCGCAAGCTCTACGTCATCCGCAAGCGGGTGGAGCACGCGGTCAGGGCCTCGGACATGGCGGAGCGCGGATACTTCTACCTCCCGAGCCTCTCCGCCAACACGCTCATCTACAAGGGCATGCTCTCGGCGGACCAGATCGAGACGATGTTCCCCGACATCACGGATCCCCTCGTGGAGTCCGCGCTCGCCCTCGTGCACCAGCGCTTCTCCACCAACACCTTCCCCTCCTGGCCGCTCGCCCATCCGTACCGCTACATCGCCCACAACGGCGAGATCAACACCCTGCGGGGTAACATCAACTGGATGAAGGCGCGCGAGGCGCTGTGCCGCTCCGCCCTCCTCGGCGAGGATCTCGAGAAGATCCTTCCCATCGTGATCGAGGGAGGCAGCGACTCGGCGATCTTCGACAACGTGCTGGAGCTCCTCGTCATGGCCGGGCGGCCCCTGCCCCTGGCCGTGCTCATGATGATCCCGGAGGCGTGGAGCGGGCACGAGTCCATGTCGGCCGAGCGGAAGGATTTCTACGAGTACCACGGCTGTCTGATGGAGCCCTGGGACGGCCCCGCCTCCATCGCCTTCACGGACGGCACGGTCATCGGCGCCGTCCTGGATCGCAACGGCCTCCGTCCGTCGCGCTACTACGTCACCAAGGACGGGCTCGTGGTCATGGCATCGGAAGTGGGCGTGCTCGACATCCCGCCCGAGCGCGTCCTGATCAAGGAGCGCCTGCACCCCGGCCGCATCTTCCTCGTGGACACGGCCCAGGGGCGCATCATCGACGACGCCGAGCTCAAGCACGCCTTCGCCACCGAGCGTCCGTACGGCGAGTGGCTGGCCACGCATCTCAAGCCGCTGGAGAGCCTGCCCGAGGCACCGCACCTGCCGGAGCCGGACCACGACACGGTGCGCGAGCGGCAGCAGGCCTTCGGTTACACGCACGAGGACCTGCGCATCCTCCTGGCGCCCATGGCCACGGCGGGCGAGGAGCCCGTGGGCTCCATGGGCACGGACACGTCGCTCGCCGTGCTCTCGGACCGGCCGCGGCTGCTCTACGACTACTTCAAGCAGCTCTTCGCGCAGGTGACCAATCCTCCCCTCGACGGCATCCGCGAGGAGCTGGTGACCCAGATCGCCACGAGCATCGGGCCCGAGGGCAACCTGCTCGAGCCCACGCCCGAGGCCTGCCGGCAGATCAAGCTGAAGACGCCCATTCTCGACAACGCCGAGCTGGCGCGCATCCGCCACGTCGACCTGCCGGGCTTCAAGGCGACCACCGTCCCCATGCTCTTCCGCGTCACCGAAGGTCCCGACGGCCTCGCCGCCGCCATGGAGGAGCTGTGCCGGAGCGCGGCCCGGGCCGTGGACGCGGGCTCCACCTACCTCATCATCTCGGACCGCGGGGTGAGCCGGGAGTGGGCGCCCATCCCCGCCCTCCTCGCCACCGCGGGCGTGCATCACCACCTGATCCGCGAGGGCAAGCGGGTGAAGGTCGGCCTCATCATCGAGACGGGCGAGCCCCGTGAGGTCCACCACGTGGCCCTCCTCCTGGGCTACGGGGCGGGGGCCATCAACCCCTATCTCGCCTTCGAGACGCTCGACGACATGATCGGCCAGCGCATCCTGCCCGCGCTCGATCACAAGACGGCGGTGAAGAACTACATCAAGGCCCTGAACAAGGGTGTGCTCAAGGTCATCTCGAAGATGGGCATCTCCACCATCCAGTCGTACCGGGCGGCCCAGATCTTCGAGGCCATCGGCCTCGCCAAGGACTTCGTGGACCGCTACTTCACCTGGACGGCCTCGCGGATCGGCGGGATCGGCCTGGACGTGGTGGCGCGAGAGACCCTCCTCCGCCACCAGCGCGCCTTCCCCGAGCGGCCCATCGGCGAGCCCGAGCTGGACTGGGGCGGCGAGTACCAGTGGCGGCGGGACGGGGAGTACCACCTCTTCAACCCCGACACCGTCTTCAAGCTGCAGCATGCCACCCGCGCGAAGCAGTACGCGATCTTCAAGGAGTACACGACTCTCGTCAACACCCAGAACGCTCACCTGGCCACGCTGCGGGGTCTTTTCACCTTCAAGGATGATCGGCCGCCCGTGCCCATCGAGGAGGTCGAGCCCGCCGAGGCGATCATCAAGCGCTTCGCCACCGGGGCCATGTCGTACGGCTCCATCAGCCTCGAGGCCCACCAGACGTTGGCCATCGCCATGAACCGCATGGGCGGCAAGTCCAATACGGGCGAGGGCGGCGAGGATCCCGCGCGCTACCCGCGCGAACCCAACGGCGACTGGCGTCGCAGCGCCATCAAGCAGGTCGCCTCCGGCCGCTTCGGTGTGACGAGCGAGTACCTGGTCAACGCCGACGAGCTGCAGATCAAGATGGCCCAGGGCGCAAAGCCCGGCGAGGGGGGCCAGCTCCCCGGCAGCAAGGTCTATCCGTGGATCGCCAAGGTGCGCCATGCCATGCCGGGGGTGGGGCTCATCTCGCCGCCCCCGCATCACGACATCTACTCGATCGAGGATCTGGCCCAGCTCATCCACGATCTCAAGAACGGCAATCCCAGGGCCCGCGTGAGCGTCAAGCTCGTGGCCGAGGTCGGCGTGGGGACGGTGGCGGCCGGCGTGGCCAAGGCCCATGCCGACGTGGTCCTCATCTCGGGCCACGACGGCGGCACCGGCGCGTCTCCCCTCACCTCCATCAAGCATGGCGGCGTGCCGTGGGAGCTCGGGCTGGCCGAGACGCAGCAGATCCTCGTCATGAACAAGCTCCGCGACCGCATCATCGTGCAGACCGACGGTCAGATGAAGACGGGCCGCGACGTCGTCATCGCCGCCCTCCTGGGCGCCGAGGAGTACGGCTTCTCCACCGCTCCCCTCGTGGTCCTGGGCTGCATCATGATGCGCGTCTGCCATCTCAACACGTGCCCCGTGGGCATCGCCACCCAGGACCCCAAGCTCCGCGCCAAGTTCACGGGCAAGCCCGAGTTCGTGGAGGCGTTCTTCCGCTTCATCGCCGAAGAGGTGCGCGAGCACCTGGCCCAGCTCGGGGCCCGCACCATGGACGAGCTGATCGGCCGCTCGGATCTTCTCGACGTGCGGCAGGCCGTGGACCACTGGAAGGCGCGCGGGCTCGACTTCACGGCCATCCTCTACCGGCCCCAGGTCGGTCCCGAGGTCGCCATCCGGCGGGTGGTCGAGCAGGACCATGGTCTCGACAGGTCGCTGGACATGACCACGCTCCTGCCCCTCTGCCGGGAGGCCCTGGAGCGCCGTGAGCCGGTGGACATCCGCCTGCCCATCCGCAACGTCAACCGCACGGTGGGGACGATCCTGGGCTCGGAGCTGACGCGGCGCCATGGTCCGGACGGCCTGCCCGACGACACGATTCGCATCCACTTCACGGGCTCGGCGGGCCAGAGCTTCGGCGCTTTCGTGCCCCGCGGCATCACGCTGACCCTCGAGGGCGATGCCAACGACTACGTCGGCAAGGGCCTCTCGGGCGGCAAGCTCGTCGTCTATCCGCCTCGCGAGGCGACCTTCGTGGCCGAGGAAAACATCCTGGTGGGCAACGTCGTCCTCTACGGCGCCACGGGCGGCGAGGCGTATTTCCGCGGGGTGGCCGGGGAGCGCTTCGCCGTGCGCAACAGCGGGGCTCTCGCCGTGGTCGAGGGCGTGGGCGACCACGGCTGCGAGTACATGACGGGGGGGCGCGTCGTCGTCATCGGGCAGAGCGGGCGCAACTTCGCCGCGGGTATGTCGGGCGGCATCGCGTACGTCCTCGACCCCACCGGCGACTTCAAGCGGCGCTGCAATCCCGGCATGGTCGACCTCGAGCCGCTCGTCGACACCGAGGACGTCCTCCTCGTGAAGGACCTCCTCTCCCGGCACATCCGCTACACCCAGAGCCCGGTGGCCGCGCGGCTGCTCGTGAGCTGGGAAGAGACTCAGGGGATCTTCGTCAAGATCATGCCGCGCGACTACAAGCGCGTGCTCCAGGCGATCAAGAAGGCCGAGGAGAGCGGCCTGTCCGTCGACGAAGCCGTGATGGCCTCCGCCCACAACTAGCCGTCTGATGGGTAAGATCACCGGCTTCATTGAATTCAAGCGCGAGGCGCCCAAGCGGCGCCCCGTGGCCGAGCGCGTCCACGACTGGCAGGAGGTCTACCTCCCCTTCGAGGCGGACAAGCTCCAGAAGCAGGGCGCGCGCTGCATGGACTGCGGCATCCCCTTCTGCCACCAGGGCTGTCCGCTGGGCAACCTCATTCCCGACTGGAACGACCTCGTGTATCGCGATCGCTGGCGCGAGGCCATCGACCGCCTCCACGCCACCAACAACTTCCCCGAGTGGACGGGCCGCCTGTGTCCCGCGCCCTGCGAAGGGTCCTGCGTGCTCGGCATCAACGACGATCCCGTGACCATCAAGCAGGTCGAGGTCGGCATCATCGAGCATGCCTTCGACGAGGGCTGGGTGACCGCGGAGTCGCCCGCGATCCGCACGGGCAAGAAAGTGGCCGTGGTCGGCTCGGGCCCGGCCGGCCTCGCCGCGGCCGAGCAGCTCAACCGCGCCGGGCACCTCGTCACCGTGTTCGAGAAGGCGGACCGGGTCGGCGGCCTTCTCCGCTACGGCATCCCCGAGTTCAAGATGGAGAAGCGCTTCCTCACTCGACGCCTGGCCCTCATGGAGGCGTCCGGGATCCTGTTCAAGACGGGGGCAGAGGTGGGGGTGACAGTGCCCGTGCGCACCCTGCGCGACGAATTCGACGCCATCGTCCTCGCGGGCGGCGCGGAGTGGCCGCGCGACCTCCAGATACCCGGCCGCGAGCTCGGGGGCATCCACTTCGCGATGGACTACCTCACCCTCCAGAACCGGCGCTGCGAGGGCGATCCTGTCCCCGACGCCGACTTCATCACGGCCGAGGGCAAGCACGTGGTCATCATCGGGGGTGGCGACACCGGCGCCGACTGTCTCGGCACCGTGCATCGCCAGGGGGCGCGCTCCGTCACCCAGTTCGAGATCCTCCCCCGCCCGCCCGCCGAGCGTGACGCCGCCAGCAATCCGTGGCCGTTGTGGCCGAACATCTTCCGCGTCTCCTCGGCGCACGAGGAGGGCGGCGCTCGCGAGTACTCCGTCAACACTACTCACTTCTCGGGCCAGAAGGGGCGGGTGACCACGCTGCACGCCGCCCGGGTCGAGATGGTCCGCGAGGGCGGCCGCGTGGGCTTCAAGAACATCCCCGGCACCGAGTACGCGATGGAGGCGGAGCTGGTGCTCCTCGCCATGGGCTTCCTGGGCCCGCGGCGCGAGGGGCTGCTGATCGACCTCGGGGTCAAGCTCACGGAGCGCGGCAACGTGTGGAGGGACGCGAGCTGGATGACGAGCGTCCCCGGCGTCTTCGCGGCCGGCGACATGCAGCGGGGACAGTCGCTCATCGTGTGGGCCATCGCCGAAGGCCGGAGCGCGGCCCGCGGCGTCGATCTTTACCTGATGGGCAAGTCCGACCTGCCCGCCCCCTTGACCTAGATGGCCCTCAGCGCGTCCGAGCGCGAGGCGCTCATCCAGCGCTATGCCGACGGCCCCGCGCGGCTCAAGGCCGCCCTGGCCCGTGTGCCCGCCGAGGCGCGGGAGTGGCGGCCGAAGCCGGGCGAGTGGTCGGCCCACGAGGTCGTCGTCCACTGCGCCGACTCCGAGACCAATGCGGCGGCGCGTATCCGCTATGTCACCGCCGAGCCCGATCCCGTCGTCCTCGCCTATGACGAGGCGGAGTGGGCGCGGCGCTTCGACTACCACCGCCACCCGCTCGAGCCCGCCCTCGCCGCCGTCGAGGCCGTCCGCGCCAACACCGTCGTGCTCCTGCGCCGACTGCCCGAGGAGGCCTGGGGTCGCGTGGGGCGGCACACGGGATCGGGCCGCTACTCCGCGGAAGACTGGCTGGCCATCTACGCCGAGCACCTGGAAGTCCACGCGGGCCAGATCGACGCCAACCTCGCCGCCTGGCGCGCGGGTCCGGGGAGGGCTACTTGACCGGCGACACCTGCGCGTCGAAGACGCCGAAGGTCGCCTGGATGAGGAGAAAGCGCCCCTCGGGACCCTCGAGGTAGTAGATAGCGCCGGTCCATATTTCCAAGTCGAAGGTTGCCCGCCCGTTCACCACCGCGACCCTGCCCCACCTGGTGTTGATGCCCCACTGCATGACCATGGTCGCGTCGGGTTTGATGCTGACGTCGACGAACTGGAAGGGGCCGCCGCCGAATCGGATCGTCCCGCGCCACTCGCCCGCGATGTCGCTGATGGACGTGACCGGTTTCTCGGGCGGCAGCGAGGCGCACCCGGCGAGGAGGAGGGCGATCAGCGCGATCCGCGCGGCGGCGCGGGCCGCCCGAGCGGCGATCACCGGGGCGGGCTCTGCCAGATGACGTGCCCCACGAAGAACGGCCCGAGGCTCGCCATGTACTCGGAGGTCTGGGCGGTCTTTCGCATGGCCTGGACCAGGTGGGAGAGCGGATGCAGCTCCTTGCCCACGAGGCCGATCAGGAAGTCATTGTCGTGGACGTCGAGGCCATGGCACACGAGACGGACATCGTGCGCGAGATCGGCGTCGCCGTACGCGCGTCCGATGGTGCCGTGCTCGCGGAGGATGGCCCCTTGCTCCTGCGCCGACAGCCTCGCGAAGGCGCCCGTGCGGCGGAGGGGATACCAGATGGCCCAGGGCCACGCGGGGTTGAGCACGGTCCGCCGCGGCCGCATGATGAGCCAGTCCTCGAGGTCGGACTCGAAGCCGCTCGCGTACGTGCGCCCGAGCATGGCGAGCTCGGGCTTGCGGGTGAGGGCTGCGAAGGGCTCGGCGCCCAGGATCTCGCGCTGGCGCGTGGCGAAGAAGGCGGGATCCTCGGCGAAGGTGAGCACGCCGACGCCACGGGGGTCGTGGAGATCGGCGTAGAGCACGGCCTCGAGCTGACTTCGCTCGAGCGCGGCCTGGAGCGCCTTGGGCTCGGCGCAGCCGCCGAAGGCCTGGAGCTGCATGAAGAGCCGGCGGTCGCACGTCTGCTGATTGGCGCCGCGCTCCGATGTATCGGGACTGGGGGGGAGCGGCGTCGCTCCTCCCCCAGCCCCCCCCACCGCCTCGATCATGGCATCGGGCCGGGCTAGCCGCCGCGCGTGTGCATCTCGAGATGGGGCCGGGCCCGCAGCTCGGTGATCTGGACGAGCGGCTGCCTGTCCTTCACGGCCAGCCGCTCCTCGGCGCCACGGTCGCGCCGGCTCTGCCAGGCGGAGCGGATGAGCGCGGCGATCTCCTCCTTCGACGATCCGTCCCGGAGCGATTTCCTCAGGTCGATACCCGCGGTGGCATAGAGGCAGAGGAGCCACTGCCCGTCGGCGGTGAGCCGGCTCCGATCGCAGGAGGCGCAGAAAGGCGCCGTGGTGGACGAGATGATGCCGAAGATCGTCCCGTCGGGGAGCCGGAAGCGGTCGGCGGGCGCCGAGGACTCCTCGACCACGGGCTCGACGGCGCCGTAGCGCGCGGCGAGGCGCTCGAGCATCTCGGCACGCGAGACCACCTGGTCCATGGTCCAGCGGGTGGCCCCGCCCACGTCCATGTACTCGATGAAGCGCACCTCGGCGCCCATGCGCGTGCCGAACTCGATGAGATCGGCGAGCTCGTCGTCATTGGTGCCGCGGATCACCACGCTGTCGAGCTTGAGCCCGCTCCAGCCCATGCGGTGGACGGCCTCGATGCCCTCGAGAACCTGGGCGTGGCTGTCCCGCCGCGTCAGCGCCCGGAAGCGGTCGGCCCGGAGGGTGTCGAGGCTGACGGTGACGCGGCCGATGCCCGCCTTCCGGAGCGCCTCCGCCTCGGCGGCCAGGAGGATGCCGTTGGTGGTGATGGCGAGATCAAGGATGCGCGGCTCGGCCGCGATCATGGCGACGAGGCGCGGGAGATCCTTGCGCAGGAGGGGCTCGCCACCCGTGAGGCGCACCTTGTCCACCCCGAGAGCGGCGAACACGCCCACGAGCCGGGCGATCTCCTCGAAGGTGAGGATGTCGCCCCGCGGCAGCCAGGCGTACTCCTCCTCCGGCATGCAGTAGCCGCACCGGAGATTGCAGCGATCCGTCACCGAGAGGCGGAGGTTGCGGAGCGGACGCTGCCACGTGTCGTGGATCACGGCAGATCGACCCAGACCTGGTCGCCCTCGAGGCTGACGGGGAAGCACGCCATCTTGACGGCGGGATTGTTCATGTTGGCGCCGCTCGTGACATCCCAGCGCCACGCGTGCCAGGGACACACGACCACGGTGCCGTCGAGATCGCCCTCGCCCAGGGGCCCGCCGCGGTGGGAGCAGGAATTGTCGAGGGCGTAGAAGGCGCCGGACACGTTGAAGAGGGCGAGGGTCCGGCCGCCCGCCTCGACCACGCGCCCCTCCCCGGATGGCACGTCCGTGGTGCTTCCCGCGCACACGCGAGCCATGCCGACCCCTCAGGCCGTCGCGGGCTCGCCGAGCCCGGCCCGCTGCCACTCGCGGAGCAGACCCGGCTTCTTCACGCCCACGTCGAAGTGGTCCCAGGGAAAGATCTCGGCCTCGGGCCGAGGGCGCTGCGTGTAGAAGGCGGCCGCCCCGCTCCACTCGCGCAAGGCCCGGCGCCAGTCGCCGTCGAGCCGCGCCGCGAGCTCGATGAAGTCCGCCACGCGGCGATCGCCTCGGGCGAGGAGGGCCTGCAGCCCCGCCTCGCGCGGGTTCTCGTGCACGACGCGCACGGAGAGCCGCCGCGCGCCCTGCTTGATCGCCTCCAGCTTGGCCTCGAGATCGCGTGGCTCGTCGAAGGGCGCCCATTGAAAGGGCGTCCAGGGCTTGGGCACGAAGGAGGAGATCGATAGCGTCAGCTTGCCGAAGGGGTGACCGTCGGGCCCCGGCACGCGTAGCCGCTCGAGCATGCGACGCGCGAGGTCCACGATGGCGAGAACGTCCTCCATGGTCTCCGTGGGCTGGCCGATCATGAAGTAGCACTTGAGATTGGGGATGCCGTACTTCCGCAGGAGATCGCAGGCGGCCAGGAGCTGCTCGTCCGTGATGACCTTCCGGATGACTCGGCGCAGCCTCTCCGTGCCCGCCTCGGGCGCCATGGTCAGCGTCCGGTGCCCGCCGCGCTGGAGAGAGGCCACGAGATCCTCGGTCAGGCTGTCCGCCCGTAGCGACGAGATCGAGACCTCGACGCCGTACTCCTCGAGCATCTTCATGAGCTCGCCGATCCACGGGTAGTCCGACACGCAGGCGCCCACCAGCCCCACGCGCGTGGACTCCTTGGCGATCTTGGCCACGGACTCCCGCAAGGCCTCGAGGCTCCGGTGCCGCACGGGCCGGTAGATCTGCCCTTCCAGGCAGAACCGGCAGCCTCTCCCGCACCCCTTGCCGACTTCGAGGAGGGCCATGTGTCCATACTCGGCCTTGGGTGTCTTGAGCATGGACCGCGTCTCGAAATCATCCACGTCGCGGAGCCGCCGCTTGACGATCACGGTCGGGGCCCCCGGCGCGCGGGGCGTCACCGCCTCGATGGTCCCGTCCGCCGCGTAGCCGACATCGAAGGCGCCCGGCACATAGATGCCGCCCAGCGACGCCAGGCGCTCGAGGAAGACGCGTCTCCGGCCGATCCCGGCCTCTGTCCCGCTCGCCCGCCACGCTTCCACGATCTCGCCCACCAGCTCCTCGCCCTCGCCCACGGCAACGGCGTCCATGAAGGGGGCGAGAGGCTCGGGATTGGAGAACGCGCACACGCCGCCCATGAGGACGATGGGATCGCCCTCGCCACGCTCGGCCGCCCGCAGCGGGATGCCCGCCATGTCGAGAAGCCGGACGGCATTGATGTAGTCGCCTTCGTAGGTGACGGAGAAGCCGATGAGGTCGAAGTCCTTGAGCGGACGGAGCGACTCGAGGGAGAAGGGGGCCGTCCCGCTCCTCCGCTGCTCCTCGAGATCCTCGGGATCCGGGAAGAAGACGCGCTCGCAGACCGCGTCGGGGATGGCGTTCAGGTGCTCGTAGATCGTCTGGAAGCCCAGGTTCGACATGCCCACGGCGTAACTGTTCGGATACACGAGGGCGATGGACATGCGTCCACCCCAGTCCTTGTGGACCTGGCCTTCCTCACCCGCGAGCAGGCTTTGGGCTTTGCGCTTGAGCTTCCAGGACATGCCGTGAGTTTACCATGCCGGCCGCGGCACCACGGCCGCGGCGGCGGTGGGGACGACGCGAGGAGGGAGACCTCGGGGCCTTGAGCTAGACCCCCATGATCTGTACGTCGATGTTGCGCGGCCGCGGACCGTCGAGCTCGGCGAAGAGAATGGACTGGAAGCGCCCGAGGGACAGCTCCCCGCCGCTGATGCCCACGGCCACGCTACGCCCGAGGAGGGCCGCGCGCAGGTGGGAATGCGCGTTGCCGCGCTCGCAGTCGGAATAGCGCGGATCGTCGTGGCGGTAGCTGTTGTTCTCGGTCACCAGCGACTGGATCATCGTCTTGACGTCCTCGATGAGGGCGCCCTGGAACTCGTTGACGAACAGCGCGCACGTGGTGTGCAGCGAATTGACGAGCAGGATGCCTTCCTTCACGTCCGCGCTCAGCATGATGTCCCGGATCTGCTTGGTGATGTCGAGGACCTGGGTGTGGTTCTCACTCAGCATCGTGAACGTCTTCCGCACGACCTTGAGGGTCTCCACTGCCTTGCCTCCCTCGTCGCGGGCGCGTCCTGCCATCAACGCCCGTGCACGTGTTCACCGCGCTGCTGGTGCCGAGGGAGGGAATCGAACCCCCACGGCCCGGCAGGGCCAGCGGATTTTAAGTCCGCTGCGTCTCCCAGTTCCGCCACCCCGGCGCCTGCGGCGCCCGCCGGCTCGTCTTGGAGGCGGCGAGCGGATTCGAACCGCTGAATAGAGGTTTTGCAGACCTCCGCCTTAGCCACTTGGCTACGCCGCCGCATACCTCAATGAGGGGCCGGTTCGAGTCCGCACCCCGCAAAATATACATGGAGCGGGAAACGGGATTCGAACCCGCGACCCCAACCTTGGCAAGGTTGTGCTCTACCACTGAGCTATTCCCGCACGAAAACCACCCAGTCGACGGAACGGAGGGAGTGTAACAAAGCGCTTGTCTGGTGTCAACTTACGGGCCTTTTGGCGCCCCCTCGCGGAGGTATCGGGCGGCCTCTTCCGGCGGAGTGGGGTTGATGAAGAAGCCCGTCCCCCATTCGAATCCGGCCATCCGCGTCAGCTTGGGGGCGATTTCCAGGTGCCAGTGGAAATGATCCAGGGCCGTGGTCTTGAGTGGGGCGCTGTGGAGCGTCAGGTTCCACGCCGGATCGTTGAGCACCCGGCCCATACGCCTGATCACGTCTCCCAGGACGTGGGCCAGGGCAAGAAGCTCGCCGCCGGTCATCTCTTCGTAGCTCGATCGGTGGCTCTCGGGAAGTATGCAGGTCTCGAACGGGAAGCGCGAGGCAAAGGGCGACAGCGCCACGAAGCCCGCTTCGCCCACGATGAGGCGCCCGAGCCCCCGGAGCTTCGCATGCATCTCTTGCCGGATGATGTCGCACCAGATGCACCGCTTCTTGATCCGGAAGTGACGGAGCGCCCCTTCGAGCTCCTCCTCCACGGCCATGGGCACCATGGGGGTGGCGATGAGCTGAGAATGCGGGTGCTCGAGCGAGGCGCCGGCATCTTCGCCATGGTTCTTGAACACGCTGACGTATTCGAAGCGCTTGTCCTTCTGGAGATCGATCATCCGATCGCGCCACGCACCCAGCACGGCCGCGAGATGGGTCTCGGACAGCGTGGCCATGGAGGCCGTATGGTCGGGCGATTCGATGATGACCTCGTGCGCGCCTATTCCGCTCATCCGATCGTAGATTCCCTCGCCCGTGGGCTCGAGTTCGCCCTCGATCCTGAGGGCGGGAAACTTGTTGGGGACGACCCGGATCGACCATCCGGGAGAATTGGCCGCACGACCGGCCCCGCGCACGGCCAGCACCTCGTCCGGCGTGTGCGTCTCCTGCCCGGCACAGAACGCGCAGGGCCCGGCCCCGACGGGATGCGCGGGCGTCGACATGAAGTCCGATGGGCGCCGCGACCGCTCGGTCGAGATGATGACCCAGCGGCCCACGATGGGATCCCGGCGGAGCTCAGGCACGAACCGCGCCCTCTTCCTCGGGTCTCGGCTCGCGCGCGAGCAAGGCCTGGAGCGCATCGCGGACGGCGCGGCCCTCGAAGAGCACGGCCGACACCTGTTCGCAGATCGGCATCGACACGCCCTTGGCGCGGGCGAGGGTGAGGGCGGAGGCGACGGTGCGTACGCCCTCCGCGATCATGGGCGTGGCGCCCTCGACCTCGGCCAGGCTCCGGCCCCGCGCCATGGCCAGGCCGAGCGCGTGATTGCGACTCTGGGTGCCCGTGCAGGTAAGCACGAGGTCTCCCAGGCCGGCCAGCCCCGACAGCGTGGTCGGTCGGCCGCCCAACGCCAAGGCGAGCCGGCCTATCTCGGCCAGCCCGCGCGTGATGAGGGCGGCGCGGGCATTCTCGCCGAGCTCGAGCCCGTCGCTCAGTCCGGTGGCGATGGCCATGACGTTCTTGAGCGCCCCGCCGATCTCGACGCCGACGACATCGCCATTGGTGTAGAGCCGCAGCCCCGGAGCAGTCAGCCTCGCCTGCAGCTCGCCCGCCGCGGAGGCACTCGACGAGGCGACGACGAGCGCGGTGGGGCGGCCGAGGACGACCTCGCGGGCGAAGGACGGACCCGACAGGACCGCCACCGTTCGATCGGGCGCGATCTGGGACAGGACCTCGGACATGCGCAGGGCGCTGCCGGGCTCGAGACCCTTGGTGGCCGAGAGCAGGATGGCACGCGGGCCCATGGCCGGCGCCATGGGAGCGAGGGCGCCGCGCAGGAAGTGGGAGGGCACGGCGACCACGATGAGATCGGCCCCCGCGAGCGCCTCGTCACGGTCGCCCGTGAGCTCCACGAGGTCGGGAAGCCGCATACCCGGCAGGTAGCGCGCGTTCTCGCGAGCGATCGCGATGGAGCGCGCCAGGGCGCCGTCGCGAGCCCAGAGGCGCGTGGGGATCCCGAGTCGAGCCAGATGCGCGGCGAGGGCCGTGCCCCAGCTCCCGGCGCCGATGACCGCGGCGCCGGTCATGCCGCCGGCAGCCGCCGGCCCAGACGCTTTTCCGTCCCCCCCGCCAGGCGCCGGATGTTCTCTCTATGGCGCCACAGAATGACGAGAGCCGCGAGGGCGGCGGCGCCCGCCGATTCGCGCGGATAGCCCAGGACCAGCGTGGCCACGGGGAGCGTCAGCACGGCGGCCATGGAGGCCAAGGAGACATAGCGGAAGATCGCGGCGATGGCGATCCACATCGCGGCGGCGGGCACGACGGCCAGCGGGACGAGCCCGAGAAAGGCCCCGAGCGCCGTGGCCACTCCCTTGCCGCCTCGGAATCGCAGAAAGACGGGCCAGCAGTTGCCCACGATGGCCAGGAGGGCGCCCGCCGCCCCCCATGTCGGCTCCGGGCCCAGCACCTCGGCCACGCGCACCGCGAGATAGCCCTTGGCCATATCCCCGAGCAGCGTGAGCACCGCGGGCAGCGGTCCCAGGGTCCGCAGCACATTGGTGGCGCCAATATTCCCGCTGCCCTTGCCGCGGATGTCGAAGCCGCCCGCGGCACGCGCCACGAGAAAGCCGACGGGGATGGCGCCGATGAGATACGAGGCCACCAGCCCCAGCACCCTCACGGCCAGCGTTCCTGATCCTTGATGAGCGTCCGCGGCCCCGCCTTGAGGAGGAAGCGGTAGAAGTAGTCCGCGCCGGAGAGGACGGTGAAGGCGAGGGCGACCCAGAGGGCGCCCCAGGACACGAGGTGGAAAGGCAGGAAGTCACGCGGCACCCCGCGGTCGAGGATGAGGAAGGTGATGGCGACGTACTGGGACACCGTCTTGATCTTGCCCAGGCTCGAGGCGGGCACGATGACGCCCATGGACAGCGCGACGCCGCGGAGCCCCGTCACCGCGAGCTCGCGCCCGATGATGACCATGGCCATCCAGGCATTGATCATGTCCACCTGGACCAGGGAGATCAGCGCGGCGGCGACCAGGAGCTTGTCGGCCACCGGGTCGAGAAGGGTGCCCAGGCGAGTGACCTGGTTGCGGCGCCGGGCCACGCGCCCGTCGAGCCAGTCGGTCAGCGAGGCCGCGAAGAAGATGAGGGCGGCAATCAACACATGCACCCGTGATGAGGAGATCAGGAAGACGATGACGAAGGGGACGAGGACGATGCGGACGAGGGTGAGCGCGATGGCGAGATTCATCTGGTGGCGTCCGGGCGCGCCCGGCGACCCGTCCGAGTATCGACCGCCGCCTCCGCGCAAGTCAAGATCGCCCCATCGGGGGTAATCACACCGTCGACCAGGACAGGGACCATGTTCGCCGCGTCGACCACCAGGCAGGCATCCAGATCGGCCGCGCGGGCCTTCGCGGCCAGGGTCCTCGCCCAGGTCGAGTCGGCGCGCAGCCGGTCGAGGCGCGAGCCGTAGAGGCGTCCCAGGGCCTGGGCCGCCCGCGCCTCCCCGCTCGGCTCCACGCCCTGCCCCGCCTGGCAGAGGCGCTCCACGAGCAGGCCCGCGCACACCGCGTCCTCGAGAGAGAACCCGCCCTTCTCGCCCGCGCAGAGCACGGTGACATCCCCTCCGCGACGCGCGGCCCAGGCCGCGGCGGCCGAGACGTTGGTCAAGGCGGCCACGGCCACGGCGGCGGCCTCGCGCGCTTTGAGCATGGCCGCCGTCCCGTTCGTGGTGGTGAGGACGAGCGTCCGTCCGCCCACGCGCGCAGGTGTGCACTCGAGCGGAGAGTTTCCGAGATCGAAATCCTCGATGGCCTCGCCGTTCCGTTCGCCCGCGAGCAGCAACTCGGGCCGCCGGGCCGCGGCGTCGCGTGCCTCTTCGGGCGTGGCCACCGGGATCACTCCGACGCAGCCGGCCGCGCAGGCCGCAACCACCGTGGTGGTCGCCCTCAGCACGTCGACGACCAGGGCGGTTTGTCCTGCGAGGGGCAGGCGCGGGAACTCCGCGGGCGTCAACGCTACGTGCACGCGCATGGCGAGAGGGGGCGGCTCAGCGGCCGCCGTCTCGGAGGGCACGAATCTTGAGGCGAAGGGCATTGAGGTTGATGAATCCCTCGGCGTCCTTCTGCCGGTAGACGCGGTCCGCCTCGAAGGTCACGAAGTCCGTCCGGTAGAGCGAGCGGGGCGAGCGGCGCCCCGCCACCGTCACCGTGCCCTTGTAGAGCTTGAGCCTGACCGTGCCCGTCACGTCCTTCTGGATGCCGTCCACGAGGGTCTGGAGAGCCTGGCGCTCGGGGGCGAACCAGAAGCCGTAGTAGATGGTCTCGGCATAGCGCGGCACGAGGGAATCGCGCAGGTGCAGCACCTCGCGGTCGAGGGTCAGGGACTCGAGGGCCCGGTGGGCCACGTGCAGGATGGTCCCCCCCGGCGTCTCGTAGACGCCGCGCGACTTCATCCCGACATACCGGTTCTCCACCAGGTCGACCCGGCCTATCCCGTGCTCGCCGCCCATTCGATTGAGCGCCTCCAGCAGCGCGGCGGGGCTCAGGCGCCGGCCGTCGACGGCGACGGGATTGCCTTCCTCGTAGTCGACCTCGATGTAGACGGGCACGTCGGGCGCGGACTCCGGCGAGTTCGTGAGCAGGAACATCTTGGGCGGCGGCTCCGTCCAGGGATCCTCCAGAATTCCGCCCTCGAAGGAGATATGGAAGAGGTTGCGGTCGGTCGAGTACGGCCGCTCCGTGGTCACGGGCACCGGGATGTCGTGCTTTCTCGCGAACTCCATGAGGGAGGTGCGGGAGTCGAGCTCCCATTCGCGCCACGGCGCGATGACGGTCAGGTCGGGGGCCAGGGCCGCGTACGTCAGCTCGAAGCGCACCTGATCATTGCCCTTCCCGGTGGCGCCATGGCTCACGCCGTCGGCCCCTTCCTCGCGCGCGATCTCCACCTGGGCCTTGGCGATGAGCGGCCGCGCGATGGAGGTGCCGAGGAGGTAGGAGCCCTCGTACACGGCATTGGCGCGCAGCATGGGAAAGACGAAATCCCTCACGAACTCTTCCCGGAGGTCCCGGATGTGCACGGATGATGCGCCGGTGCGGAGGGCCTTGTCGCGGACGGGGATCAGCTCTTCGCCCTGGCCCAGATCCGCGCAGAAGGCGATCACGTCGCACTTGTAGGTCTCGATGAGCCACCGCAGGATGACGGAGGTATCGAGCCCCCCGGAATAGGCGAGGACGACCTTCTTGACGGACTTGCTCATGCCGTGCCCGAGAGGTGCAAGACGATGCCCTTCTGGATATGCAGCCGGTTCTCGGCCTGGTCGAGGACGATGCTCCGCGGTCCGTCCAGGACGGCGTCGGTGACCTCCTCGCCACGGTGGGCGGGCAGGCAGTGCATGACGAGGGCCTGCGGAGAGGCGAAGCGAAGCAGCGTGTCATTGACCTGGTAGCGCTGGAAGGCCTCGAGCCGCTTCTCGCGCTCGGCCTCCTGCCCCATGCTGATCCAGACGTCGGTATAGAGCACGTGGGCGCCCTCGGCGGCTTCGCGCGCGTCCGTGGTGACGCGCACCTCGCCGCCCAGAGCGCGGCAAGCCTCGAGCACCTCGGGGGTGGGCTCATAGCCCGGCGGACAGGCCGCCCGCACCCTGACCCCGGTCAGGGACGAGAGGAAGAGCAGGGAGTTCAGGACATTGTTGCCGTCACCGATCCAGGCCAGCTCCAGACCCTTGAGCTCGATGCCGCGCTCCCAGAGCGTGAAGAGATCGGCCATGGCCTGGCACGGATGCTCGAAGTCGGAGAGGGCGTTGATGACGGGCACCGTCGCGCAGCGCGCCAGCTCCTCGAGCGTCCGGTGGGCGAAGACCCGCGCCGCGATGCCGTCGACCCAGCGCGAGAGATTGCGAGCGATGTCGGGCACGGACTCGCGCTTGCCCATGCCGATCTCCTGGGCGGAGAGATAGACGGCGGCC
>WNFB01001789.1_pt1 | contig 18722 bp, 18 predicted proteins | sample 5400501 | NCBI WGS metagenome assembly WNFB01 (sample SAMN13153341, study PRJNA577476) | soil metagenome | isolation source: 200 cm saprolite under Douglas fir tree site 2 hole 1 | place: USA:California | collected 2015-04-18 | reverse complement strand
CTCGCTCTGACGGAACAGCGTCAACTGATTCGACCATTTGCGGTTGCCATGCCCCTCGCCGGCAAACACGACGTAGTCGACCCGCTTTCCGGCTTTTTTTAGAGCAGCGACCATCGTATCCGATTGCTCCTGTTTGACCACCGGGTCATTAACTCCTTGCATGATGAGCAGCGGCTTGGTAACCGCTTCGGCCTTATACAGTGGAGACTTGGCGTCCATTCTCTTGCGGTCCTTAAGCGTGCCAGATCGCTCGGGCCAACGACATCGATGCCGCAAGCAAACGTTTCCGGCGTGAAGCTGAGACCAACCAGGGTCGCGTAGCCGCCGTAGCTGCCGCCAAAGATGGCGATCTTGTTGGGATCGGCAAAGCCGGATTGGACTGCCCAATTCACGCCATCGATCAAATCGTCGTGCATCTTGCCGGCGAATTCCCCAATCGCCTTTTCCATGAATGCGCGACCGTACCCGGTCGAACCCCGGTAATTGACCTGCAACACGGCATAGCCGCGATTGGCAAAGAATTGGGTAAAGGACGCACCGTATTGAGCCCAGCCGTCGCGGGCCCACGGACCGCCATGGACCTGCAACACCATCGGCAATTTCTCGGGCTTCACCCCAACGGGAAGCGTAAGGTAGCCGTGCAGGGTCACGCCGTCGCGGCTGGTAAAGGCGATGGGTTTGACGGCGGCAAGCCGCGACGCCAGCCGGCTCAGGCTATCATCGCCAAGTAACGTGTATTTTCCGGTGTCGATGTCGTAGAGATAGTGTTTCATGCCGCGATCGGTGACGACCGATATCGTCGCCAGTCGCTCTTGATCGTCGATGCTGTTGATACGTGGTATGGCGGGTTTACCTTCAGACAGCTTGGCCCACGCGTCGCGCAAGCGTGCGTCGAATATCTCGGTCTTGGGGTAACCGGGCTGAAAAACCGCACCGAGCGGGACATGGGTTTTGCGGCTAATCAGGGCGCCGTCCACATCGGAGTCGGGGTTGGCAAAAAACACGGTTTCGTTGCCGCTGGCGAGATCCGCTTTGACCAGGGCGATCTTATCCCGCCCTCTATTGGAAAGGGCCCAGACCCATTTTTCATCGTCGCTGACGTCGAGTAATGAGACGCGGTCAAATAGACTCCATTCCACCGTGGTTTTCCAGTCATCGCCTGCTCCATTTTGCCTGACCTGCAACACGTGCCGTTCTCCCACTTGACGAACACGCGCGATGAGGTTTCCGTGGCGGTCGGTGACCCAACCCGCCACGTCCCCGGGATTGGTGGCGAGAATAGTTTCACGGCCAGTGGCTAAATCAATCTGGTATAGATCGAATACTTTTTTATCGTGGCGGTTCTCTGTTATCACAACCCCGGAGCCGCCCTCGACCACGCGCACAATGTGCGCGACCGTATGTTCATACGGCGTCAGATCGGTCAGTTCCGTTCCTGGCTGTTCGACGCTGCCGACATAGATATGCGTGTTTTCGTCTCCGCCTTTGTCCGAGACCAGCAATAAATGCCGGCTATCGCCCGACCACTTGAAATAGCGGGGGTAGATCGAATATGTTTTGATGTCATCACGTCCGATGGTTTTCACGAACACTGCCGGACGCATTCCCTTAATGGCGATCCAGGCCAGCTTTTTGCCGTCCGGGGACACCTGATGTCCGCCGTTCATTTTTCGGTCGGCGACAAAATCCCGGACCGGTATCAGCTCCGGCAGGGAAGCGCGCTCGAGCGATGGATGAGCAGGAGCGATCGCGCAGCCGCCCAGTGCGAGCGAAAGGACGGTAAAGAAGACGAAGCCCTTATGTTTTTGGCACAAACGTTTTTTACAACCAGTCATTGTTATTCCCTCCTAGGTGCATGGTAAGCGGATCCGTTATGCCGGTCTGGCCTTGAGCGGTCCCCCGACCCTGGCATTAGCGGTCGATTTCGACTCGAAGCGCAGCATACGCTGCAGGGACGTCACATAGTCGCGCAGCGCCGCATGACCTTTCTTCGTCAGCGAATAGAAAGACTGCGGCCGACCCTCGCCGGCTTCTCTGCGCACGGAAACGTAATCGGCGGCGATCAGTTTCTTGAGATGCGATTCCAGATTGCCGTCCGAAACTTGCAGCTCGCGCTTTAACTCCGTAAACGTCGCTTCGCCGGCCCCAACCAGATAAGCGGTAATTTGGGTACGCAAAGGCTGGTGCAGTAAGGCATCAAGAGTATCCATGGTTTGACTCCGACCGCGCGCCCGTCCACGGCAATGCCGTTGGCACCGGGAACGCGGTCATTTCAGATTAAACTCGGTTCGCACCGCTCCTGGGTGGTTCCCATCGTCAACCCCCGGCGGCTTGACCGTATACGACCCGCCCATCGCGCCGGCGCATGAGCTTGCGAGCGACGCGAGTGTCGAGTTGACGATCCGGTTCATATTCGTGTCTCCCGGTGACAATAAGTAGCAAAAAGTCGGCGCCGCCGTCATCGCTCGTTTTTGCGCAAGACTTTCGCAATGAGGCTGGTACGCACCACCGGCCCTTCTTCCGGAGTGAGCTGCGCCTTGAGCGACGGAATCCTGATCCGAAGGCGATCCCGGGCGCGCAACCAGTCCTCGCCGGCAAACCGGAACTCGCCGGTCAGCTGCCCATCGACCATCATCGCTTCGATGGGGTTAGCCAGAACCAAAGGCCAGACCGTTTCCGGTCCGCCGCGGAACAGGTCGCCCGATATCCCCACCTTTACCGGAATCTTCGTGCCGGCGGGTATCGACACGATTTGGGGTCCCGATACGGAAGACCGGTGCAGGAACGTCTCAAGCGACACCACCGGCGCCTCGGGCACGGTGACGGCATTTGCGTAACGGTCAACAGACAGCGGCAGACCAAGGACACAAAGCAACCACAGCATAGCCTGCCGCAGCCGGCGCCAGGCGGAATGCGCGTTGCCTCGATCCAGCATCACGGCGAGTAAGGGCAAGCCCACGCCAAACACCGAAGCCGCGATCAGTTTCGAGGTCTGGGGATTGAGTTGAAACGCTAAGGTGCCAACGGCGATCGCAATCATCAGCGCCCCGACCCATTCAAGCAGTTCTTCCGAGAATAGCCCGTGGACATAGAGCCCCACCCCGGCGAGGACGAGCCAGGTGGCGATGAGCATGTAGCGACCGCCGAAAAAGAACATACCAAAGTCCAAGAGCGTGCCGAGCGCGAGGAGCAGCCACCACACCTTGAGGATCTGGCGATGGACGAATGACCACGCCCGATCCCGCTTCTGCTTGGTTCGGCGAGTTAGAAACCAGTCAACCACACCCACGCCGCCCAATACCGTGGTGAGGAACACCAACCAGGCCACGGCGCGCTGTTCTACGACGGGTATTTGATCCGGCGTGAGAATGTAATCGCCGAACAGAAACAGCGCACCTCCCGTGACGCCCCACAGAATAAGACTATGGCGCTCGATGCGCAGACTGCGGTGGCCTGCCGCCAACATGGAATGAATGGCATCAAGCTGAGTGGTTACGGTGTCGGTCATTTAATCATCCTCGCTAGCTAACCCAAACTCGCCTGCCGGCATGGAGCACGGCGCGGCGCACGTCTTTAACATGCGTCGCCGGGAAACACCCGTGTCATGCGAGGCGACGCTGGAATTTCGCGGAAGTTTGTTCTTGCCGATTGTCATGGTTCGAGCTTTACGCTGGAACTGACGGGCGCCATTAGGCGGTCTCCCTTGGTTGACGTTAGCTGCGCGTTCTTGTAGGCAACCGGGAACTCGGTACCCGAGCGCATCTGCGCGATAAAGGAAAGAAGCCCGGATGCGCCGACACGCTGTAACCACGGCCTGACTTCGCAGCCCGCAGTGGCATATACCACCGCCAGATTCTTCGGATTGAGTTCGGGATTTCGATACTTCTCAACGGCATCCAGCCACTGCCGCATCGATTCGAGCTTGGCAAGGGGTGGTAAAGGAACGCCGGTGGTTCGCGCTTCCCCGCAAACAGATTCGGCGTGGGTAGGCTCCTCGCTCACCGCAACCACCAGTCCTTCATTAAACCACGACGGTACCCGTCGCAAAATCCGAAAGCTGTCGATTCGAGCATATAACTCTACGTGTGACCGCTCGTGGCTCACGATAGGCGCCGAGATGCCTCGAGGCGAGAACAACGAGCCATAATCACCGAAGCTCTTGGCACGGTTGGTCGACCCGCCGAACGACTGGAAGCACGCCTCGGTTGAACAAAAGAAGAGCTTTGGTGTGGAAGTGACAGTGCCGTAGTAATGGGTAAGCCGTTGTTCCGACTCGGCGACAAGTTCCAATACCAGCTGTCGCTGGGCGGGCGGCATTCCTTTATTGACGAATACGCGGGGTGCGATAGGTTCCAATTCAAACCATGTCGGAGCCCAGAGCTTCGTTCCTCTGACGGTGCTGCATCCAGCGCACAACAGTAGCGCGACGATGACCCATACTCTGTTCATCTAACAATCCACCGGGGTTAACTCTGATATTCAGAGTCTATAACTCTGTAATTCAGAGTGTCAAGCCGTTTTTGGGGGTATTGTCAAGTTAAGGCGGGAAAAGTATTGAAAATAGTTGAAGCTCAAAGCCCACGGGCGCGGGCGCGACCGGCAATTCTCTCGATATCCTCCTCGAGCAAGAAACCTTGGCGATGCAAATCCTGCGCGGCACGACGCACCTTCTCGACATAGTCGTCCACTCCCTGGTAGCGTTCCTCGAGCGACGGCCGGGGATCGCGCGCGGCGTCGCGTTCAGCACGTGTCTTCGCGAACGGAAACACACTGCCGTCCCCTCCTCGATACCATAAAGACCAAAGACGCGAGATCGAATTTAATGCTTCGAGCGGGGCAATGCAACCACCGGGCGTTGTTATAACAATTGGACTATCGATCCATGTATAAGTAATGTCCGATCTTCACCAATGATCGATGTAGGTTGGGTTAAGCCGCGACAGCGGCGAACCCAACAAAATCGTAGCAGTTTGGTGGGTCCGCTTTGCTGTGCAGGATGCACGAATGCCGCGAGCGCAGGGACGCGCAGGAGCGGCCGCTTGACCCACCTTACATGACAATATGCGATATCGGACATTACTTTTACATTTATCAATAGCGGTGCTTCCGCCTAGACGGACCACCGACTGCGTTCGGCAGACTCAGGCCACGCTTAGCCTCATCTGCGCGAGTGCAGCCCGGCCGAGCAGTCCATACGGATTGGCGAGGGTCTCCATAATCTCGAAGTGGTTATAACCCTCGCCGACGAGTAGTTGCACCGGCTTGCCGGCCTTTTTGACCGCCTCCGCGAAGTCGCGATTTTGGCGCTGGAACTCCGGCGTCTCGAGCGTCCCGCAGGCGACGATCAGCGGGGCATTGAGCTTGTCGAGATGGCGTTGCGCGCTCAAGGCCTGTTCCATCGCGTCGTCGAATTTGACATAGGAACTGCGGGCGGAGAGGCGCGGGCCTCTCAAGTCGTACATGCCGCTGCCGCATAGACCCGCCTTCACCGTGTCTACCGGCAGGCCGAAGTCTTTCTGCCAGTCCGTTACCAGGACCACACTCGCGAGATGGCCGCCTGAGGAATGACCCGAGACGTAGAGCCGACTCGGATCTCCGCCGATGCTCGCGGCGTTCTTGTAAACCCAGGCGACGGCACGGCGCACCTGGTCCGCCATCGTCCTGAGGCTGTCCGGGGCGTTCTGCACCCACACAAAGTCGGGAACCACGTAATGCGCCCCGGCGTTGACGAACATCTCGGCTGGGAACGCATAGTCTTTGGCCAGCCCGCCGCGCCAGGCGCCGCCGTGAATGAAGATATGGATGGGCGCGTTGGCGCGTTTGGTCGGATAAATATCGAGCTTCTCGATCTCCGTTGGGCCGTAGGCGTAGCGCCTGGGTGCGCCGATGCGGGCACGCGTCGCCTCGCTGTTGGTGGCAAAGCGCGCGGTGATTTGCCGGAGGTTCGGCGCGTAGACGCTCTGGTCGTAAGCATCATCGAGTTCCGCCTGGTCGTAGTCGAGGAACACGCGCGGCCCTTTGACGCGGGGCGCGGAGACCGGCTGGGCGAACGCGAGGCCGGTCGCAGCGGCGACGGCGCCCGCGCCGCCTATCACCGCGCGTCTAGTGATCCGGGCGGTCATCAGTGCGTCGATATTAAGCATGGGTTCCTCCGCGGCGAGGGCGAAAATGGAAATTGGTTTCTAAAAGTGCACCGGGCCTGACGCAAAATAAGCGGCAGAATTATGCCTGACATTACCCCACCGAGGCTGCGACTGTCCAGACAACGTCATCATCCTAAACCGTCATACAGCCCTAATGAAGGAATATCGCTAAGGAAGCTCTGATAAAGTCGTAGTTGTCATTGCGGGATTCTATAGTTCCTTGTCAAGCGATGGCCACACGTTTTGGGTCGAACACGGTTTGGTGCTTGAACAAGGACCAGGCGATACGGGTGATCTTTCGCGCGATGACGACCAGGGCGGCGGTGTTGGGCAATCCCTTAGCGAGGAGTCTGTTAAAGCCACTGAAAAAATAAAGATTCCTCACCAAGAGCGGTTCGGAATGACAACTACGACTTAATCGGCGCTTGCCTAAATAAGCGGCGCCAAGAAGGATGGCGAACCATGCGTGGTTGCACGATATTTGTCTTTTGTAAAAGATTCTAGAGAACTGCCTTTAGCGTCGCGCTCTCGTTTCGCCTTTTCAATAAATTTTTGCATGCACGCTGAGCCTTGAGAAAGATAATTATCGCGGTTGGCCGGCTTCTTCTCTTCTTCTCGTCCACACGCACCCACGAGGGAGCTAACCAATAAAATAAGCAGAAAATTACCCACCCACACTCTTAAACTGTTCATTGTTTCCACCGTATAGGCGCTATGCGCTTTTAGACCTTTCCTTAGTCTGTGCAAATACTGTTCCATAACGGCGGAAACATCACCTCTTTAACTAATCCATTTAGTATTTACCCCAATACCTAAAAAACCAGGCACCCTCCGAACGACATTATCGGCCCCTCTCCTTAGGGGTCGTGTCATTGCCTTTATGATCTTGGGCCGCGCCCCGGTCGCGCTATTCAATTCAGACGCCGCGTTTCCACTGTGTTTTGATACCAGTCGAACGGCTTGTCGTCGACCCTAACCATCACGCTCTTCACAATGCGCGTCGAATGATTCGGCGCCACATTCGCGGCCGATGCCGGACTCATTCACGCCCCCCATGGCGACGCGGGATCGAGGCTCTTGCACAGGATCATCAGTTGTTCTTCCTATCGCATATACTGTGGCCGTGCACAGGCCAGCCGTCTGTTCATCGTCATAGGTATCACTTCTTCTGCTCCTTAAACCAGTTGACCTTATTCCATGCTAGGGTTGCGTATTTTGACTTGCTAGCATCGTCGGAGACTCGGCGAAAGTAGGCAAGCGCCTGTTCATTGTCGCCCTTTCGCAAGGCTTCTTTGCCCAGGAAATAGACTGCGGCGCTCTTGACGTAAAAGTTATTGCTGGTGGTCAGCTCATTCCACAATGCATTCGCCTGCGCCAGGCGCCCACTGTCCTGGAATGCCCATGCGTAGTGAAACAGGATTGTCTGTCTTTTGTCGGTATCTAAATCCGATCGTGCCGCGAGCCTTTTGAATACTGGCACAGACTCATCATAATTACGGTACTGATTCATGATCTCCGCGTACTTGAATTGCGGCTCATAGCGCGTGGGGAAGGTACGCATCGCCCAACGGTGCAGTAGGACCAATTGGTAATTCTTCTTAGCCTTAGCCATGACTTCGGTGTACACGTCGAAGTTATTTTTACTATCGTTCGTCAACAACTTAGCCAATGTCAGATCGTCTGCATCATTGCCAGACTGGCGTAGAAATTCACTCAAATCTGCTTTCCAGCTCACCTCCCCTTTTGAGCGGAGCAGTAAAGCGCGGTATAGCAGCCAGCGATTATCCTTTTTGAGTCTCGATAGATGTTTTGAGGCATCGAGGGCACGGTCGTAATCTGTAAGCATAGTGAATATCATTACCGCGGTACCGTAGGTAGCGTCATCGGGATGGGCCGAGGACACTGCAATGGCCATGTACCTCTGCGCTTCTTTGAGATGTCCTTCTAGGAAATAAAGCGCTGCCAGATCGTTGTAAACATTGGCGTCATTGGGATAGAGCTTTAGCATTTCTCGGAACACGTCGACAGCATCGTTGAAGCGGCCACGCGCGTTAAACATGCGCGCGTAGTCACCCATGTTGTACTGAAGCTCTTTAGCATGCGGCAATGCCGCCTTCATGTGCCCTAATTGCTGGATGAGTTCCTGCTTCATCAGGGCCATGGCATAGAGATAGGCCAGGCCTTTGTGAATATCTTCGCGCGTGTTGTCGATGGCAAGACATCGTTTCCAGAGAGCGGCGACCTGGAGTGCGACATCGCGCGATACTCTTCTTTCCCGCTCGCCAATAAAACCAATTGAGCTATCGTAGATCGATTCATTATCATTGGCATAAGATCCGAGCGTCGGCTCACGCTTCCAGTACTCCTGCAAGATAACGTTCCCCTGCATCATCAGGGCATCGACGTTCTTTGGATTCTTCGCCAGATACTCTTTGATCTTGGCCCGAGCCTCATCGAAGTGTCCCTGCTCAATCAAAGGGTTAACTTTGTCGGTTACCTCACTGGCGAACGCAGGATTAAAGCTGATGAGCACAGACCCGCAGAAAGCAAGGCATAACAGAACCGTGCGGTATAAAAATAACATGATTCCTCCCCGACAAGCACAATGCAAGCTGTGGCTATGGTGACCAGATACGTCGGCTCTTGGCGCTATTTCTAGTATAGACGACGCTCAGACTTTACCATCTAGCAGTAAATTACCTGTTGTTACAAATCAATAACTATGCTTATTTCGGAACCTACATCCAGGCTAAATGAAAATAAAGGGCCGAAGTTAATTCCGACACGTTCAGCACGGCTCGGCTGACCTTAATGAGTTAAAAATAAGCCCTGCGCGCAGTCACTGAACGGTTCGCCGTAGGAGGGAGACCCGGCGCCGGTGGGTCTTCGCCTGCACGAACCCTGCCTGCTTGAGGATCTCCCCGGCCGTGCTGTCCGCCGGCCAGGGCGTTTGCCGGTGGTGCGCACGCAACCAGTCCATCACCTTCTTCGGCCCAAAGCGCGGGTGCGCGAGCTTTGCCTCGATAATGGCCAAGCGCAGCGAGGAATCTGACAACAATCAACTCGATCGGAGCTTCCATAAATGGTTTTCGAGCACGTACTTTGACATCGTTGTAATCCGTAAGATACTATCGACTGACAAAGATTCTTAAAAAATTTCTCAAAATTCATTCAGGAGGAGTTATGGCTAAGGCAAAATTGTGGCCTGCGCTTTTCGCAGTTTTCTCGTTTATCTTTTTGACGTTGTCGTATCAGGCGCTCGCGCAGACCGAGCCGCTGCGGCTCGGCTTTCTCACCGTCAGATCCGGAGCGCTTGCGGCCGGCGGGAAACAAATGGAAGAAGGCATCACGCTGCTTCTGAAGCAGCGCAATTACACCTTGGCCGGACGCAAGGTGGAGTTGTTTATCGCTGATACCGGCGGCCAGCCCGCGCAGGCCAAGACCAAGACGCAGGAGCTTATCGAGCACGACAAGGTGCACGTGATCATCGGACCGCTTGCGACGTTTGAGGCGCTGGCAATCGACGATTATATCAAAGACGCACAGGTGCCGCTGATTACGCCGACTTCCGCCGCGCAGAATGACCTCGCGCAGCAAAAACGCAGCGACTTTGTGCTGCATGCGGTCGGTACCGCGGCGCAGCCGATGCACGTGCTCGGCGACTACGCGGCGAAAAAGCTCGGCTACAAACGCGTCGCGACGATTGCTGACGATTTCACTTACGGCCACGAAGGAGAAGCCGGCTTCCAGCATAGTTTCGAAGATAACGGCGGCAAGGTGGTGCAAAAGTTGTGGTCGCCGCTGAATGTCGCCGATTACGGTGCTTATGTCGGCCAAATCAAGCCGAACGTGGACGCCGTGTACACAGGTTTTGCCGGCGTCAACGGACTGCGCTTCCTGCGCCAGTTCAACGAATATGGCTTGAAGGCCAAGATCGCGGTGCTCGGCAACCCGACCTGCGTCGACGAAGGCGTACTCAGGAATATGGGAGACGAGGCGCTTGGCGTCATGACCGCGAGCTGGTACACCGCGACCATCGGCACGCCTGACAACAAGCGCTTCGTGCAGGCGGTGCTCGACGAATACAAAGTGGTGCCGGGGTTTTACACCGCCGGCACTTATACGGCGGGATTGTTCCTCGAGGAGGCGCTCCAGGCGATCAACGGCAAATTCGAGGATAAAGCCGCTTTCGTGCGCGCGCTGCACAACGTGCGCCTCACCAGCGGACCCATGGGGCCGATCCGCCTCGACGAATACGGCAAGCCGATCCTCAACATCTACGTCCGCAAGGTGGAACGTAAGGACGGCCGGCTGGTGAACACGATCGTCGAGACCATTCCCGACGTCAGCCAATTTTGGAAATACGATCCCAAGCAGTTCCTGGCGAGTCCGCCCTATTCGCGCGATTATCCGCCGGCCAAGAACCTCGAGTAGCGCGGCCGGTCCGCGGCTCCGGCGAACTCCGCGCATGTCAACGGAATCTTATGTCCATTATTAAAGTGAACGGGGCCGACGTCGATATCGAACAAATCGGCTCTGGACGTGACCTGATACTGCTGCACTCGCTGTTGGCCGATCGTTCCGCCTTCGACCGTGTCTCCCCTCTGCTCTCGAAGAAGCGCCGGCTTTGGCTTGTCAATCTGCCAGGCTACGGCGCATCGTCCGCGGCCGGCGCAAGCATCGAAGACTATGCCGGGCATATCGCCGGCTTGATTCGCGCGCTCGGCTTATCCCAACAAACCGATGTGCTCGGCAACGGTCTCGGCGGATTCATTGCGGTCGCGCTCGCGGCGAAGCACGGCGAGCTATTCGACCGGCTGGTCGTCGCCGATTCGGTGGCCGCCTTTCCCGCTCCCGCAAAGGAACCGCTGCAGCGGATGGCAGAGCGCGTGCGACTTGATGGTATGAGTGCGGTGCTTGACCCGGCAATCCAGCGCATGTTCCCCGAACCTTTTATCGCGGCGCACCCCGCTATTGTGGCGGAGCGCAAGTCAGCGCTCGCGAACGCCGATCCCGAATGCTTTCGTACCGCGTGCATGGCGCTCGCGCGCGTCGATCTTGCCCCGGTGCTTGCGCGCATCCATAATTCCGCTTTGGTAATGGTCGGCGCGCTGGACGGGGCAACGCCGGTCCCACTCGCGCGCCAACTCGCCACTGGAATTACCGGCTCGAAATTCCTCGAAATCCCGGATTGCGGACATTGTCCGCAGATCGAAAAGCCCGACGCTTTCGTGCGCGCAATCGATGAATTTTTGGATTAACAATAATCGTACGCCATGGGAAGGCCTCGACGATCTGTTGAGCCCATCCGCTGTCGGATTCTGAGTAAGGACTGTCTACCGTTAAATTGGCCGGCATACGACCGCGGTCTCTAATATATCGTGCTTATATTGGCGCCCTGGCTCATTAATGGCATTGGTTGTTAGCAGATCTCGGATCTAACAGGTTGTTGAAAAAGTCCATCCATGGCCTTTTTCAACACGCAAAGCAAAAAGCGCGGTTTTTGCTTTGCTTCATTTTTCAAACACTTAGCGTGTTTGAAAAATGGCGATACGTCCTTATACCGCGCCGCAGGGTGCTGAAAAACGAGTTTTTCAGCACCCTGCTAATCTACCGTCGCGCCAACGTCTTTTACCAGCTTGCCGAATTTGGCATAGTCCGCACGGATCAATGCGTCGAATTCCTTGGGCGTCGTTATATACGGCTCCAGCCCGCCGGCGTGGCTGAATTTCTCCTTGATGTCAGGTAGGGCGAGGAGCTTGTTCACCTCGGTGCGCAGCTTGGTCAATATCGGCTCGGGTGTGCCCGCCGGCGCAACCAGGCCAAGCCAGATGCTGTTGCTCCAACCCGGATAGAATTCGCCGATGGTGGGCAGGTCCGGGAACTCCGCCGAGCGCTTCTTACCCGTTACGGCGAGTGCACGGAGTCTTCCAGCCTTGATCTGCGGAGCGATAGAAGTGCCGGCAAACACCGCCGCGACCTCACCTGCGACCGCGGCGGTGGTGGCAGGCGCGCCACCCTTGTAAGCCACGTGCAGCAGATCGATGCCGGTACGCGCCTTTAGCATCTCCATGGTCAGGTGGTGCTGACTGCCATTGCCGGCTGAGGCATAGGCCAGCGGCGGGTTGGCGTGGCGGGCGTACTCGATAAACTCCTGGAAATTCTTAACCGGCAGTGATGGATTAACCGCGAGCACGAACCCGTTCGAGGCGACAGTAGCCACAGGAACCAGGTCCTTGAGCGGATCGATCCGCATCTTCGGGTAAAGGTGTGGGTTGATCACAATTTGGCTGTCGGCGCAAAGCATCAACGTGTAGCCGTCAGGCGCGGCCCTGGCAACCGCCTCCATGGCGATATTGCCGTTGGAGCCGGGACGGTTCTCCACTACGACTGGTTGCGCCAGCGCCTGGGAAAGCTTTTCCCCCAGCACGCGCGCGGCGATGTCAGGTGCGCCGCCGGGCGAAATGGGAACAAGCAGCTGGATCGGCCGCACCGGGTACTGCGCCAGGGCGGTAGTTACAACTAGCACAGCGAGCGCTGCGGTAGCGAGGCGCATCAGGCACTTCATCGTTTCCTCCTTCGGTGACCGGCCACCGCGGATTTTGCGCTTTCGGCGATTAAGTTCAAGGTATCGCTCCTGTCTCCTGCTCGATCAGCACGGCAATCACTCTTCTTCGACGAATACTTCATCGCGCTTTTTTTTACCGCCATCAGCAGCATAGTCAAGGACAACGGCCGGGCGAAGAACACGCTCGGGTCGCCGCACGAGAGCAGCAGCGAAGGCTGCGCTCCCCCGAGCTTTCTCTAATGACAGAACGAAACCGGATGCCAACAAAATTATTTTTCTTTTTTTCTTCGTTCACCCGCGGATATCCCATAATGACAATATTTTTGACCCAAAATCCCAACGCATGCACCATGTGTTGAACCATGTTATCTTAATTGAACAGATAATCACTGCCCGCTTGAGGCATGGGAGGAAACGATGAGAGCCACTTCGATATCCCGGCTGGTCATGTGTGCGATCGCCCTTGCCGTTACCTGTGGTCTTGCCGGCGCGGCAACAGAAGCGGAGCGGCTGTTCTATACTGCCGACCTCCCTCTGAAGCCCGGTGAGCGCAAAGCCCAAACTCAGGTGTTCTCGATGAATCCGGACGGCTCCGACATACGTCAGCACACGTCGAGCCTCGGCACCAAGGCGCAGGCTTCCCGTTGCGCCTCAAGGCGATGGATCTTGTTTCAAAATGAGGATGCCGTTAACCTCCTGAACGAGCGCCAAGAGGAAGAGACCTTCCTGTCCGCCAAAAGCGCCCAGTACCACTCGCCGCGCTGCTCCTCGGATGGCAAGTATCTTTCAGTGACCGCTTGGGACAAGGTCAATGAAAAGGGCTTTATCGAAGTCTATGAGCTGGCCACCCGGCAACGCGTCGCCCGCTGGCCAGGCGAATACGCCTCGTGGATGCGCGCGCGTAATATCGTCATTTACCGCTACTACGACAATCCCGGCGGACCGGGAAAAATTTCACTCTACATCCGCGACCTGGACCAACCGCAAGCGGCGGCAAAACTCCTGTACTCAGAAAAAGTCGGCGAATATCTCTACGACATCGCCGAACCACAGATTGTTGGCCCCGCACCCACGGACTTTGTGTTCCGGGTCTACGACGAGCACGAGTATTACTATTACTTCCGACGCCTTGGCGACTCTTTCGTCCGCACCCGCAACAAGAAACCTCTCGAGCACCACAACGTCTACACAGGCAAAGGGACCTTATCGCTCGAGCAAGGGCAGCTCACGCTCTCACCCGACGGCAAATTCGCCGTCATGAACGAGCACCCCTGGAATACGCCGCCCAGTTTGTATCTGATTGATCTCAAGACGCGGGATTCCCGAAAGATCGCCGGGGGCTTCAATCCGGTGTGGTCCGCCGGCTCGAACAGCATCTTCTTCAACAAGGATCCGGATCACTACGCCCGTTACGCGAACGCGGGCAAGCGCGGAGAAGATTGGAGCCTGGTGTATCCGAAGTCGCTCGAAGGCTATGAGATCTACGTTTACGACCTCAGTACGGGAAAGGAAGTACGGCTCACCCACAACGCACACTATGAAGGCTTTCTGTAGGCATGAAAGACCCCAGCGAAGACACGCTCAGCTATAGAGGGCGGGTGCACTTGCGAACTCAACCTAGCCAGAGGAACCGTCGAGGTCGAGTGCTCGTAGGGTGGGCTCCGCCCACCATTGGACGATAACCGAAGCCGCGTACGGTGGGCGCAGCCCACCCTACAAATATTGTTACCTATGTCTCCGGTCTGTACAGGGAGAGGGAAAGTCGGTGCGGCCTCCGGCCGCAGGTTCATGGGTAGGGCCGGGGTGAGGGAGGTTGTGGAGGTGTGGCTCCATTTTGTTAGGCGCTCTTAGTTTAACAGCGCCTCGGGGTGTCGCTTCGCAATCCGCAATAAGGAATTGGGGGACCCGGACGGTTTTGCGTTCGCCGGAAGCAGACTCACGTTTACCCCGTTGACCCAGGCGGCGGCAAGGTATCGAGCTTGGCGGCCACTGCACGGCATGCCGCTATCAGGTCCGTTACGAGTTGCTGATCAATATTCAAATCGCCCTCGTACTCGCCAAGATTACGAATGTCGTGACACCTGGCCAGCACCCGCCACACCTCCGGCCCCAACCCCAGCGTGTGCGGCAACACCTGAAAGACGATGTATCGGTTGCTTGACCGGTAACCGTGCCAGCGCAATGCCGCCAGGCACAAGGCGTGTGCCGCGTTGTAGGCGAGATCGAAACGGCCCTCCAGCGAATTGGCGGTATTGGCGGCGTCGGCCAGCCGTGCCTGACCGGAGCGCTTCAGGCCTGCGAATTCCTTCGTATCCGGCGGTTCCTTTCGAAGCGACTTGCCGGGGCCGCTTAGATTTTCAAGCGGCGAAGTCATGCCGGTCCCCCATCAACCACAGCTTCGGTTGCGCCAAGACCCGCTTGAGGAAGGCATTGTCCTCCCGAACACGCTTGGCGAGTTCGTGCTGAGAGTACACCGTTGGGTTCACAGGGCGACCCAGCCGGTTCGCAGAGTCTTCCAGCGCGGCGAAGAGATCGGCATAGGACAGACTGTCGCTCACCACCATGAGATCGATATCGCTCTGCGCCGTGTCCTGCCCCTTGGCCACCGATCCATAGACGAACGCGGCGCTGACCTGCGCCGCCAGCGGCGCCAGCGCAGCGCGCAGCACATCGGCAAGACCGGAGGTCTTCAGCACCAGACCGCGCAATTCCTCGAATACCGGGGCCGCCGCATTGGCCTGATAGTGCTTCTGTTTACCGACGCGCGTGACCGTCACCAACCCGGCCGCCTCAAGGTGGGTCAGCTCCCGCTGGACCGCGCCCGTGCCGGAACCCGCGAGGGCGATCACCTCATTCGCATAGAAACTTCGGCCCGGATTCCCGAACAGCACACCCAGCACGCGCTGCTGCACTTTGGTGAAAAGCGCGTCAGCGATCCCAATCGCCGGACCTATGGGAGTCTTGGTCTGTCGTTTCTTTATTCCCATATTGGGAATGATAAACCCCGATTTGGGTATGTTCAAGCGGACCGCTACGGACCAATCGGTCGTGCAAAAAGTACCGAACTGCACCGGTTCCCCGCGATGAACCCTGGAGTCGGCAGGCTCAGAAGGTGGCCTCGAACCGAAGCTGAAACGCGAGGGCGTTCCGCAGAGACGGGTCGGTGTTCGGATCAATAACGTACTGAAGATCGGGTTGGACGGCGAGCCACTTGGCGAACTGCATGGAGTAGGTGAGCTCGATCGTTGCTTCTGAATTCCGGACCGGCGCTCCTTGCTGTTCCTGAAGCGCGATGAAGTGCGCGCCGTTGCGTGCGATGGCTACTGCCAGCCCCAGCTCGTCACTCTGGCGGCTGGAAACAAGGCCTGACGCAACCAGGCCAGCCCCGGCATAAGAACCGAATCGGTTGACGCGCGGATCGCCGAACCCAAGCTCAGTGAAGGCGGCGAGACGCCGTCCGGGACGGCCAAGGTCCCGGAATAGGACGCCATCCGCGAGAAGATAGAAACCGCCGCTCCCGCGATGCTGCACCGGCCTTCCGTTCGCGTCCACCCCGCTGAGATCGTCGAACGTGGCAGTGTAGTACCAGCCGCCGAGCGCGAGTTTCGCATCGTAAGGCGGGAGCATCGCGGACCGGCCTATTCGGAATCGGCGGCTTAAGGGGCGATCTTCGGGGGCGGGGCGCTCGAGAAACGCAGCCTCCGAAACAAAAAGTAAACCGTCCCCGCGCTGGAAAGCGGCATGGGTTCCGTCCGGCCGTTCGAATGGCACGCCATCGAGAACCGCTGCGCGTAAAACAATGCCGCGCTCCGGCTTGAGCGCGAATCGCGCCCCGAGTGAGGTAAAGGGAAAGATCGAGGGGCCCTCACGTCCGCTCTGCGAGAACTCGGGACCGACACCGAACGAGCTGTTGAGAAAGAGTCCGGCGGAATGCAGCCGATAGAACTCGCTGTTCAAATCATAACGCCCGGCGAGGACAGAGAATTGATTGGCGAACAGATTTTGCTGGAGCCAGGCCTCTTCAAGCTTGAAAGCCGCCGGTGCCTCGATACTACTCACCCCTTGCGCATCACCCACGAACTGGCTAGGGCGTCCCCCGTGAATCGACAGTGCGTCAAGATAGACCGTCGCACCCGGCCAGTCCGCGAGACGCTGCCCGTCGAGGGTGAGTTGGAGGTCCAAGTTTCCGAGGTAGGTTGAGCCCCGGCGCAAACCGCCATCCAGGTTGGCAAACGCGGCGCCCCCGTAGACCAGCGCCGGTGTGATGCCGCGATCGGCGAGCTTCGCTTGCGTCTCCTCCCAACCGTCGGCCCACGCGAGCATGGATGAAGCTATCAATAACCAGGCGGCTGCGGCTACCGTTACCGCACGTGGCCTTTCCCATCCCGTAGAAGTACGCATTTTTCTTTTTTTGATCCAATTCAACTATGAGCAGTTCGCAGAGCGCGAGTCAGGCACCTAACAATGCTGAGGCAAGGCGTAGCATCTCCCTATGTCTATGTATAGCGTGAAAAATAAAATTTGCGCCACCACTTAGAGGATGCCTGCTGCCGTTAAATGTCGCTGATAACAAGCTTAGATATCGCGCCGAGCGGCACAATCCGATGAAAGGCGTAGGAAGAACCGTGATGACGATAATCAAAGAAAAACAACAAAGGCACAAAGGGGTCACATTAAGGTATCCCCTAATACACTGTTGTCAAGGATGGATGGCATTTTTGCGCCCCACACCCGGGATTTTAAGTAACTATAAACTTGGTCAGGTGTACCGGCCATAGTATTGTATATTCGTTTTTGGATATCTCTCGATAGGCGACACGAATATCTGACCAACTATCATTGCTTCCCAGAATTGTCTTCACGTGGTTAAAAGTCCGTTTTGGATCCTTGGTGCGGATAAAAATATTGACCTCCCCAGACCCAGCGTCATGACCGTCAACCTCGCTATCTGAGTCAAGCTTCTCGATCAACATCTCCTCAATTTCGATCATTTTATCATAGTCTTTAATCGAGGATGCGGACCACTGCAAAACGAGCTGATATTTCATTTTGTCATCAATTACTCATAGGGTGGTGGTTTCAGGCCTTTGTCAATCTGTTTCTGTATGTAGAACTTTTGCCCTTCTTCAGGTCCGACGGTAAAGTTTCGTGAAGTTCTCTTTCGAGTTTTAGCATCTCTTTGCGCTCGCCCGCCAAGCGATGTCTTGAAGCAAGCTGCTGGCTTGCCATCATAGCGAGAAGTAAGCGGCCATTGATAAGTAACGCCGCTCCGCACAAAGCCGCCCGCCGCTCGCGGGCCTTACGCCTAATCCATGGTTAGCAGGGCCGCATGTATTTCAATTCCGTTCCACAGGTTTTGCAGTTTGAGGTTCTCGTTTTTGCTGTGCTGGTTATTGTCGTAATTGACGATAGGAACCGAAATCGTCGGTACCTTCAGAATGTCCTCGATCATATCCAGCGACACACTCCCGCCAGATGTCGGTTGCGACACAACGGGGCTACGTACGCTTCTAACCGCTGACATAACCTTCTGCGCAATAGGAAGATCCATCTGGGTGCGCACCGCATTATATCCGCCCGGTTCAATAACTATCTTTGCAATCTTAGGGTGCGCAAGCCGTGTATCCTCATCAGGCCTGGCAAACATCACAACCGTATTCATGGAGATGCCTTCATTATTTTCCCCTTCGTATTCTGATTCTACCGAATTTACCTGGAAGCAAAATAACAATAACCGAAAAGCTATTTAAACACTGTTTGTGCGCTACCCCTTTTCCAAGTATATAATCCCGCAAAAATGGTTGCCAACACGTAACGGAACTTAGGGGGAATTAGCGAAATTCGGGTGCCGGGGCTATAGCCCTACGCAAGGTGTCAATCGTTCGGAGTCTGGGAGAAGATTCAGTGAAACAGATTTTTCGTACTGTGGGCTTGGCGTTATCCGCAGCTCTGCTTTGTATCGCTACGGGCCAGGTCGCAGCGCAACAATATCCCAACAAGCCGATCAGGCT
>WNFB01010431.1_pt1 | contig 18739 bp, 16 predicted proteins | sample 5400501 | NCBI WGS metagenome assembly WNFB01 (sample SAMN13153341, study PRJNA577476) | soil metagenome | isolation source: 200 cm saprolite under Douglas fir tree site 2 hole 1 | place: USA:California | collected 2015-04-18 | reverse complement strand
GAAGCCGGCGGCCTTGATCGCGAAGCCGCGGAAGGCGAAGCAGCCGGCGCGGCTGCGAGTCCCACGCAAAAGATTTACTACATGACGGGCAAGTGGCAAATCATGCGCCTGCTCGGCAAGTACCGCGACCAGAAAGGCAAGAACTTTCGCCTCGGCCAATTTCACGACGACTTGATCAAGAATGGCAGCTTGCCGCTGTCGGTTGTTGAGTGGATTCTGCTGGATGATCGATCGTCGCTGGACCAGGCGCTAAAGTGATGGCCGACTTTTATGGAGGCGCTGAAGTGAAGGCCGACTTTTATGGAGTGCGCTGACTTGTCAGCGCTTTAGTCATCGGCGTTCGTGCCGTTAGGCACGAAATGTTTATAGCTTGGGCGCCCTTTTTGAATCCAAGCTCCGAAGGAGCGAAATGTTATGTCGCTCCCACGGAGCTTTGGATTTTAGGGGCCGTGCGGGCTATAAACATCGCGCTCCTAACGGAGCTTCACTAATGGGCGCTACCAAAATCAAAAAACCGCGGGCTCGCCGAAATAAGGCATCGAACACGCCAGTGACCTTCGACACCGTGCGGCAGATCGCCCAAACTCTGCCCGGCGCGGAAGAATCAACCTCGTACGGCACTCCGGCCTTCAAGGTCAGAGGAAAACTTTTCGCGCGGCTGCATCAGGACGGCGAGTCGCTCGTTGTCGGCGTCAATTTCGAAGAGCGCGAAGAAATGATGAGTGCTGATCCGGACAAGTTTTACATCACCGATCACTACCTGAATTATCCGTGGATGCTGGTGAGAATGTCGAAAGTCAGGCCGGATCAGCTTCGCGATCTTCTGATCCGATCGTGGCGGCGAGCCGCACCAAAACAATTGGTAGCCACGTTTCACAAATTCGGAGCATCGTGACGCAAACTTCGTCGTGCCGTTACACGAAATGCTTATAGCTCACGTTACCGTTTTGAATCAAAGCTCTGAAGGAGCGCTCCTGACGGAGCTGGAGACCGTCAGTAATGACAATCCAACCAAGCTGATGTATAAGGGCAAGACGGAGCAGATCTTTGCTAGCTCAACGACTCAAACGTGTCGGAGAAATCCAAGCCGATTTGAATCAGAGAATGCAAAAAGTCATCTACTACTTAAATAATCCTGAGCAAATGCCGCTGAGACTGCAACCAACTGACGAGGCTGCGTTGCCAAAGGAGTCAAAATGAAGGCCCTGCTCGTTGTTATTCTGTTGCTTGCCATCACCGCCAATGCTCAACAGCCTTCCGCTTACCAACTCAAACCCACACCCAAGACCGTCGCGTGGGGTTATTACGACGCGAGCACGCCGCCGGTCTTGCGCATCAAGTCAGGTGACACTGTCGAGGTGCAGACGCTGATCACTTCGAGTCCAACAAGATTAGAAGGCGCGGGAGTAAATCCGGCGGATGTCGAGCAGTCGTTGCGCGACATCTACAAGGAAGTCACGAACAAAGGACCAGGCGGGCACATTCTCACCGGGCCGATCTTTGTCGAAACTGCTGAGCCAGGCGACGTGCTCGAAGTCCGAATCAAAACGATCAAGTTGGCGATTCCCTACGCTTATAACGCCTTCAGCCCGGGCCGCGGGTTTCTGCCGGAAGATTTTCCGTATCCAAAGATGCGCATCATTCCGCTCGATGAAAAACGTATGGTCGCGCACTTTGCCGACGGGATTGAGATTCCGCTGCATCCATTCTTTGGCAGCATCGGCGTGGCGCCGCCGGAAGTTTCCGGCCGCATCTCAAGCGCGCCGCCATGGATTCACGCCGGCAATCTCGACAACAAAGAGCTGGTGGCGGGCACGACGCTCTTCATTCCGGTGCATGCGAAAGGCGCGCTATTTCTCGCCGGCGATGGTCACGCGGGACAGGGCAACGGCGAAGTGGACATCACGGCCATGGAGACTTCGCTGATCGGAACTTTTCAATTAATCGTGCGCAAGGACATGCACCTGCGCTGGCCGCGTGCGGAAACGCCGACGCATTACATCACCATGGGTTTGCACGAAGACTTGAACGAAGCGACGAAAGCAGCCCTGCGCGAGATGATCGACTTTCTGGTAACCGTGAAACACCTGACGCGCGATGATGCTTATCAACTCTCAAGCGTGGCCGCCGATCTGGACATCACGCAACTCGTCGATGGCAACAAAGGCGTGCACGCCATGATTCCGAAAGCGATTTTTGTCGCGGCTCAGCGCCGAAACGATCTCATCACTTTGGAGCGAACTGTCTGCTTTGGTTCGTGCCCGAGCTATAGAGTCACCATTTCACAGGACGGCACCGTAACTTTTGAAGGACGAAGGTTCGTCAAGACTACCGGAACCGTGACCGAGCAAGTCAGTCCGGACAAATTTCAGCAACTGGTCGACGAGTTTGAAGGAATCAAGTACTTTTCTTTGCAGGATCGATACACGCAGCGTACTTCACTGAGCTTGAACGGTCGAGTTAAGACTGTCGCGCATTACTTTGGTTGCCGCGGCCCCGAGGTACTTCCGGCGCTGACAGCCCTGGAACGCAAGATCGACGAAATCGCCGGCACCGAAAAGTGGATTAAGTGATTCACGTCGAAAGAAGAGCGCTTTTGAGCTTCGTGACTTTTCGTGTGACTTCGTGGATCGCCTCCCATGGGCAAAAACTGGATCCACGAAATCACACGAAGCCGCACGAAAAAGGTCTGCAAAATCAATTGAGAGAGACCACGCTAGCAATAAACATCTCGCACCGACGGAGCTGAAGACACTGCCGGGATGCGCATCAAGTCAGGTGACAGTATAATCCCCGCGTGCCAACACTAACCCCTAACGAAGTCCGCGTTCTCGGCTCTTTGATCGAAAAGCAGATCACGACGCCGGAGTACTATCCGCTGACGCTCAACTCTTTGACGCTCGCCTGCAATCAGAAGAACAATCGCAATCCGGTCACCGCGCTCACTGAAGCTGAAGTCGAGCAGGCGCTCGACAGTTTGCGCGAGAAAAATCTGGCCTATGTTTTCTTTGGCAGCACCAGCCGCGTCCCTAAATTCAAGCATGTGGTGGAAAACCTGCAATTGAGCCCGCCAGAGATTGCGGTGATGTGCGTGCTGATGCTCAGCGGGCCGCAAACTTCAGGCGAGATTCGCGGGCGCGCATACCGGCTGTACGAGGCGGCCGGACTTGAGGAAATTGAACAGACTCTCCATGCGCTCAGCACGAAAGACCCGGAGCCTCTGGTAATGAAGCTGCCGCGCCAGGCAGGACAGAAAGAGGCCCGCTTTGCGCAGCTACTGGCCGGTGAAGTGAAGCTCGAAGAATCCGACGGCGCCGCACCGGTCACGAAACAGACGCGCAAATCTGCTGAAGCCGAAAAAGTCGTCAGTCTTGAACATCGGGTTGAGTCTCTCGCCGCGGAAGTCGAAGGCTTGCGCCGGCAGTTCGACGAGTTCAAGAAGCAATTTGAGTAATTGGTCGCGGCATGGGCGTGCGGGGTCCCCGGCGGGATAGCCCCGCTGGGGTGCTCGACCCGCCTGTGAATCACGCGCCGGACGCGCGTGCCACATTCAACTGCATCACTACCCCGGCGGAATTCGCTTTGCCGCTCATTCGGATCTCGGTATTATTCGTTACGCTCGAAACAAAGGAGTCGATCCCCATGAAAAAGACCGCAATTCTTTTGACTTTCGCACTCGGCTGTATGTTCGTCCTCTCGGCGTGCGGAGTGAGAGGCTCTGGCGTTCGCAAGACTGAAAAGAGAGACTTGCCGGCGTTCACTGCAATCGAAACCAGCGGCGCTTTTGAAGTAGAAGTGACTTGTCAGAAGCCCGCGAGCTTTGAGATTGAAGCCGACGATAACATTCTGCCGCTGATTGAAACCGAGGTGAAAGGCGGAGTACTTCGAGTCACCACTACGAAGCACTATAGCTCCAGGGGCAGCATCGCGCTCCGCATTGCGGTTCCCAATCTGGAAAGCGTCAAAAGCACCGGCGCGGGCAAGTTTCACATCTCCGACGTGAAGAATGATGATTTCGAAATTGAATCGATCGGAGCGGCGACCGTGACTGCTTCCGGGCAGAGCAAAGCGTTGAAGATCAGATCAACGGGCGCCGGCAAGATTGACGCGAATGATTTTCGCGCCCAGAAAGCGGACGTTACGGTCACGGGCGCCGCCGGGGTTGAAGTCAACGTCAGCGATGAACTGGATGTTAACGTGTCGGGCGCTGGCCGGGTAACTTACACCGGGAATCCCAAGGTCAACAAACACGTGAGCGGCGCGGGACAGGTAACGAAGCGAGAGGCGACCGGAGCATGAATGGGTTCGCGGACCTCCTCTCCACGAAGAATGATTTTCAGTCGACGTCACTTTTGTCTCGCCCTCGGCGCGGCCGTGTTGTTGCCGCGAAGACTCCTGTTTGCTGCGGACACCGAAGTCTTCGTGGCGGAAACGTATCGTAACGCTCGTAAGCAGACGATGCCTTACCGCTTGTTTGTGCCGCCGGCGTACGACCAGCGAAAACAATATCCTCTCGTGCTTTGGCTTTGCGGCTCCGCCGGTCGCGGCGACAATAATCTTAACCAGATTTCCATTGGCAACGTGATCGGCACTCATGTGTGGACCACGCCCGAGAATCAGGCGAAACATCCTTGCTTCGTAGTTGCTCCGCAATGCCCCGACAACGCAGTCTGGTCGGAAGGTGCGGCGAAGCCCGCCGCGCCGCTCCTGCTGGCGCTGGAAATGCTTAGCGACCTGCAACGTAAATTTCGCATCGACCCGCTCAGGCTCTACGTCGCGGGGCAATCGATGGGCGGCTTTGGCACGTGGTCAGTAATATCTGCGCAGCCGGAGATGTTCGCCGCGGCCATCCCACTTTGCGGCGGCGGCGACGAGACTCAGGCGGCAAAGCTGACCAGAATTCCAATCTGGGCTTTTCACGGCGCCAGGGACGAAAGCGTCAACGTCGAGCGCTCGCGCACAATGATCGCCGCGATCCGCAAAGCAGGCGGCCAGCCGAAGTACACCGAATATCCCGATGAAGGTCACACGGTTTGGACCAAAGCATTCGACGAACCGGAGCTTTTGCCGTGGGTGTTCTCGCAAAGCCGTCGCGCGCACAGTTGAGCACCGCCTCAGAGACGCTCAACCATGTGCCTTCTCCATCACATCGCCGGCGCTTTCACTCATCAGCCGGAAGAAATGAAAACCAGGATCAGCACGAAGGCGGGTGACTTAATCAAGCGCGCCTTTGCTGATATCGATCCGGCGCGACTCCTTGACTATCACACTCACGTTGCGGGAATTGGCACTGGCGGCACGGACACTTTCGTCAATCCGACGATGCTCACCTGGAAGCGTCCATTTCATCACCTCAAATTCAAAGTTTATCTCAGCGCCGGCGCGGTAACGGACGTCGAGAACGCGGACGCGCAAATGTTCGAACGACTGGTTCGTTTAGCCAGCAACATCGAAGGTCACGGCCGGCATCGGCTGCTGGCGTTCGATAAGAACTACCATCGCGACGGCACTCCGAATTTGGAAAAGACTGATTTCTTTGTCGCGAACGATTACGTCTTCGCGCTTGCCCAACAACGTCCCGATCTTTTCGAGCCGGTAATCTCCGTCAATCCTTATCGCCCGGACGCTTTGGCAGAACTGGAACGCGGCGCGAAGCGCGGCGCGCGCATGGTCAAGTGGCTACCGAATGCCATGGGTATCGATCCTTCCGATGAGCTTTGCGATCCTTTCTATCAGAAGATGAAAGAACTCAATCTCGTCCTGTTGAGTCACGGTGGTGAAGAAAAGGCTGTTGAGGCTAAAGAAGATCAGCGGTTTGGTAATCCTCTGTTACTGCGGCGCGCGCTCGACTCGGGAGTGAAGGTGATCGTCGCGCACTGCGCGGGACTCGGCGATAACGAAGACCTCGACGATCCCAAACGAAAGCGCGTGCCCAACTTCGATCTGTTCCTGCGTCTGATGGACGACAAGCGTTACGAAGGATTGCTGTTCGCCGACATCTCGGCAATGACCCAATACAACCGTATCGGAAGACCGCTGACGACGGTTCTGCAACGCGAAGATTTGCATGAGCGTCTGGTTAACGGCAGCGACTATCCTTTGCCGGCAGTTAACCTGCTCGTCAGGACCGGGGCACTGGTACGGCAAGGCTACATCACGAGCGAAGAGCGCGTTTGCATCAATGAAATTTACGATTACAATCCACTGCTGTTCGATTTTGTTCTGAAGCGCAGGCTGAGACTTCCCGGAACGCGCCAGCGATTGCCGGCGGCGATCTTCATGACGAACCCGGCGCTCGAAGCTGGGAGCGCGGACGTCTCGTCCGCACCGAGCGCGAAGCGCGAATGGTAAGCCGATCAAAAGACCTTGAGGACGGGAATTCCGCGCTCCCAGCATTAACTCGCCTACAACTCGGGAACAAAACTCCATTTCAGCGTGTCTAACCTTTCCCTTGACAATCTAGGGAACGGCTTGTACCCTCTGTTCCCCCAGATAATCCAGGGAGACCTGTAACGATGGCCAATGCCCGAACAGATTTGATGCAAGGCACGCTGGAGCTAATGATTCTTAAGACGCTCTCGCGTGACGCGATGCACGGTTACGGCATCGCTCAACGAATACATGAGGCTGCTGACGATCTGCTGAAAATCGAAGACGGCTCGCTTTACCCGGCGCTTTATCGCATGGAAGAGCGCGGTTGGATTGCCTCTGATTGGGGCGTGTCGGAAAACAATCGCCGGGCGAAGTTCTACAAACTGACCAGAGCCGGGCGAAAACAGCTTGACGCTGAGTGCGCTAACTGGAAGCGCGTCTCACAGGCGATTACGAGGATTTTGCAAACGGCGTAAACGAGGGCACTGATGAAGGCTGGGATAATAAGCCGGTTCAAGCGCTCTCATGGTCAACGAGCTGAGAGTGAGATTGAAGAAGAATTGCGCTTTCACCTGGAAATGTTGATTGAGACGCTGCTCCAACAGGACATGTCTCTGGCAGAAGCAGAAGACGCTGCGCTAAAACGCTTTGGCAATGTCGAGCAGATTAAAGATCAATGTGTCGAAATAAGTAGAAGAAATCATCCTGCTATTCGTGCTTTGAAGTCTTTTCTAATTCTGGTTTTTCTGGTTGGAGTTTTGGTGCGCGTCTTGAGCACGGAATATCACGTCCTGCACGTGGGAGACACCTTGATTGCCGTTGGTATTCTGGGCCGCCTATTGGTTTATGTGCGCGGTTTGAATCCGTCGAGCTTTCTCTCAAGACCTGCGACCTCGTCGCCATTGATGTTGAATGAAAACGGTCGAGCATCAATTTCTGTCTACGACCAGAGAAAGCGCACACCCGTTGAGCGCGTCATTTCCGATAAGTCACTTTTCTATTAAGTAAGTATCGAGAAAACTAGACCGCAAACCATCTGGCAGGAGGTCCGCATCAGGGGTCTTTATGGAATAGGTGTGTCTTTTCTAGCGTGGGCGTCACGAGTGGCGATCGAAACTATGCTTACGATCAGAGAGCTAACGAAAACCTACTCGAGCGGCATTCAGGCGTTAAGGGAAATCTCGCTTGATGTGCCGGCAGGGATGTTTGGATTGCTCGGGCCCAACGGCGCCGGCAAGACAACCTTGATGAAGATCCTGGCCACGCTGCTCGAGCCGGACTCAGGCACGGCCGAGATGAACGGCATCGACTTGATAACCGACAAGCCCGGCACGCGCCGTATGCTGGGCTACCTACCACAAGAGTTCGGACTTTATCCAACGCTTACGGCTGAACAAACGCTTCACTACTTTGCAAAACTAAAAGGTGTCCACGATAAGAAAGAGCGTGGGGTCCTGGTGGATGCCTTGTTTGAAAGAGTAAATCTGGCCAGCGCGCGACGGCAGAGAGTCGGCGGGTTTTCGGGCGGCATGCGGCAACGTCTGGGAATCGCGCAGGCGCTGATCGGTCAGCCGCAACTTATCATTGTCGATGAGCCGACCGCCGGTCTGGATCCCGAAGAACGAATTCGTTTTCATAACCTGCTGGCGGAAACGGCGGGCGAAAACGCGGTGGTGATTCTGTCAACTCACATTGTTTCTGACGTCTCGAGCCTTTGCAGCCAAATGGCGATCATTCGACAGGGTGCAATCCTGGCTTCCTGTACGCCGCAGCAAGCGATCGATCAACTTAAAGACTCAGTCTGGGAAGCCACTGTGCCGCGCGAACAGGTCGCGGTTTTAAAGTCTGACTACCGGGTAATCTCTTCGCAGATGCTCGGCGGACTGGCGCACCTGAGAGTGATCTCGAAAGCAGCGCGACCGAGCGAAGAATTTACTCCGGCAGCCCCGGCCCTCGAAGACTATTACTTTGATCTGGTCAATCAACGGGAGCGAGCGAGTTGAAATGAGAAGCCCCGCCCGGTCGCCGTTCGGCGCAATCTTTCAAAATGAGGTGCTGCTCAATTCCAAGCGCGTCGCGCCTTACGCGATGGCGCTCCTGTTTGCCGGTAACGCCCTTTTGTGGTGGGGCTGGGGACCAGCCACTGGACGCGGCTGGGCCACGAACGCGGATTTTTTCATTGCCGGTGTCCTTCCAGTCTATTCGTTTATGACGTTGCCTCTCTTCACCGCGCTCATCATGGCGGATCCGGTGATCAGAGACTTGCGCACGGGCATTGCCCCGCTCATTTTTTCCAAGCCGGTAAGCCGAGCCGAATATCTTCTGGGAAAGTTTTTCGGCAACTTCTTCGTGCTGGTGTGCTGTCAATCAGCTTTCGTGCTTACGCTATTTGTGCTTCAGGCGTTCCGTAAACCGGGCATGATTGTCCAGAACGTAAAGGTGTTTCCTTACCTTAAACACTTTCTTGTTTTCGTGGTCATATCCCACCTGGTTCTGGCCGCTTTCTACTTTACCGTCGGAACTCTGACGCGTAATGCCAAGATCGTATACGGCCTGGGAGTTTCCTTTTATCCGCTCTACATCAGCTATCAGACCTTCCTGCTAAAGAGCTTTCCGTCGCGCTGGCGAATTGTTCTTGACCCTTTGCTTATGAACTGGGGAAAAATCGACGGCGCGCGCAGCGGCGAGCTGCTCAATCAACTCATCATCGCTTACGACTCAGATCTGATCGTCAACCGCGGGTTCATGCTTTTGCTTGCCGCCCTTTGCCTGGCAATCCTTTACGTCCGCTTCACGATATCCGAGCGACCGGGCAGTGTAGAAAAGTTGTCTATGCTCAACCTTTCGACCGCGGCCGAGAGGGTCTATTACGATTTGGACAGCTTCCAGGAGACGCGCGGCCACCAGTTCGAGAGGCCCGATTCCCCGGAGAGCGAGGTGCTCCGCGTCATCCCGCTCCCTGAAGTCGCTCGGGCGAACGAAGGAATTCGCGCAAACGTGAATAAACTGATCGCGGCCCTGGGCGTCGAGTTTCGGCTGCTTCTTTCCGAGCGCAGCCTCGTCGTCATCATGCCGCTCGCCATCGTCCTCTCAACTCTGGATGTAGCGTTCTGGAGCGTTGCGCCTGAGCCTTCGTTCTCGGCCGCCTATGCCGGCAATACGGCAAAATCGCTGCTGCTGTTTCTGCTTGGGATCACCATCTTCTACAGCGGCGAAGCGATGCATCGCGATCGTGATTTGAGAATTGAGCCACTGCTCTGGAGCCAGCCCATTCCAAACTATGTGTTGCTGCTGTCAAAGTTCTTAGCGACACTGTTGCTGACGCTGGTGCTGATTCTTCTGGACGCACTCGTAACAATTGCTCTGCAGAGCATGAAGCACAACGGTCCAATTGAGCTCTCTGCGTATCTGCGGATTTGTTCCTTAATCCTGGTTCCCAATGCAATCTTTATGGCGGCTGCGGTGCTGATGCTCAATGTCTTCCTGCGTGATCGATATGTGACCTACACGGTTGCGATTGGCATCTGCACCTCACTTTTCTACCTGTATAGCCTGGGCCATAACGGCTGGCTTTACAATCCGCTGCTGTTTAGGCTTTGGGATTACGAGAATCTCATCGGCGGCGCAAATCAATCACAAATACTGGAACATCGAATCTACATTCTCATCCTGGCTGCTCTCTTCATTGGATTGGCGCATCTTTGTTATCCACGCAAGCCGGTACAGAACCGCTCGCGGTAGCGAGCGGGTCCAAAATCACATAAGAGCCCTTACGACTTCGAACACCTCTAGCTAACGTACACTCGCTTGCTACCGCAAGCGGTTCCGTATCACGCGTTGACAGACTGCCTTCCGGCCACTAGGCTTCCTCCACCCCCCAAACGCGCCTATGAAAAACACCTCGACGCTTTGGCGAAAAGCCTTGCCGACTTGGCAGCCAATCGCTGTAACTATTCTCATATCCCCCTACGCCGCCGGACAGACGCGGCCTCGGAATTGAAAACTCCTCACCCACATCACAAAGCGATCAGACAAAAGCGAAAGAAGCCAAACCGGAACTCGTTCTTCAGACTGGATACAACAACTTTTTCGGGGCGACGCGATTGGTCTTCAGCCCCGATGGCCGTCTGCTTGCAACCGCGACGTTCCGCAGCACCACGATCAAGCTGTGGGAGACAGCAACGGGCCGCGAGCTGCGCAACATTTCCACGGGTGGTCAGAATGCCATGAGCATTTCGACCGTCTTGGCCTTTAGCCCCGACAGTCGCCTGCTGGCAGCAGCCGCGGGCAGCAACTCCGTAAAGGTGTACGACGTGATCACGGGTCGTGAAGTACAAACACTCACCGGAGGACAGGCTTCATTCATGGCTTCTTTCGGCGTCACTTTTATCGCCTTCAGTGCTGATGGCAAAAAGCTCGTGACCGTCAGCGATGCGATCAAAGTCTGGGACGTGGCGAGCTGGCGCGAGTTGAAAACTCAGGAGGCGACTTCTCTAAATGCGTCGAGCTTCATGGGAGGCGAAGGGGGAATGGCGCTGAGTCCGGATGGCAACCAACTGGCACGCGTCGCCGACGCCGGTAAAACCGAAATAAGATTTCTTGATCTAACCACGGGACGTGCGGCGCGTTCAGTGAGCCTTCCGCACGATCAGATCGACAGCCTCGAGCTTTGCTTTGCCGCGGACGGTCATCTAGTCGCTGCCGGTATCGTAGAAAAGAGGTTGAAGATCTGGGATGTCACCACGAAGCAAACTGAGCGCGACCTGGCGCCCACCGCTCAGGATTACAGTCTGATCAAATTCAGCCGTGACGGTCGCCTGCTCGCGCTTTCCGAGGGGTACACCATTAAGTTGTGGGACCTGGTCGCCGGCCGCGAGTTGCCGACCTTGAACGTTCCCAACCTTGGAGTTTTCACCCAAACTGGTGGAGTCTTCGCGGGGTTCAGCGACGACGGAAAGAAAGTAGCCACAGGCGGCTTTGGAACGCAGACCTTGCTGTGGGAAACCGAAACGGGCAAGCAGATTTTGCCAATGACCGGCCGCAGCAATATGGCCTATGCGGTGGCCTTCAGCGCGGACGGTACGCAACTGTCGGCCGGCGGACGCACTCGCTGGGACCTGCGCACCGGCCGCGGCTTGCGGGTTACGCCGGCGCCTTCCGACAAGTTGTTCGGCATACCCGCCCCCGGTGGCAAAGTGATCGCGATGTTCGCTCCCAACAACAACACCATCACAATTCTTGAGACGACGTCGGGTCGTCAACTACAGACACTCACGCGGTCAATGACAGGCGGCGGCGTTGAGCGCGTGACCTTCAGCCCGGACGGGCATCTGTTGGCTGCTCGGTACATTGAGGATCAAGAATCGCAGGGGCCAGGAACGATCGGTGGTCTGCCTTCGAGCCAGGTCAGGATTTTTGACGTAACTTCCGGACGTGAGGTGCGGACGCTGACGCTCCCAACTGCCCCAAATGAAGTTGGCTTCACTTCGGATGGGCGAGAGTTGCTCACTGTTACCGGTCAGGGCGAAGTCGTGCTTTGGGATATCGCGTCAGGGAACCGGCTGCGCAGTTTTGCGGCGGCGGCACCCGCGGCAAATCCGGGGTCGTTCCCAAATCCCGGGTCGCTACCAAGTCTCGGTTCACTTCCCAAAATGAAACCGGGCTCGATGCCGACGATGCCGAACCTGCCAAGTATGGCCGACATGAGTGCAATGATCACAAACGTGCTGGGCACGATGACTGCCGGCACAATGGGCAAAACCGTAACCTCGGCCGCCTTTAGTCCGGACGGCCGAACCCTCGCCACCGGCGGTGTTGAATCAAAGTCAAATTTTGATATGGCAACCTTGATGAGCGATGCGGGCCAGAAAAGGTCGAAGAACCAAAAGCCGCCCGACCCTCAGGACTTTCTAAAGGACATCAAGGTCGAGACGATTGGCCAGGTTCTGCTCTTTGACGTAGCCACCGGGCGTGAAGTCGGGGCCATCAGAGGTCATGGCAAAGGTGTGACGAACGTAGCATTTAGTCGCGATGGCAAATTGCTGGCAACGAGTAGTACCGATAACACGATTAAGATTTGGGACCTCGCATCAAGGCGCGAGCTGCGCACCCTCGTTGGCCACACTGCCAACGTCGAATCGATGGACTTCAGTCCTGACGGGCGCCTGCTGGCGTCAGCCGGCGAGGACGGCAGTACCTTTCTTTGGGACGCAAACGCCGGCGAACATTTGTTGACGCTGGTCTCCCTTGACGACGGCGGTGAATGGCTAGTGGTAACGCCCGAAGGTCTGTTCGACGGCACGCCGGCATCCTGGAATCAGATTCTCTGGCGCTACAACCAGGATACTTTCAATGTCGCTCCGATCGAATGGTTCTTCAACGAATTCTATTACCCCGGACTGCTGGGCGATGTCTTTGCCGGCAAACGTCCGCGCGTGGCTCAGGACGTCTCAAAGAAAGATCGACGACAACCAATCGTGAAGTTATCACTCGCAGGTGAACCTGCCCCTGCCTCGAGCATCGCCGCGCGTAACGTCAAAGTAAAGATCGAAATAACTGATGCTGTCGCCGACAGAGATCATCCTCAGGGCAGCGGCGCGCGTGATGTGCGTCTGTTCCGCAACGGCTCGCTGGTGAAGGTCTGGCACGGCGATGCCCTAAAAGGAAAGACGGCCGCCACAATGGAAGAAGAAATCACCTTGGTTGCGGGACCGAACCGTTTGACCGCGTACGCCTTCAACCAAGACAACGTCAAGAGCAAAGACGCTAACCTCGTGTTGACCGGCGCCGACAGCCTGAAGCGCGCGGGTACGGCGTGGCTCATTGCGGTGGGCGTCAATGAATATGCAAACGCTCAGTACAATTTGAAATACGCCGTGGCCGACGCGCAAAGCTTTGCCGAAGAGCTTCGCCACCAGCAAGCGCAACTCGGTCGCTTCGATCGCGTCGAAGTTATTTCCCTGCTCAACGAGAATGCAACCAAGGAAAATATTCTTTCCGCGTTGCAGCGCCTGGCCGGAATGGCCGGCACCGGACCGCCCTCGTTAAAGGCCGGGCCGCTCGATCGGCTCAAGCGTGCTGAGCCCGAAGACGCGGTGATCATTTACTTCGCCGGGCATGGCACTGCTTCTGGGCAGCGGTTCTATTTGATCCCACACGACCTTGGTTACACGGGCGACCGCGGTGAGTTGAACGAGGGCGGACTCAAGACGATTCTCTCGCACAGCATCTCTGACCAGGAATTGGAAGAATCGGTCGAAGGCCTGGCTGCCGGATCCCTTTTGATGGTCATCGATGCCTGCAACTCTGGCCAGGCGCTCGAAGCCGAAGAGAAGCGCCGCGGGCCGATGAACTCGAAAGGTCTGGCCCAACTGGCTTACGAAAAGGGGATGTACATTCTCACGGCGGCCCAGAGTTATCAGGCAGCGCTCGAGGCCGCGCAATTCGGTCACGGCTTGCTCACTTATGTATTGGTCGAAGAAGGATTGAAGACGGCGGTCGCCGACAACGAACCAAAGGACGGGATTTTGAGTGCCCGTGAATGGCTTGATTTCGCCACTGAGCGCGTGCCCCAAATGCAGGAAGAAAAAATGAAGCAGGCCCGTGGTCTGGGCCTGGACATCGCATTCACGGAAGGCGAGAAGGCTATTGCCGATCCTGAGCAGCGCAGCCTGCAACGCCCGCGCATGTTTTACCGGAGAGAGATGGAAGCCGATCCCCTGGTGATTGCAAAGCCGGGAGCAAAGGCGAAGCCATGACGGAGTGGATGAATTGGCCCATTATCTCAAAATTAATCGTCAATTTTCCTTGCAATCATCGTCGATATTGTGATATCTAGCCGAATGGTTAGCGTAAGCGAATCCTCGCGAAAAATAAGATCTTTAATTGTCGCTTAGCCGTCTCGTTCCGAGTTGAGAATGGTCTCCAGGGGCAGGTGTTATTTCACCTTCCCATTTCCACCGAGGAATGGCCATGAGAGAAGATGAGCCAGGTCACGATCCCACAGACCGGGAACCTTCCTGCAGCATTTGGATCACTCATATCAAGTTTAATTACGACCAAACGAATCTCTCCAACGACGCGTTAAATATCAGAGTTGACCGACTTCACGAGGTCACAATTCCGGAATGGGATCAAAGTAAAGTCCTAGCCAAAGACTCTCGTGCAGCCTACGCTCTCAAGGAAACACGGGGACAAACGGTTTACATTGAGGCCCGCTTTCAAATCGATCCCGCCCAACCCGACCGTAGCGGAAGGATCAAGGCCACTGGAGGAGGAATACTCGGGGCCATCGACCCTATTACTATTCACTTCGTTAATGGAGTATCGCGAGATACCAGTCATTCCGGGGACCATGAGTTCGTCCGAATTCCTCTGCGCCATCGTTCGTTTTCTGCCATTACACGTCGCGACATCCGGTGGGATTGGTTCTACCAGTGTCCGCACAGTGGTGTATGGTTTCCAATGGACACCACGCGCCACCGAATCTATGTTGTACTCGAGGAACCGCCCGAGCCCTGGTCGCAAACTGACCCGCAGGTTTACCCATGGACTCAGGCGCTGGACTATGCAATCGTGGGCGCAAATACTGTCGGCCTTAGCGATCCCAGCGAAGCAGCCGCGCGTGTCGTGCAACACGTCAACGGCGAACCCTTGCAGTACGATATTTGGGGCGGTCGTCCCTTCTACTACTCGTTCGGTCTTTTCGAAATCGTTGAGTGGCTGGGCGGTTTTACAAATGGACCTATAGTCAATTGCTACGACTGCGCTGCCGCCGTTACAACTTTCTCGAACGTCCTGGGGTGCCATCTGAGTTACCAGTTTCATGGGCCGTTTGGCTATCTTCATCCCGTCTTTCCCATAGGTCGCGGTCTGTGTAACAACCCTTTCTATGGCTTGCGGCCAGCCCCCTACGATGTTCCACTGGTGGGAATCGATGACGCCGGACGCACCAGTTTTGGCAACCATGCTTATTCGAAGCAGACCGGGAACAATTATGATGCTTGCATGCGCGGAAGTTTGGGTTGCGCCCGCGCCCTGGGTTACTACATTCTGGCTTTCTTAATATTAATAGTTACTTTAGGCACGGCGACGAGTTTGGCTAACCGCCTATTCATGAAGGCAGCGGGCTGGCTAATCGACATGTCTCAGACTGAATACGAAGGTATCGTGTTGGATACGTCCACTCCGGCGGAGGCGGCGCGCGACGGAGGGGCGCCAGTGCCGGAAGCGCTCAGCATCTAGGCTCCAAAGGAATTGGCAATGATAAGATCTGAAACATCCGATCACGCGAACGCAATCACGCCCGCCGCGGCCCTCGAGTCATTGAAGCGTACTCTGAATTTCGAGGATTGGCCGCTGCGCGAACAGGAATTGGTGGCAGGTTTCTCTCCGTCAGTTTCTCGGCTCCCTCGGCTTGAACAGTATGAACTGGATCATGAGACGCTCTTGCCGATCATCTCGACTTGGGTCGGACGCAACTACTTCTATCGTCAGTACGAATCTCGCTCTGCTTTTGCATTGACGGTGATCGTCGGTCATCAGACCGCCAAAGACGTGGCGGAAGGTTTGTTATTGCAAATCGTTTATTCGCAGATGTGGAGCGAGCCGCGCGTTGAGTTCAATGCCAAAATAGGCGATGTCGCAGTATATAAGCACCCTGACCCCAACGCATCTATAGCATTTATGCGCAACAACATTGGGATTAACCTCGAGAATTACAGTTCCAACGGAAAAGAATTTAGTCTTGAGGGACTTGCCTTGAACATCGACAACAGTCTGAAGGAAACAGTGACAGTGCAATCCCTCTCCGAAGATCCTGACGCTCCGCGCATCTTACGCTTTGAGCCGCGAGCTAGGACAATCCACCCCGGTGAAAGGACCGATTTGGATATCGAGGTTAGAGACGAACATCCTCCGCTTCACTTTCTGTTCAACGCCAAGATGGGCTCTTACAATCAGGATCCCACAAGAAAGGACCATTGGTACTTTCGCTCCGGCCCCAAAAGTGGCCAGGCCGAAGTTGCGCTAACCGTGGTAAACGAGATCAACCTGATGGCCCAGGGCCGTTGCTCCATTAGGATTGAATAATTTCCACCTCTACTAGAAAATATCGCGGGCCTAACCAAAAAGGCGCCCTGGGATTCTCAATTCCGAGTTTCGGCGTCGGCCACCGGAAACACTTTCATTGCGGTGATAGCTTCGTTTGTGAGGATAGGTACGATGCTTTCGATTGCCATCTGCGCTTTGACCACGCTCCTGGTTTACTCATCCCACAATTCCTTCAGCCAGAAGAAGGCGTTGCCCGCCTGCACTCAACAAACCTTCGCCGCTTTCAAGCCGCTCCCGAAAATGGAGTACGAATGTCCCGCAGGGCTGATCGAATCCGACGACAGGATTCTCAAGCTGCCGGAAAGGCGAAGGCGCTACGCGGTGTCGTCAAAGAACTGGAAGCGTTCTCAGATCCGGCGTGATGGCAGGCCGAAGTTGATGATTTGAATGCTTGTGAGGTTCACGGAAGCGCCGGCGAGGCGAATCACCGCGCAGGACCATAAAGACAAAGGTGAACAAGAGCGAAAGTGGAATCGAGAGGTCGCCTTGACTTGGAACTACGATCTGCTCACGAGTATTATTGTGGACAGGCATGTCCATTCCCCTTAAAGATTCATACAACCGTCCGATCCGCGATCTGCGCGTGTCGCTGACCGACCGCTGCAACTTTCGCTGTTTCTACTGCCTGCCGCACGGCGAGCCGCCCATCGCTCCGAAAGCACAGATGCTCTCGTACGAAGAGATCGAATACGTCTGCGACATCTTTGTCGAGCTGGGCATTGAAAAGATTCGCCTGACCGGCGGCGAGCCGATGATGCGCAAGGATATCGAGACGATGATTCGCAAGCTGGCGGCATTCAAGCCGAAAGGTCTGCGCGATCTCGCGCTGACGACCAACGGTTATTATCTGCCGGACCGCGCGCAGGGTTTGAAAGACGCCGGGCTCGATCGCATCACGATCAGTCTGGACAGCTTGAAGCGCGACGTGTTCAAGCAGATGACCGGCGTAGATGTTCTGGATCGCGTGCTGGCCGGAATCGAATCCGCCAGGAAAGCCGGCTTGCGACCGATCAAAATCAACGCCGTGATCGTTCGTGGTCACAACGAAGATGAAGTGGCCGACTTTGCCGTCTTCGCGCGCGAAAATGACGTCAAGATGCGCTTCATTGAATTCATGCCGCTTGACGCCGGGCACGATTGGTCGCGCGACGATGTGGTTTCGGGTCGTGAGATTCGCGAAAGGATTAGCGAGCGATTTCCCCTCGTGCCGCTGGACGTGCAGCGCGGATCGGAAACCGCGTCGCGTTATCGCTTCGCCGACGGCGCGCCCGGAGAGATTGGCATTATCGCTCCCGTTACCGAAGCTTTCTGCGGGGCGTGCTCGCGCATAAGGCTAACAGCAGATGGCCAGATTCGTACTTGCCTCTTCTCAACCGTCGAACATTCGCTGCGCGACGTTGTTCGTGACGGCGCCTCACGCGCGGAAATCATCGACTTCGTCCGTAGCGTCGTGATGAAGAAAGAGCCGCGGCACTTCATCAACGAGCCGACTTTCGTCGCGCCTTCACGGTCGATGAGCTTTATCGGCGGATAAGCAGCCCGGATTCCCAGCTCAAACTATTCTGTAGTATCTGCCAGGTTCGATTTGTATTTGGTGTTGGTCTGGCGATCCGTCATCTCGATATAGACGTAGCTCGGAGGAACCACGCCTACCTCGAGCGCAAACCATATCTTGCCAAGATCGGCCGGTTTGCCGAGCGCGCAAAATCCGTAGAGCCGCTTTCCGCGGGAATCGAAGATGTCCACCCACGTCCGCGAGGACTTGGTGTTAGCTCCGCAGGGCGGCAGGGCGGGCGCGGCGGCGAAAAGGTCAGCGGGATAGGAATCTCTGTTCAGCACGTCGTATCTGTAGCGAATCCATTGCTTGCCACCGGTCGAATAGAGCTCCTGGCCTGTAAAATAGAGCACCGGGTTGGGTAGGACAGGCGGCGCAGTCGAAGCACTCCCGTGGGCCAGGAACACGAAGAACAAGCTGGCTAACAAAAGTGTGATTAGGCTTCTCGATTTCATTGAGGGTCTCCTTTTTGCGAGGTGATAGTAATAGTTCATAGTCAATCCAGCGTCAAGATTTACTCGACCGGCGGCGTCTGGGCGGACGCTTGCATCGCTTTTATGTCGTCCAGGAGAACGCGCTCGTGTCCTTCCGGATTTACCTTCTCATAAATCTTTCGGAGCGTGCCCGCCGGATCGATCACAAACGAAGTGCGGTTCCAGTACATCGTGCCTTTGTATTCACTCTGGCCGACGCCGGCGGCGT
>WNFB01001741.1_pt1 | contig 18742 bp, 17 predicted proteins | sample 5400501 | NCBI WGS metagenome assembly WNFB01 (sample SAMN13153341, study PRJNA577476) | soil metagenome | isolation source: 200 cm saprolite under Douglas fir tree site 2 hole 1 | place: USA:California | collected 2015-04-18 | reverse complement strand
GGAAATCTGCAGTCGGCCACTGGTGCGATATGTCCTGGGAAGGCCGGTTGTGATACTCGGACGATAGCTACGGGGTGAGGATCCCCGTCCTTACACGTCCTAACTTGCGAAGCCAGGAGACCGGCGCGAACCGCCACCATCAACCCCTTTCGCGTGTCAAAGGAGGATTGCATGCGCCCGGTTCTCGCGCTCGTCTCAATTGCTGCTCTTGTGGTGGGGGTATCCGCTGCTGAGCTCAAAATCAAAGTCATCGATCCACAAGCCGCCACTGTAGCAGGGGCCCAAGTCGCGCTGCTGGAGCAAGGACACGCGGCCTCCATTACTGTGCAGACCACCTCGGGTGAGGGGATAGTTTTGCTCCAAAGTGTAAAAGCTGGACATTATCGCGTGCAGGTATTGGCGGCGGGGTTTGCTGCCTACGATGAAGATATCTCTCTGCCACAAAATTCTGCGCTGACGGTGAAGCTCCGTGTCGCAACCACAACTGAAACGGTTGTGGTCAGCGCCACCCGATCGCCGATACCGAAAGAGCAGAGCGCCACGAGTGTCGCCACACTTGAAGGCCGGCAGCTTGAAACCATGCAGCCGGTCTCCGCGGCCGACGCAGTGCGATTTTTGCCTGGAGCCGTAATTGACACTGCAGGACAGCGCGGCGGGCTGGCTTCACTGTTCGTGCGAGGCGGAGATTCACGCTACAACAAGGTCATCATCGATGACGTGCCAGTGAATGATCCGGGTGGAACATTCGATTTCGGAGTTGTGCCGCTGGCTGAAGTGGACCGGATGGAGTTCGTGCGTGGAGCGCACAGCACGCTGTATGGCTCCGATGCGATGACCAGCGTTCTACAGGTGTTCACGCGCGACGGGGGTACGCGTGTTCCTGAGTTGCGCTTAGGTGCCGACGGAGGGACTTTTGAGACAGCGCACGGATATTTGACTCTTTCCGGTACACGTGGCCGGTTTGATTACAACCTCTTTGGTGACCAGTTCAACGCTAATGGGCAGGGGCCCAACGATGAGTATTCAAACTCGCTCCAAGGGGCGAATCTCGGCTTTGCGTTGACTAAGAACGCGCTGCTGCGGTTCCACACGCGCCATTCGAACAGCCGCACTGGCGTGCAGTCGGAGTGGAACTTCAACGGGCAGCCCCTCATGCCGCCTGACCTCGACCAGAAAGCGCGGCAAAATAATTTTCTGGCTAGTGCCGAAGTGACTATCACCGGGCCCTCGCGATGGCAGCATCGTTTCAGCGGCTATGAATACAACCACAAACGGACGAATCAGGACAGTGTCATGGAGCCGGGTCGAGTATCCCCTGTCTTCGGCAACATCGATTTTCCATTTGATAGCGTGGCCGACATCAATCGTGCTGGATTTGAATACCAAGGCGATTATGTCGAACGCAACTGGGCGCGCACCACAATGGGTTACGAGTTCGAAGATGAAAACGGCTTTGTCGGGGACTTGAATTCACCGCCACTGACGCATGGCCTGCGGCGTAATCACGCGCTCTACGGGCAGCAGACAGTGACCAAGGGTCGAGTGTCGTTGGTGGCTGGGGCTCGATTTGTCCATAACGAGACCTTTGGCAACAAAGCCGTCCCCCGAGTGGCGATTGGCCTCCAAGTGCTGCGAGGCAGCCGGATTTTTTCAGGAACCCGGCTGCACTTCTCTTATGCGACGGGAATCAAGGAGGCGCGCCTAGAAGAATCGTTTGCCAGCGGTCCATTCATCATTCCCAACCCGCACCTGCAAGCGGAGGAGAACCGGGCATTTGAAGCGGGTGTTCAACAAAGCTTGTGGAACCGCCAATATTCACTAAGCGCCACCTACTACAACAACCAATTTCATAATCAGATTGACTTTGCAGCCAACCCAGCAACTTTCATTGGCCAATACGTGAACGTGAACAAGTCGATGGCGCACGGAGCAGAATTGGAATTTCATGGGCGGCCATTACCGCAGCTGTCCATCGATGGTGCCTACAACTACGCATCGACCCAGATCCTGGAAGCCCCGTTTGCGTTCGATCCCCTTGTGTCCGCTGGGCAACCATTGCTGCGCCGCCCTAAACACTCGGGCAGTCTGCTGTTGAGCTATCTTGGACGCCGGTGGGGCGGAAATCTTGGCGGGAGTTTCGTTGGCCGACGGCTCGATTCGGATTTCCTCGGCTTCGGCATCAATCATGCAGCCGGCTATGCGCAGGTGGATATTGGTGGATGGTTCGCATTTAATTCGCGCATCACCTTCTACATCAACTTAGAGAACGCGCTGAACAAGCACTTCGAAGAGGTCACAGGATACCCGGCGTTGCGCGCCAATTTCCGTGCGGGAATGAGATTTCGGATCGGGGGAGAGTAGATCGCAGTAGACTTCGCCCAATTCCTGAGTTTCCCGAGCTTGCGCTCGGCTGGAACAGCCGAGGCCGGCTGTCCTTAGAGCGCCTAACAAAACCCCTGCTTTTAGCCACAGAGCAACGCAGCAATTACCGAATCTACTATAGCTTGGCGTACTCCGCCTTCACTTGCTTCACGATGGGGATGTCGGGATCTTTGTCCTCTCCGAACATCACGCTAATCCTCTTGCGGCAGCGGCGGCTTTGCGGGCGGTGAGGAGAAAGCCTTTGGGCTTCTCGGAAGAGGATCATGTTAATGCCCGAGCGCTTGCGCAGTTCCGTGAGTAGTGCCTGGGCCGCATTCTGGTAAGTCTTACGGGGGTCGGATGGGTCCGACCACACAGCGTCGTAAACGATCTGTGCAGCCTCTTTCAGATCGATGTGCAGGGCAGCTTCCATTAGATCGGCTCTTTCCTGCAGGTGGTCATAGCAGGGTCTGCAGATCGCCGCTAGTTCGTGGCCGCCCTCATGGTTCTCTTCCAGGCTGCAGCGGAAACTGGCTGCCGGATTGATCTGCCGGTGGGCGCAGAATAGCTGTGACTTGAATTCCTTCGGGAGGGTCTCACGTTCTTCTTCCAGTTCCAGTTCACCTGCGTCGGGCAGGGGTTGAGCATTCTGCGGGCCCGCCGGAGCCGGGATCGTGGTCGGCGAAATGCGTTCTCCGCATTTGCAGATCGGACATACTGACTGATCTGCCATGTAGTAAGTCCCGCACTTGGAGCAGGGCAGCCCGTAGCCTACGTGTCGCGGACCGGGCTGAGCCTCTCGGACGAAGTTGCCTGCCAGATTGTTCGTCGACCAGAATTGGGTGTTCGTTCTCAGAATCGGCTGCATGACTTGCATTCCACCTTTTGCCTGCTCTGTGCTCGTTACATTCATGGAATTTCCTCCCCTGTTACGGGACTTAAAGGTTGTGACGGGCTTTCGCTTCACCGGTCATTCCTGGCTTGGCTCGGCCCCCGGACTGTTTTGTTCGGTGAGGCGGCCGACTTGGGCCGGCCGCCTTCGCCAAGCAAACTGCTGGAACTAATTGGCGGTCACCGCGCCCTGCCCGACGAGGGTCCCGTTAACGTCGATGTTGTCAAGGATCGCGGCACCGAACTGGTCAGGTCCGCCAGTGGCATCCGTTCCTTCGTCGAACACGATGACAATCCGCTCGACCGTGCCCGTGACTGGCCCGAGGGTAAAAGTGGAGGCGCTGAACGCCGTTACTGGGCTCCAGCGGAGCCTGATCCACCCATCTCCGTTACTCGACTCCATGGTTGGCGCAGGCGAGCTGCAGCCGAGAAAGAAGAAATCAGTCGTCGTAACGATGTCGAACCGAGGCGCACCCGCACCGCAGTGCGACCCGTGTGGGCCGGCGAAGGTCTCGTCGCCCTTCTTCCTGATGTCGTAGCCGAGTTCCGTTAACGTGGTGATGCCCTTCACATTGGTGAGTTCGGCGGTCGCCGCGGCAAAGTTGTTGATACTGGGCCCGGTCTTCACCAGCAGGAGGCCCTCGTTGTGATGGTCACTTGCATCACCTGTCATGCATGCCGGGTCAGTGTACGTGTCGAAGTGGTCGATGCCAGTGAAACTCGTGTTCGGAATGGCGATTTTAGCGCTTGTTGGGCACCCGATTCCGCTGAGCCACGTCGCCTGGACAAGATACGTCTTCCCTGGGTCGAAATCCGCAGGTTGGACGTGTCGAAAGTTCCCGGGCGGATCGGTCGTTGTCGGCTGGGGTAGGGAATTCAGCAGACCAACGTTGAGCTGGATATTGAATGTCTGGGCCGACGCATGAGGTGCAATCGTAAAGATCAGCACCTCTGCACCGATAGTGAGAAAAACAGCTATTGCTCGTTTCATCTTTCGTCTCCTTTCGCATAATCCCGTTTCTTTGTCAGAGAGCCAAGCTCCGCTGCTCTCGAAAGACAACGTGACAGACCACGTCGTGCCCTCTCGCAGCGATCACTAGAAAGGGCAACAAAAGGGAGGCCACGGCCTCACGTTGGTCCCCTGCGGCTCAAATTTGGTTTACAGAGACTGAGACAGAGGAGGAGCTCGGGGAGAGTTCGGTGCAACGGCGCGCAATCCGAGTGGTGCTACGAAGGGTAGAGTTTGCTCGCGGGCTGAGGAAGAGCGGTATGGCAACGGGCAAGTCATCAAGATGGCGATTTCAGAACCACGCTGCGATGGCAGGCAAAGCGCCGGACATTCTGTCCGCTGAGAAGGAAACTCTATCCGTTCATGATTTCCTGCGTCAGCGGATGGGAAATCTTCGCTCCGGACTTTGCGAAAGCCACCGCGCCCGTCATTCAGCCAGACCCGGAGACGTTTGTGAGTGAACGGCTGCTCGACGACGATGTCGGTCGCGCCGTCCCTGTTAACGTCCAAAGCCGACATTGCCAGAGCGGTTTCGTTCGATTCGAAGGCTAGGTCAGTATTCAGGCGACCCGTGAAATGAAGCTCTATTGTCCGGAAGCTGCTCTGGGGCCGCAGCCAGTCATGATCGACAAGGACGGCGCGATCGGGTTTGTTATCACCGTCGAAATCGGCAGCGGCTAGCGTCTGACTGAACGGTGTCCCAAAATGTGCTGGCAATGCTAGATTCGCCCGCGACAATGCGCCTTCGATGCCATCTTGCGCCCAAAGGGACGCTGTCAGAGCCAGCGCAGCAACAACGATCTTCAGAGCGAGCGATCGTACCTTCATTTTTGTTCAGCTCTCGAATATAGATTTACTTAGTTTTTCCCCTTTGGGTTCGTTCCCCTACTATCAGCTGTTGCCATGATGTCTCCCCTCATGGGATTAACCCCCTCAGGGTAGAGAATTCCTCTCTTGTTTGGGGCCGAGACGACGTGGCGGGATTAGTTACCAGGAGTCGCTGAGAGCGCCCGCTTTTGAAAGGGCCAAGTTGGTTAGTGGAGGTAGCTCTCAGCCTAGAATTCGTTCCTCTGTGAAATCGCCCTCTGTCATGGTCTGTGACTTTGCAACAATATTCTGCAGACTTTCAATCCGGTATGTTGTGTATTTTTCGGAACAGAGCACCTGAGGACAATAGTGGAACTCCGTCATTGAACTTGAGGGGGGCGATTCGGTCCAAGCTTTTGACCCTGTTGAAGCAACCATGCCTCATGGAAATTCCAAAGCCGAGGTTTTGTTACAGGTTCTTAGCTGGTTGTGGCCGAGGGTAAGTCTATTGGTCTCCAACCATCAAGAAACTATCGCGGCCGCACAGAAATACGTTTCAATCGTCGCTCAGAGTTCGTGTTGGATTTGGCCGCAGCGCAATGCTCTTCGTTGTGGTTACCGCTCTCGGGCAGGTCGGCTATCTGTGGAGGCATGGGAGCAGCAGACTTGTATCCCTGATACTTGCTGCGCGCCATGATCAGTTTCTCGACGTCCTGCGCATTGAGAGGCTGCTGGTCTCCGAGCAGATGCGCAACCAGCGCGATCCGGGCGAAGTGCTCCACGGTCTCCATTTTCATATAGGCGCGCGGCAGGTCTTCGCCATAAGCCACGACTCCGTGGTTCGACATGAGTATCGCGTCGTATTGGGGCACGAGAGGCTCGAGTGCGTCGGTCAATTCCGGCGTCCCCGGTGTGCCGTACTTGGCAAGCGGAATGCAGCCGAGCCCGATTACCACCTCACAGACCAGCGGTTGGGTCAGGGCTCGCCCCGATGCAGCGAATCCGGTAGCGGTAGGCGGGTGTGCGTGCACAATTCCCTTCACGTCGGGGCGCAATTTGTAAATGAGCAAGTGCATGCCGATTTCGCTGGAAACGTCGCGGCGCCCGGACAGTTGGCGGCCTTCCGTGTCGACGATCACCAGGTCGGAGGGACGCATTCTGCCTTTGCTTATGGACGTGGGTGTAACCAGGATGCGACGGCTGTCCAGACGAACCGAGAGGTTGCCGTCGGTGGCAGCGACGAAGCCGCAGTCATGCAGCATGCGGCCGAAATAGACAATTTCTTGCCGATAATGGCGTTCGCTGGCCATTAGATTATTGGAGACGAGAGGCGCGCCCAAGCTCAGTTTGGGTATGGTACAGCAGGCGGTCTATAGGACACAATCCCGCTATCCTGGGATTCTAACCAACTAGGATTCGCTGCTGGCCGATTGATTTGCGAAAATATGAGACCGCCAGGCTGCTCCTATAATCTCCCTGCGTGCTGCTTTCCGACTTCAATTATCACCTTCCTGAAGAACTGATTGCACAGGAGCCCCTGGGCGACCGTGCAGCTTCACGAATGCTTCATCTCAATCGCGCGACCGGGCGGTTTGAAGACCGCGCATTTCAGGATTTCCCCGATCTGCTGCGGTCGGACGATCTTGTGGTGCTTAACAATACACGTGTGTTTCCAGCGCGATTGTACGGGAGGCGAATCGGCGTCAAGGCACAGCCGGTCAGCCCCAAAAATCCGGCAGCGCGGGATTTTCTGCGGGGCCGCATTGAGGTGCTGCTCACCCGGCAGGTCTCGGATGAGCCAAACGAGTGGGAGTGCCTGGTCCGTCCCGGACGAAAAATCGGAATCAGCGAGCGCCTGTTCTTCGGGGACAAGGACGAACTGAAAGCCGACGTAGTGGCGCGTGGCAATTTCGGGGAGCGGCGAATCCGGTTTGCTTCAGTGCCCGACTTCTTTTCCGTCATTGAGCGAATTGGGCATGTGCCGCTGCCCCCGTACATCGATCGCGAAGATCGTCCGGAAGATCGGGAGCGTTACCAGACTGTCTACGCCCGGGAACGTGGATCCGTGGCAGCGCCGACCGCAGGATTGCACTTCACTCCAGAAGTGCTTGCCCGCATGGCGGAGCGTGGAATTGAAACCACGGAGATTACGCTTCATGTCGGGCTCGGCACTTTTCAGCCGGTGCGTGTGGAAAATGTGGAGCAGCATAAGCTGCACCGGGAGTGGTGCTCAATTCCACCTCAGGCGGCCACGAGAATTAACGCCGCAATTGCGGCTGGCCGGCGTGTAGTGGTCGTGGGAACGACCACCGTGCGCACATTGGAGTTTTCTGCCAGCCGGTCGGCGAATACAAAGCTTACGGCAGGCAGCAGCGAGGCGGATTTATTTATCTATCCCGGATATCAGTTTCGAGTAGTAGGTGCCTTATTGACGAATTTCCATCTGCCGCAATCGACGCTATTGATGCTGGTGTGCGCCTTTGGCGGCCGGGAGCAGGTTCTCGAAACCTACAAACACGCGGTTGAGCAGAAGTACCGATTCTATTCGTATGGTGACTGCATGTTTGTGGAATAGCTCACGGTAGCGACGCAGCTCGCTGCTTCTCATAAACGTTGCAGCAACCCACCAGTTTCGACCTTCAACTTGCAGACAGACGGAGAGGAATAGCGCAAGGACTTGGAAAAACCCGCTCGCAAGGCGATATACTTTGCACGAGGGCAGGGCGAGACATGAGTACGGGTGCAATGTCGAAGCAGGTTTCGATCGAAGATTTCGTGGCTGGTCTGCGAAAGTTCTCCGAATCGGCCTTCACCCACACTGAAGACATCGCTATTTTTCTGGAGAACTCCCCGGTTGCACCGGAGACGCTGGAGCGCTATCTGGCGTGGGATCGCCAGCATTACACGCGAAATCTGATCGACAAGACCGCCCTCTATGAACTGATCGCCATATGCTGGGAAGTGGGACAAGCAAGCTCAGTTCATAACCATCGTGATCAGAACTGCTGGATGGCGGTGCCCATCGGGCGATTGCTGGTGGAGAATTATCATCTTGTCTATCAGAAGCTGGATCAAGGCAAATGCAAGTTAGAAACAGCCGATACACTTGAGATGAACCCGAGCCATCCCTGTGCGGTCGATCCGCTCGAGCCCGTGCACCGCGTGTACAATCCGCGGGAGTTCAACCAGCGAGCCGTGAGCTTGCACGTGTATTCACGGCCCTTCGACAGCTGCGTAGTCTATTCGCCCGAGCAGGGCACATGCGGAGAGATCAAACTGCACTACACGACAGAGTACGGCAAGCCGAGTAAGAGCAGCCGTTAGCATTTAGCAATTGAGTTCTCGGTAGTGTTCCCGCTGTTTGGACGATTCGCCAGGATTAGCCTCTTTGCAGAAGCTCAGTGCTAATTGCTAAGTGCTAAGAGCCTAGCTGCTAACTGCTTCCTGTTAAACTTATCTGTTGCCCTCCAGAAACAAAACTTCGACCAAACCTGCTGAAGGTGGGCCCACGTTGGTCGCGCCCAAGCTCTCTTCTGTCCAGAAGCCGCGAGCGACGGCAATTGGGGGCCGCATTTTTCTGATCGACGCGATGTCGTTCATCTTCCGTGCCTACCACGCGATGGCGCGGCAGCGGCCAATGTCGACCAAGACGGGTGTCCCCACTTCCGCCACATTCGTTTTCGTCAATATGCTGCGCAAGTTGCGCGACGACTTCTCGCCCGAATACCTGGCTGCGGTTTTTGATGTGGGCGCTCCGACCTTCCGTGACGAGCAGGCGGGCGCCATCACGAGTGTGCGTAAGTTTGACATCAAGACCCAGACTTTCCAGGAGATCGAATACCGGGGCTACAAAGCCAATCGCAAGGAGATGCCGGAGGATTTGTCACAGCAGGTGCCATACATCCGGCGGGCGCTAGAGGCGTATCGGATTCCTATCCTCCAATCCGAGGGCTACGAAGCGGATGATGTGATTGGCACACTCGCGCGAAAGGCGGCAGCCAAATCCTATTCGGTATTCGTGGTTTCTAGCGATAAGGACATGCTGCAACTGGTGAATGACAAGGTTTGCGTGTTAAACCCGCCCAAAGACAATCTGATTTGCGATGCAGCCAAGGTTGAAGAGATTCTGGGAGTACCCCCGGAGCGAGTGGTGGACGTGATGGCATTGCGCGGCGACACCATAGATAACATTCCCGGAGCTCCGGGCATAGGCGATAAGGGATCGGTCGAGCTAATCAAGCGCTTCGGGACGGTGGAGCAGGCGCTGGAGCGGGCGGCAGAGGTGGAAAGGAAGAGCTATCGCGAGTCGCTGCAGAACAACCGCGATGTAGTCCTCACCAGTAAGCAGTTGGCGACGATTGACACTAACGTCCCCATCGATCTCGACGCGGAAGCAATGAAAGCGGGTGACCCGGACGTCGAGACCTTGCGGCAACTGTTCACGGAACTGGAATTTACTTCGTTACTCAAAGAACTGCTCCCCACCGTAGAGGTGAGCGACGGGCACTACACGGAAGCGAAGTCGGCGGCGGATGTTGATGCGGTATTGAAAGGTATAGCCAAGAGCGGCGTGCTCGCCGTGGCAGTCGAAACGGTTGCCGCTCCCCTTGAAGAACAAGAGCAGAACGAGCAAGAAGAACTCCAGGATGGCATATTGCCGTTAGGCGCTGGAATTTCCTCCGAAAAACTTTCGACGCCGACGCACACTATCGCGCTTTCGTCAGCATCGGGGGCCGCGGTGACGGTTCCTCTAGAGGCGCCCGATGCGACCGAGAGGTTGAAAGCCGCGCTCCAGGACACATCCATAGCAAAGGCTGTCCACGATTACAAAGCAGCCCTACATGCCCTGGAACCTGCAGGAATCACCCTCTCCGGAGTAAGGCATGATTCCATGCTTTATTCCTACCTGCTCGATCCCACCTATGCGTCGCACAAGCTGGCAGAGGTGGCGCTGCGCAGATTCAATTTGCGGCTTAGTGGGACGCTTGCCGAATCGGCAGACATCACGGGACGCTTAGCAACCGCGCTGCAACGCGAAGTGCAAGAGGCGGGCCTCACCAACGTTTATGAAGAAATCGATCTACCGCTGGTCCCGGTGCTCGCGCGCATGGAGCAGGCGGGCGTCAAGATAAACCGGAAAGTCCTGGTGGAAATGTCGTCGCGGTTGGAAAGTGAAGTCGAGGTCAAGGCGGAGGAAATTTACCAGCTCGCCGGAATCGAGTTCAATATCAATTCGCCTAAGCAATTGGGCGACGTGCTGTTCAACAAACTGAATCTGCCCAAGCCGGTGAAGTATGGCAAGGGAAAGACGATCTCCACCGCCGTAGACGTGCTGGAAGGACTCGCGTTGACCCACGAAGTACCGCGGCGAGTGCTCGAGTACCGACAGCTCTCAAAACTGAAATCTACTTACGTGGACGCGTTGCCGGCGCTCCTGAACCCGACGACCGGACGGCTGCACACCACATTCGGGCAGACGGGGACTGCCACTGGAAGATTGTCGTCAGCCAATCCCAACCTGCAGAACATTCCGATTCGAACCGAGCTGGGACGCGAGATTCGTGCTGCATTCACTGCCGAACCTGGACACGTGTTGCTGGCAGCAGATTACTCGCAGATCGAGTTGCGGCTGCTGGCACACTTCTCGAAGGACTCGCTGCTGGTGGAAGCTTACCGGCGTGGCGATGACGTCCACACGTTAACCGCTTCACAGGTGTTCGGTGTGCCTCCGCTGATGGTTACTTCAGAACACCGGCGTCAAGCCAAAGTAGTAAACTTCGGCATCGTCTATGGGCTTTCCCCGTTTGGTCTATCCCAAAATCTGGGCATAGAAACCAGCGACGCCAAACAATTCATCAACGCCTACTTCGAGAAGTACAAGGGCGTGCGCGGTTTCATCGACAATACCCTCGAGGAAGCACGGCGCGAGCAGAGAGTGAAAACGCTATTCGGACGGGTGCGGCCGATTCCAGATATTAACAGCAAGAATGCCAATCAGCGCGGATTCGCCGAGCGTACAGCGGTGAACACACCCCTCCAAGGGACCGCGGCCGACCTGATCAAGTTGGCGATGATTCGCATTGATACGGCGTTGCGCGATCGCGGACTGAAATCAAGAATGACATTGCAGGTGCACGACGAATTGGTGTTCGAGGTGCCTGAGTCCGAAATCGAAACCATGCGCACGCTGGTACGGGAACAGATGGAGAACGTGCATCCGCTGCATGTGCCCTTGCTGGTGGAGATCGGTGTGGGGCCCAACTGGCGGGACTTGGAGTGATGTGGGAACGGACTGGTGATGTAGTCACGTCCACACGGCTTTTGACAGGCTGCGGGACAACACGATTGGATCTTTGTCTTGGGAGGGCACGACTTCACAGGTTGCGAAAAAAACGCGGGGGATTGGCGCAGTTGTGGAAGGGCACGGCTTCAGCCGTGCCGTGAGTGCCTCCAGATCAAGTGGACGGCGCGCCTGAAAGGCGTGCCCTCCCATGGGTGAGGCACTCCAATTAGTTTTTCCGCAGCCTGAGGTCGGAAAAACGCTGGTTTTTGGGTGGCGCAGCGCTTCAGCGCTGCGATAAGTGCCCTCAAATGAATGAGGGCTTTAGCCCCCGCGGTGACAAAGGTGAGTTTCTCTGCAGCCTGTTTTTACAACGACAAACACCTTCGGCAACTCTCAGTAATAGGCTCCGACGCGACGATCAGTCCCGAGGTCGATTGTTGTCGGATCCCTGGGACATCTGTTCGCGAACTATCCGATTGAATCTAAGATTGGCGATCCTTCTTGCCCGTATCAACTTTCGCAGAAAGACCCAATAGAAAAACCACACGAGAGTGCCCACGGCCACGATCAGCAGGCCGAGATTCCATAGACTGCCGAGGGCGCGCAGCGCCTCCACCATCGCAACTCTCACCCACCCAAAGCATTCTTAATGCTATTCGCAATCCCGCTCGCAATTCGCCGCATCTTTTCTTCGCTCTCCGCTTCGACCATGACGCGGGCCAGCGCTTCGGTGCCAGAGTAGCGCACGACGACGCGTCCATTGCCATCGAGTTCCTGCTCGGCAGCTGCGATCGCGCGCTTCACGTCAGGCACCTGAGCAAATGGGACTTTTTCGCGGACGCGGATGTTCTGAATCGTCTGCGGAAACACTTTGAGATCGCGAACCAGTTCAGCTAACGAGCGGCCGCTGCGCGCCATGATCTCCATTACCCGAAGAGACGTGAGTAGGCCGTCGCCAGTGGTGGCTTCGCCATCGCGGAAGATGATATGACCGGACTGCTCGCCGCCCAAAGTCGCGCCGGACTTCTGCATTTCTTCCAACACGTACTTGTCTCCGACACTGGCCCGTAGCATGCGAACGCCGGAATTCTTCAGAGCGATCTCAAGACCCATGTTCGACATGGTAGTGGCCACAACAGTGGAGTTGGCGAGAGTGCCGCGTGTCTGCATGTCCCGGGCGGCAAGCAGCAGGACGCCATCGCCGTTCACGACGTTACCCTCCGCATCGCTGAAGAGGGCGCGATCGGCATCACCATCGAAGGTCGCACCCAGATCAAAATGACCCTTTTGCGCCGCCACTTTTTTGGCAACCTTTTCGGGATGGAGTGCGCCGCAGCCTTCATTGATGTTCATGCCGTCGGGCGAAGCGTGAAGGAAAGTCGCCTGTATGCCGCATGCCCGAAACAGTTCGGGAGCTTCTGCGGTTGCAGCGCCGTTCGCGCAATCCACCAGGACCCTGAGCTTGCTCAAATCGCCGGAGACGTTGTGGGCCAGCCATTCGATATAGGCACGGCGCAAACCGGCATCACCCGGCAAACTTGGTGCGGGAACTTGGTTGGGCGTGGCAGATTGCGCGAATGAGTCGTTCGCCAAAGAATCCTGGAGAAGGGCGAAAATTTCTCTCTCAATGCCCAGTTCGTCGGAATCTGGCAGCTTGTAACCATCACCGGAAAAAACCTTGATGCCATTGTCGGTCCAAGGATTATGAGAGGCGGAGACAACCACCCCTGCATCGAATTTGCGCGAACGCGCCAGATAAGCCACGCCCGGCGTGGTGATCACACCGGCGCTGGCGACCTCGATACCGGTTGAAGCCAGACCTGAAGCAACCCGATCGGCGATCCACCGGCTCGACTCGCGTGTGTCCTGTCCGATTACCACGCGTGCGCGGGGATTCGTCCGAATGAGATCGTGCCCCAGGGCGCGGCCGATCATGTACGTACTCTCAACCGTGAGCGGAAACTCGCCAGCCACGCCGCGAATGCCATCGGTTCCGAAAAGTTGTCGCGTGTGCGTCATCCTGATCTGCCTGTTCGGCGTGACATCAAAGCCCGCCAGAGGAACTTGGCGCCTTTTCCATGATAACCGTCACGCGAATGGGGCCGGGGTGTACCACCTGAATGAGCGGGTCAGAGACATACGCGTGCGAGGTGAAAGTGGCCCGGTCGACATCGCCCGTAGCATCGATCGGATCAGTCATTGCGGTTTCCACAACTTCAACTCTTTGCCGTGGCCCGGTGATCGCGATGACCGCAGGATCGGCCACAACGCGGGCGATGCGGAGTCCGGGAGCGAAATTTCCGATCACACGCGGGCGCACTTCGACCTGCCGCGTGAGTCGTGTATCAAACGCCATACGGAATTGGCCCGGCACGATTTGTACAACTTTCAGGTCGCGCGGTTCGCGCACCTGCTGAGCGGTGAGGTCGAAGGTGCGCTCACCAGCTTTGGTGCCTGTCAGATCGATTTCCACATGAATGTCAGTAGGACGGACACCGTGGATCAGCCGTTCCGGCCCGCGGAGACGGACCCGAGCTTGCGGGACGCTCTCTGAAGCGATCTCGAGGTTGTCCGGAAAATGCAGGAACTCAATGGGCACGGATTGCTCGACTTCGGCAGGTGGATCGTGCGAGACCGCCAACCACAGGCCTATCGCAAGGATCAGCGACATCAGTTTGAGACCGAAGTTTTTTAGCACGGCGCGGCGCAAAAAGTTGACCATGCCTAACGGTCCACTCCGGGGTGCAGCCCGGGATCAATGTTGCGCGGGATAGACGCGCGCGGAGGCGAGTCCACGTCAGCGATTCGCTCAGTGCCATTTGTAATCGCAGTCGGCAGGGTCGAACGCGCCACATAACGGCGCAGCAATCCGCTGAGGCGTTCACGCAATTGCTCGACGCTCATGTCGCGTTCGATCTTACCTGCGACCGCTAGGCTGATCGCGCCCGATTCCTCAGAGAGAATTACTGCGATAGCGTCAGTTTCTTCGGTGATCCCGATTCCAGCTCGGTGCCGCGTTCCCAGTTGCGTGGAAAGCACAGGGTTCATGGAAAGCGGCAGGAAACAAGCCGCAGCGGCGACGCGCTCTCCTTGAACGATCACGGCCCCGTCATGCAGCGGGGCGCTCGGGCGAAAGATCGTGGCTAGAAGATCATAGGAGATGCGCGCATCCAGCGGGACGCCGCTTTCGATGTAGGTGCGCAAGCCAATGTCACGTTCTATGACAATCAGCGCGCCGGTTTGATTCTGCGAAAACAGATTTGCCGCCAAAACTATGTCATCGTAGGCGTCAGCTTCGGAACTCGACGAGCGACTGAAGCTAAGCCTGGTGCCCAGTCGTGCGAGGGCATGGCGAATCTCCGACTGAAAGACCACAATCAGCGCGAAAACAACATAGGGAAACAGTTTGCTGAGAAGCCAATTCAGAGTGCTGAGCTCGCCAATGCGGGCGAAATAGAAGGCAAGCGCCAGGACGGCCACGCCCACCAGCATGGGCGCGGCGCGAGTGCCGCGGATCAGCATCAGAAACTCGTAAATGATCACCGCGACCAGCAAAATGTCGAGTACAGAAATCACCGACACGTGTGGCCACGGCGCTAAAAACCGCGTCATTTTAGAGCTTCTCCAGAGAGTTTGTCGAAGACACCAAGAGAGGCGTGTGCCTGCCAGGCGCCATCCTCATTGTAATCCAGTATTCCCAATGGCAGTCATAGCAACGCCTACTGCACAGGAGCCCATGAAACATGAAGTCGGGGAACCCGAGTGAGCAGCCCGAGAGGAGCCGCAGCAGCTGACCGCCTAGCCACGAAAATACAGAATCGGGAAGGGCACGACTTCACAGCTTGCGGCAAACTGGCGCATGCGTGCAGCACCGTGGAAGAGCGGCCCTTCAGGGCCGCGAAAGTCATTCGGAATCAATGACGGCTTTAGCCGCTGTGGCACACGATTTGTCGCGCAGGCGCGTTGTTCCGCAACCTGTTCAGTCGTGCCGCAACACTTGAAATAATCGAAGGCTTTAGCCCCTGAGGCCGCCAATACGCGGGACGATCTACGTCTTGCTCTTCTTCACCGTGGCCGTAATTTCTCCCCGAGCCAACCGCGCGGAAATCTCATCCCCCACCTTCACCTGGCCAGCATCTTTCAAGAGTTTTCCGGAAGCACCGAAGACCAGCGCATAGCCGCGGTCGAGGATCGCCATCGGCGATAGAGCTTCAAGGCGTCCCGCGAGCTGTTCCAGCTGGCTGCGGCGTTGCAGAAGCAAACTGTGAGTGGCCGCGGCAATGGCGGCAACACGCGCATCCAGTTGTTGCCGGATGCCCGCCAGCATGCGCCGGACGTCATAGTGGCGGACCGCGGCGGCTGCGAGTTCCCAACGGCGGCGATGTTGTTCGACTATCTGCCGCTCAGCTCTTTCCAACCGGTACAACAGATCGTCAAGCCTTTGCTGGCGCTGGTTGATGGCATCCATCATGCGCGCGAAAGCGCCGTGTTGGGCGAGTTCGATGAGCGCACGTTGTGCCACGGCCAGACGATACCGAATCCCCAGGACGAGGCGACGATGCAGTCCTTCGGCCTCTTCTTCCACTTCCTGGCGGGAGCGGATCACCAACTCGGCAGCCGCGGACGGAGTCGGCGCACGCAAGTCCGCCACGAAGTCAATGATCGTGAAGTCAGTTTCATGGCCCACTGCGGAGATGACCGGGATCTGAGAGCCCGCTACCGTGCGTGCGAGCCCTTCGTGGTTGAACGCAGCGAGATCTTCGGCAGAGCCGCCTCCACGAGCCACAATAATGACGTCCACATTGCGGGCCTTATTGAAGTATCGAATGCCCGCACTGACCTCGATTCCCGCACTTTCGCCTTGCACCTGCGCGGGGTAGATCAAAACGTTGGCAGTGTGATGTCGCCGATGAAGGATGTTCAGAATATCGTGCAAGGCAGCAGCCTGGGGCGAAGTCACGAGTCCAATGTGCCGCGGCATCGGAGGAATAGTTTTCTTGCGGGACTGGTCAAACAGGCCTTCTGCTCCGAGCTTCGCCTTGAGCTGCTCGAACGCGATCTGCAGCGCGCCCGCTCCTTTGGGTTCGATGTACTCCGCAGATATCTGAAGTTCACCGCGATCTTCGTAAACCGTGACACGACCGCGAACCATCACTAGCATGCCGTTATCCGGACGGAAACGAAGGAGGCGGGCAGAAGAGCGAAACATCACGGTGCGGATTTGCGCGCCTTCATCTTTGAGCGTGAAGTAAAGGTGGCCAGAATCCGGGGCGCGAAAATTGGAGATTTCTCCTTCGACCCAGGTGTCCGTGTATTCCCGTTCGAGTTGGGTACGTACGGCAGCAATCAGATCGCGAACCGTCCATATGCGGCGCTCGAGTGGCTTGAAGCTGAAGCCGAGTTGGTCGGGAGCTGACACCGAAGGCAGTTTACAGATGCCAGTTGCCGGTTGCCAATGACAGCATACAAAGAGGCTGAGTGCTGAATGCTAGCGTTTCAATCTGCCAATTACATACAGCAGCACAGAAAGCACAAGGCTGAGGAGAATGGACGTGGCCAGAGGGAAGTAGAACGTTGTGTTCTTGCCGCGGTAGATGATGTCGCCCGGAAGCCGGCCAATAGGCAAGTTGGTGCGGCCGAGGAGCACGAATACAAATCCCACCACGAGAAGCATCGCACCGATGATAAGCAGGAGTTTGCCGAGTTCTGCCATGACTTAGAGTCTAAATCAATCTTGGTGTGTGAATCTTGGTTCAAGTGCGGAAAGCTGTTGGTTCAAGGGCAGAAAGCTCTTGGTTCAAGTGCGGAGAATCTCAAGACCCGGGCGGGGCTTACCTCGTGCACGGGCCACGTAGGGGCAGACGCCCTCGTCTGCCCGGCAGAGCGGAGCTCGGCAGACTTCGACTTGCCTGCGAGTGCTAGAATTTCGCGTCATGAATTGCCGCCTGTTTTTTCCGATACTTCTGCTTACTGCTGTTGTCCTGTCCGCCCAATCTAACGCCACGAAAGAAGTCGAGATCACCGCCGAGCCTTCACATCATCTGGCGCTGGAAAATAATTATCTTCGGGTGTTCAAGGTAGAAGTGGCGCCACATGCGTCCACGCTCATGCACCGGCACCGCCACGACTATGTTTTCGTGACGCTTGGCGCGTCTGAAGTCTCGAACGAAGTAGAGGGCAAGGCGCCGGTCACGCTCAAGCTGCAGGATGGTGAGACGCGCTTCACGCCCGGCGAGTTCGCCCACATCGCGAAGAATCTTTCCGGCAAACCCTTCCGCAATGTGACTATCGAGTTCCTTCAAGACGAAAAGGCGCGCCAGTCGCCTCCACCCAAGTGGGACGAAGAACGCGGGCTGCACGTGGTCGATGGCGGAACGCAAGACATCCTGTTCGTAAAAGATGGCGTCCGGGTTTCCGAAATCGAGCTGCAGCCGGGGGCAGTCCTGCCCAGGCACCATCATGCCGGCCCGCACCTGCTTGTCGCCGTCAGTGACCTCGAGGTGCGCAGCGACGTCGAAGGCAAGGGCCCGATGCCTGGACACTTTAAGTCCGGCGATGTGAAGTGGTTGCCCGGCGGATACACCCACACGCTGACGAATGTGGGCAAGCAGGCGGCGAAGTTCGTGACCCTGGAGTTTCAGTGAGCGCGTGGCGCGGGCGCTCCTGCCGCGAAATTTGCGTAATGTTCCACGTGGAACATTTTGTGCTCGCAATATTGTACGGACAATACTATATAGACATCAAGAAGAAGTGGTTTGTATGGTTCGGGTTAGAGCCCCGCGCCCAAGTGCCGTTATCCAGCCCGCAGTTTTCGACCTCACACTGCCGGAATAATCTGGAACGGACGTTTGCGAGCGGAGCGGTATACCGCAAAAACACGCTGGTCGAGGGTGAAGATGGTGTCAATACCATTCCGGGCGCGGCGAGATAAACCAGCGCGGCATCGGCACGCTGGGCGGGCCAGCCCCATCACTCGGTCCCCCTTTCGCTCGGTCCCCCTTTTGCTCGGTCCCCCCTTTAATGTTGTTCTGATTTCGGAACAAAAATCAATTTTTCTTCGAACGGTTATGGCCCAATGTCATAGTTTCGGTTGGGTAATGTCCGAAACTGCACAATGCAGAACCGGTGATCGGTTTCGACTCTGATTGGACCACGGGAAGTGATTCCCTTGACGCGGAAATCATCGGATCGCAACAAATCACGTTGCCACAGTCGCGTACTTTGAGGGAGCGATTTCCCACATCACAACGTTCTAGCCGAACAATTACCGTCCAAGCCTAGTTCGCTGTTTCTCACCGGTCCCGCATTAGCGGCGGTTTTTCTTAGGTGGAAGTTACGGCATCGGGGGCTGGCCCGGCCTTTCGGAACAATATCATCCTAGGAGCCTGCGG